>OGQY01000172.1_pt1 | contig 54362 bp, 45 predicted proteins | sample 1553361 | NCBI WGS metagenome assembly OGQY01 (sample SAMEA2579963, study PRJEB22360) | human gut metagenome | reverse complement strand
TCACAGAATTCATCAATGATATTTTCAATATATAATTTAGAAGCACCGGACAGTTTTGCTCTCTCTTCCAGACCATCCAGCTCGTTACCCTGTCCGCAGTCGATGCAGCAGCAGATAACTTCATAGTCAAAGGTTTCCTTTAACCAAGGGATCAGTGTGGTGGTATCGAGACCGCCTGAATATGCCAGAACTACTTTTTCTTTCATGATATGTATTCCTCCTGAAATTTATGATCATTTTGTAAGTCAAAGACAAAAGAGCCATAAAACCACTCTTGTGCAAGTATATCGTGGTTTTTGGCTTTCGACCCTGGTATCATACACTATACAACAGTTATCATAATTATGCAAGTGAAAAAACGAAAAAGTTGTAAAAACAGCTGCAAAATGAATAATATACATTGTGCATGAATAAAAATACAATAAAAATACAAAGAAAACTCTTTACTTATAAAGAAAACTGGTATATGATAAGAAAGATTTCATTCGCACAGCGAATTTTTATGAATCTGCCGGAGGCTGCATCAGATGGGCGGCACCTCACATTTGACAGAAAAGAAAAAGAAGAATGATCCGGACAGAAAAGATATATTAGGTTGAAAGGAGAATGTTGATATGATAAAAGCCGGAATAATAGGAGCAACCGGATATGCAGGAGGCGAGCTTGTCCGTCTTCTCCTTAACCATAAAGAAGCAGAGATTGCGTGGTATGGTTCCAGAAGTTATGTGGATCAGAGATACAGCAGTGTTTACCAGAATATGTTCCAGATCGTGGATGCAAAATGTCTGGATGACAATATGGAGCAGCTGGCAAAAGAGGTAGATGTGATTTTCACAGCAACACCGCAGGGGTTGTGTGCATCTCTTATAAATGAAGGGATTTTAAGTCAGGCAAAAGTGATCGATCTAAGTGCGGACTTCCGTATCAAAGACCGGAAGACTTATGAGCAGTGGTATAATCTGGAACACAAAGCACCGCAGTTTATTGAGGAAGCTGTTTACGGACTGTGTGAGATCAACCGGGAGGATATCAAAAAGGCAAGACTGATCGCAAATCCGGGATGTTATCCGACATGCAGCACCTTGTCCATTTATCCATTGTTAAAGGAAGGCATTATTGATGGAAATACCGTTATCATTGATGCTAAATCCGGTACTTCCGGAGCAGGACGCAGTGCCAAGGTTGCAAACCTTTACTGTGAAGTCAATGAGAACATCAAAGCATACGGTGTTGCAACACACAGACACACACCGGAGATTGAAGAGCAGTTAGGTTATGCCGCCGGTTATCCGATCCATATTAATTTTACACCGCATCTGGTTCCGATGAACCGCGGTATTCTGGTTACTGCTTATGCATCTCTGAAAAAAGAGGTGACTTACGAAGAAGTTAAGGCGATCTATGATGCTTATTACGGAAAAGAACAGTTTGTACGTGTTCTGGATAAGGATGTCTGCCCGGAGACGAAGTGGGTAGAAGGAAGCAATTATGTGGATGTAAACTTCAAACTGGATCCGAGAACAAACCGTGTGATCATGATGGGGGCAATGGACAATCTGGTGAAAGGTGCAGCCGGTCAGGCCGTGCAGAATATGAACCTGATGTTTGGATTTGTCGAGAACGAAGGCCTTCAGGGCGTACCAATGTTCCCATAAAACAGAGAAAGGTCGTGAGCATAGATGAAGATAATAGATGGAGGTGTAACCGCTGCAAAAGGATTTAAAGCAGCCGGTATGCATGCAGGTATCAAAAAAGGTACAAAAAAAGATATGGCAATGATCGTAAGCAGTGCACCATGTATGGCAGCCGGAACGTTTACGACAAACCTTGTAAAAGCCGCACCGGTAAAATGGGATCAGCATGTGGTATACGAACATGGAGAAGCGAGAGCTGTTGTGGTAAACAGCGGTATCGCAAACGCCTGCACCGGAGCAGAAGGATATGGCTACTGTGAAGAGACTGCAAAAGCGGCAGCAGAAGCACTTGGTATCGACAAGGATGAGGTTCTGGTAGCATCTACCGGTGTGATCGGAAAACAGCTGCCAATCGATACGATCAAAAAAGGCGTGAAGGATCTTTTCGGACTGCTTCTGGATACCAGAGAAGCAGCAACACTGGCAGCAGAATCGATCATGACAACGGATACAGTAAAAAAAGAGGTTGCCGTTGAAGTTGAGATTGGCGGTAAGACAGTAACGATCGGCGGTATGTGCAAAGGTTCCGGTATGATCCATCCGAACATGTGCACGATGCTGAGCTTCCTCATGACAGATGCAGCTATTTCAAAAGAAATGCTTCAGAAGGCATTGAGTGCAGATGTCGATGATACTTACAATATGATTTCTGTTGACGGAGATACTTCCACAAATGATACCGTTCTGCTGCTGGCAAACGGACTGGCAGAGAATCCGGAAATTACAGAGGAAGGCGAAGATTATCAGACATTTGCCAGGGCACTGCACTATATCAACGAGACGCTCGCAAAGAAAATGGCAGGGGACGGCGAAGGTGCCACTGCATTGTTTGAGACAAAAGTGATCGGAGCACAGTCAAAAGAACAGGCGAAGATTCTGGCAAAATCCGTTATTTGTTCAAACCTTACCAAAGCGGCTATTTTCGGACATGATGCAAACTGGGGACGTATCCTCTGTGCCATGGGTTATTCCGGAGCTAAGTTTGATCCGGAAAAAGTAGATCTGTATTTTGAAAGTGCAGCAGGTAAGCTGAAGATCATCGAAAACGGTGTGGCACTTGATTACAGCGAAGAAGAAGCGACAAAGGTGCTCTCAGAAAAAGCAGTGACGGCTGTTGCTGACATCAAAATGGGAGGGGCATCCGCATCTGCCTGGGGTTGTGATCTGACTTACGATTATGTAAAGATCAATGCCGATTACCGCTCTTAAGCGGTAAGAGCTGCTTTGTGGCAGAGCAATTTACAGGCATCTGTCCGGATGCCGGAAGTATGGATAGAAACTGGAGGAAAAAACAATGGATACAATGCAGGATCTGCTTCAGAAGGCCAGTGTGCTCAATGAAGCGTTACCTTATATACGGAAATTCAGCGGCAAGACCATCGTTGTAAAATACGGCGGAAGTGCCATGGTAGAACATGAACTGAAGAAAAACGTCATCCGTGACGTAGCACTTCTGAAACTGGTCGGATTTCGCCCGATCATCGTGCACGGTGGCGGAAAAGAAATCACAAAATGGACAGGCAAAGTCGGCATTGAGACCAAATTTATCAACGGACTGCGTGTGACGGATAAAGACACCATGGAAGTGGCTGAGATGGTCTTAAATAAGATCAACAAAGGATTGGTGTCCATGATGGAGAAAGTCGGAGTCAAAGCGGTTGGTATCAGCGGAAAAGACGGCTCCGTTCTGCGTGTTAAGAAGAAACTCTCCAAAGGCGAAGATATCGGTTTTGTAGGCGAAGTGACAAAAGTCAATACCGAGCTTTTAAATACACTGCTGGACAATGATTTTGTCCCGGTGATCTGCCCGATCGGTTCCGATGATGAGTATCATTCTTATAATATCAATGCAGACGATGCAGCATGTGCGATTGCAACGGCAGTCGGAGCATCCAAACTGGTATTTTTAACGGATATCGAGGGTGTATACCGTGATCCGCAGGACAAATCTACACTGATCTCCGAACTGAGTATTCCGGAAGCAGAAGAACTGCTCGGCAGCGGAAATATCGGCGGCGGCATGCTCCCGAAGATCCAGAACTGTGTCGATGCGATCAAGTCCGGTGTTTCCAGAGTACATATCCTGGACGGAAGGATCCCGCACTGCCTGCTGTTGGAGTTCTATACCAACAAAGGTATCGGTACTGCGATTATCGGGGATGAGGAGGAACGTTTTTACAATGAAAATGAATGAATATATGGAGAGAACGGAACAGGTGGTTCTGCACACCTATAATCGTTTCCCGGTTGTTTTTGAAAAAGGAGAAGGCGTACATCTTTATGATACCGAAGGAAAGGAATATCTGGATTTCGGTGCCGGAATTGCGGTGTTTGCACTTGGCTATCACTATGCGGACTACGATCAGGCTTTAAAAGATCAGATCGACAAAGTGATCCATACCTCCAATCTTTTCTACAATGTGCCGATGATGGAAGCAGCAGAAAAACTGGTAAAGGCAAGTGGCATGAGCAAAGTATTCTTTACCAACAGCGGTACGGAGGCGATCGAAGGTGCGATCAAAGCCGCACGTAAATATGCATGGAACAAAGACCATGCAACGGATCACGAGATTATTGCCATGAACCATTCCTTCCACGGAAGAAGCGTCGGAGCACTTTCCGTTACCGGAAACCCGCATTATCAGGAAGCGTTCAAACCGCTGATGGGCGGCGTGAAATTTGCAGATTACAATGATCTGGACAGTGTAAAAGCTCAGATCACAGACAAAACCTGTGCGATTATCATGGAAACCCTTCAGGGCGAAGGCGGCATTTATCCGATGGAAGAGAGCTTCTTAAAAGGTGTTAAAGAAATCTGTGAAGAAAAAGATATTCTTCTGATCCTCGATGAAATCCAGTGTGGTATGGGACGTACCGGAAGCATGTTTGCATGGCAGCAGTACGGCGTGATGCCGGATATCATGACCTGTGCAAAGGCACTGGGATGCGGCGTGCCGGTCGGAGCGTTTGTCTTAAACGAAAAGACTGCAAAAGCCTCTTTAGTTCCGGGAGATCACGGTACAACTTACGGTGGAAATCCCTTTGCCTGTGCAGCGGTTTCCAAAGTGTTTGATCTGTTTGAAGAACATGACATCGTCGGTCATGTAAGAAAGACAGCTCCGTATCTGGAAAAGAAACTGGATGAACTGGTAGAAAAACATGACTGCTTTACCGCACGCCGCGGAAAAGGATTCATGCAGGGACTGGTTGTGAGCGGCAGACCGGTCGGCGAACTTGTCAAAGCAGCTCTGGCAAATGGTCTGATTGTGCTTTCCGCAGGAAGTGATGTACTGCGTCTGGTGCCTCCGCTTGTGATCACCGAGAAAGACATCGACGAGATGGTTGAAAAACTGGAAGCGGTTTTATAAAACAGTAAAAAATGTATAGAAAACTCCTTTGTGCATATACTGTCAGAAAGTACAGGCAAAGGAGTTTTTTTTATGATTGGAATTTTAACAGCACTTTTATCTGGAGCCCTGATGAGTGTGCAGGGCGTCTTCAACACGCAGGTGACAAAGGCGACCAGCCTCTGGGTTTCGACCAGTTTTGTGCAGTTTACGGCATTTCTGGTCTGTCTTGTGATCTGGTATTTTTCGGACGGGAAAAGTTTTATGACGCTTACACAGGTCCCGGATAAATGGACGCTGCTTGGAGGTGTGATCGGTGCATTTATCACCGTTACCGTAATAAAGAGCATGAACAGTCTGGGACCTGCGAAAGCGGCGATGCTGATCGTGATCTCCCAGCTGATCATTGCCTACGTGATCGAGTTTCTGGGATGGTTTGGCGTAGAAAAACAACCGCTTACCATGCGAAAAGTGGCAGGGATGGCGATCGCGATCATCGGTGTTGTCATATTTGAAAAATAACGGTTGTATTTTTGAACAATGTTCGATAAAATAGGAATATCTGTACAGGGGAATTTTGTCAGAAGGCAGGAAGGAGTCCTTTTGAGAAAATCAGGCAGAAAGTTAAAGAGTCTGTTTTATCTGACCATAATCGTTGTACTGTGTATTTTTTTGGGCGGCTGTAATAAAAAAGGTGAGATCACGTTTGAACAGGCGGCGGATGAGGTGTTTTCGGAAGAAATTTCCAATCAGTCTGAAGTGGGAGAATCGAAAGAAACGGAGCGGATGAAAGCAGGGGGGACGGATGTGGAAACAGACGCCTGGATCTATGTAGATGTGGCAGGTGCCGTCAGAACTCCCGGTGTTGTAAAACTTGCAAGGGGAGCACGTGTGTATGAAGCGATCGAGCTTGCCGGCGGGTTTGCGAAAGATGCTGCCATCTCAGCGGTCAATCAGGCATCCGTACTTCAGGACGGGCAGCAACTGTATATCGTTACAGTCGAAGAACAGAAGACAAAGCAGCTGTCATCTTCCGAGGTTTCTCTGGAAACGTCCGGTGAGGGCAGAGTGGCAGATGCAGGCAAAGTCAATATCAATCAGGCATCAGAAGAAGAACTGATGACGCTTCCCGGCATCGGGGCATCCAAAGCTGCCGATATCGTACGTTACCGGGAAGAACAGGGCAGATTTGAGCAGATCGAAGATATTATGAATATCAGCGGGATCAAAGAAGCGGTGTTTGGAAAAATAAAAGATAAAATAACAGTACAGCAGTAAAATAAAACAAAAGGAATGAACAAAAATGGCAAAGAAAGTATTAGTTGTAGATGATGAGAAACTGATCGTAAAAGGAATCCGCTTCAGTCTGGAACAGGACGGCATGGAAGTTGACTGTGCATATGACGGCGAAGAAGCTCTGCGTATGGCAAGAGAAAAAGAGTATGATATTATACTTCTTGATGTGATGCTTCCGAAGCTTGACGGCTTTGAAGTCTGCCAGCAGCTGCGTGAAACTTCCAGTGTTCCGGTTGTCATGCTGACTGCAAAAGGTGATGATATGGATAAGATCCTTGGTCTGGAGTATGGAGCAGATGACTATATCACCAAGCCATTTAACATTCTGGAAGTCAAAGCACGTATCAAGGCAATCATGCGCCGTACCGAGAAAAAGGGAGCAGAGCAGACAAAGAGCAAAGTGATCCAGGCAGGAGATCTTACGATGGACTGCGAGGCGAGACGCGTCAACATTGCAGGCAGAGAAGTAAACCTGACTGCCAAAGAATTTGATGTGTTGGAGCTTCTGATCTTTCATCCGAACAAGGTGTACAGCAGAGAGAATCTGCTCAACATTGTCTGGGGTTATGAATATCCGGGAGATGTGCGTACCGTAGATGTACATATCCGGAGACTGAGAGAAAAGATTGAGATAAATCCGAGCGACCCGCAGTATGTACACACCAAATGGGGCGTCGGATATTATTTCCAGCATTCATAACTGTCAGGTAAATGTCAGCAAAACTGACCAGAATCGCATGCCAAGTCTCACGTGCATTCGACTTGAAAAGGTACACTGAAGGAAGGGAGCAGGCACAGGGGAGCAAGTGTTCAGAAAAAAGAAAAAAAACGAAAAATTACGAAAGTACATAAACAGTCTTCAGTTTCGTATGTGCCTGATCTTTATCATCGTTGGAATTGTGCCGATCATGCTGATCAAACACGGGATTTTAACGAATTATCAGGATCAGGCGGTGAAACAGCGTATCAGTATCATACAGAGCCAGAGCGATCTGATCACAGCCCAGATTTCCAAGACCGATTACCTGAGCGGTGAGAAGTCCAAGATCACAGATGTGGAGCTGCAGCAGATGGCGAATCTTTACAACGGCAGGATTCTTGTCGTCAATAAAGAGTTTCGCATTATTAAGGATACCGATCAGACAGATGAGGGCAAATATATTGTGGCGGAAGAGGTGATCCGCTGTTTTCGCGGTGAGGATGGACAGAGCTACAGCAGGAAAAACGGCTTTATTGAGATTACCATACCGATCTATGATGCTCAGAGCAAAGAAGTGGAAGGCGTGATGATCGTCAGTACACCGACCAGAGATATCCGTAAGAACCGTGATGATCTGAACCGGAAAGTACTGATCCTTCAGATTGGAATGGGGATTGCCATTTTTCTGATTGCATACTATCTTTCCAAGATGCTGGCAAAGCCGTTTGAAAAGGTTACCAAATCTTTGAGCCAGGTGCAGGAGGGCTTTCTGGATGCTGATATCTCCATACCGGACTACACTGAGACACAGCAGCTTGCAGAGGCCTACAATCAGATGCTTGCCCGCATGAAAGCTCTCGATGATTCCAGGCAGGAGTTTGTCTCCAACGTGTCACACGAGCTGAAAACACCGATCACATCGATGAAAGTACTTGCAGATTCTCTTCTGGCACAGCCGGATGCACCGGTGGAGCTTTATCAGGAGTTTATGGCAGATATCGCAGAAGAGATCGATCGTGAGAATAAGATCATCACGGATCTTCTGTCGCTTGTGAAGATGGATAAAAAGGCAGCAGATCTGCATATTGAAAATAAAAATATCAATGAACTGCTGGAGCTGATCATCAAGAGACTGACACCGATCGCAGACAGGCAGGATATCAACCTTGTGTTGGAGAGTTTCCGCCCGGTCAATGCCGAAGTGGATGAGACGAAGCTGACGCTTGCCCTGTCCAATCTGGTTGAAAATGCGATCAAATACAACAAAGAGGGCGGATGGGTGCATGTTTCGCTTAATGTAGACAACAAATATTTTTATGTAAAAGTAGAAGATTCCGGCATTGGTATTCCAAAAGAGTCACAGGATGCTATTTTTGAACGTTTTTACCGTGTGGATAAATCACACTCAAGAGAGATCGGCGGAACCGGTCTGGGGCTTGCAATCACGAGAAGTGCGATCCTGATGCACCGCGGAGCGATCAAGGTTTACAGTAAAGAGGGCGAAGGTACGACCTTTACTGTTCGGATCCCGCTGATTTATGTGAACTGATACAACGGTTCACCTGGCAGGGGCTTTTGCCGGAATGGAGAACAAAAATATGAAAAAAATGGCAGGATTTGCAGCAGCTGTGTTTCTTGGCCTGATGCTCACGGGTTGCCAAGGCACACAGAAGGCAGAACAGAGCGGTTATAAGGTTTTTTGCCGTAATGCAGAGGCTACTGCACTTCGGGAAGTACAATATGAGCCGGAAGCAGAAGGCGGGGAAAAACTGGTGGAAGAATTGCTTTCTGCAATGGAAGGGACGTTTAATCGAAACGACTATCAGAGTGTTTTTCCGGAGGGACTGACTGCTGCGGTATCGACTTTAAAGGACGGACGGCTGACGATTGATTTTAATGATGCTTATAAGCAGATGGATGATACAAGAGAAGTTTTGCTGCGTGCCGCAGTGGTGCAGACGATGACGCAGATCACGGATGTCCGGGAAGTGGTATTTACCGTTGCAGGTGAGGCACTTCTGAACTCGGAAAATCAGGCAGTAGGGCCGATGCATGCCTCTTCGTTTATTAATTCGGAGGGTGACAGTATCAATGCATATCAATATGAGGCATTGCCGCTTTATTTCGGTAGCAGAAACGGCACTTCACTGACAAAACAGATGCGAAACGTGCATTATGCATCGGATGATTCTCTTGAAAAACTGGTGGTTGAGCAGCTGATCGCAGGACCGGCGGGCAGCAAACTTACTGCAGTTGTGCCGTCTGATACGGTTGTGCGTGAAATCCGTACGGAGGGGGATTTATGTACGGTGAATTTAAGCAGTGAATTTAATCAGGCAGTGGCAGGATCTTCGGTTACACCGGAAGTGACGGTTTATGCGATCGTAAATTCCATCTGCGAAAGCTGTGAGGATATCACGAAAGTCCAGATCCAGGTGGAAGGCAGCTCGGATGTACTTCTGCGTGATACGCTGGATCTGTCACAGGTGTTTTCCTGTAACAGCAGTTTCATACGGGAGAAAGACGGAGAAAACGATACCGGGAGCAGCGATAACGGTGCGGTTCCATCGGTTGGCGTTGATCCAAATCTGACAAAGGAAGCACAGACAGAGAGCGGAACTTGATATATTTCAAAAAGAGACCGTTGTTGTTTTTGACAGGTATTCTGATCTTATGGATCTTGCTCTGTCATTTTGCGGGGATCCGGGAGCAGTTCCCTTATCCGCAGTCGTTTGACGGAAAACAGGTTTCCTGCACGGGAAGAGTCTGTCAGATCGAGGCAGGAGCAGATTTCTGGTATGTATATGCAGATCATATACAGGCTGATTTTATGGAGGAGGTTTCCGAACGTCTTAAGGTTCGGGCAATTCTGGAAGAGCCAGCGGACTGTGCGTACGGAAACTGGGTGCAGATCTGCGGCAAACTGACGCTTGCAGAGGCTCCCTCAAACGATGGAGCGTTTGACCGCCTTTTTTACCAGCAGACGGAGCGTCTTTTGTTTAGTATGAAAAATGCCCGTTTAACCGTTCGGGATGGCAGGCAGAATCCGCTGTTACAGTGGATGTATGAAGTCCGCAGGATCTGTATGCGGCATCTGGAGCAGATATTTGATGAGCAGGATGCCGGAATTCTCGCAGCGATGCTACTTGGCGATAAGAGCAGGCTGGATGAGGAGATCAGAGACTGGTATCAGGTGGGCGGCATTGCTCATGTGCTTGCGATTTCCGGACTTCATATTTCTCTGTTTGGCATGGCACTCTATCATATCTTGCGAAAACTGGGGATCTCATTTGTGGTTTCTTCCGGGATCGCAGGCAGTTTTATGTTATTTTATGCAGTTTTTACCGGTGCAGGTGTATCTACACGCCGTGCCATGATCATGTTTCTTCTTTTTCTCGGAGCACAGTGCCTTGGAAGGACGTATGATTTATTGAGTGCTCTGTCAGCAGCTGTTTTTTTACTTCTTTTTGATTATCCCATTTTATTATTCTCATCTGGATTTCAGATGTCAGTTTCTGCTGTGGCAGCGATCGGTGGATTTTATCCGATTCTGAAAAAACATTACGGATCATATATCTCTTCCGGGGCGGCTATTCAGCTTTTTATGCTGCCGTGTGTTCTGTGGCATTCTTTTTCTTTTCCTCTTTACAGTGTGATGTTGAATAGTATGGTCATACCGCTGCTTCCGTTTGTTCTCGCCGGAGGCGGCAGTGCCTTGCTTTTTTCTTTTTTTTCGCTGAAAGCAGCTTCATATCCGGCAGCGGCAGTGCATGGTGTGTTAAATTTATATTCCTGTCTGTGCCGCGTATCTCTGGAACTGCCTTTTTCTCAGATGATTTTTGGAAGACCGAAACTGTGGTCGATTCTTCTGTATTATGTGATCCTGTCTGCGGGGGCTGTGTGGCTGCTTCAGAAAAAACAAAAGAAAGTCTGTTATCTGGTCTTTGTTTTCATGGCGATTTTCTTTTTGAAGCGGACGGAGCCGAAGGCGTTTTCTGTGACCTTTCTGGATGTCGGACAGGGGGATGGCATTGTGCTAAGGGATGATACCGGTGTGACCATGTTGTGTGACGGCGGAAGCAGCAGTGTCTCGAACGTTGGAAAATACAGAATTCTTCCGTATTTGCGGTATCATGGGATTGACCGGTTGGATTATGTGTTTTTAAGTCACATGGATATGGATCATATCAATGGAGTAAGGGAACTGCTGGAGCGTCAAACATGCAGTATTAAAATAAAAAATCTGGTATTGCCAGCCATCAAAAATCCGGATGAGACGTACCTTGAGATTGAAAGACTGGCAGCAGGGCAGAAGATCGCCGTGCACAAAATGCGGGAGGGTGACTGTATCTGTACCCGGTCAATGATGCTTACCTGTCTTGCTCCGAAAGCAGGGGATACTTCCCAAAATAAAAACGAGACATCCATGGTGCTGCATGTAAAATACAAATCTTTTGATGTGATGCTGATGGGGGATCTGGAAAAAGAAGGGGAAAAGGATCTGATCAGAAGAAAAAAACTGCCGCAGCTTCTGGAAGGAGGAAATAAAATCGAAGTTTTAAAGGCAGGACATCATGGTTCCAAAGGAGCCACCTCAGAAGAATTGCTGGATATCCTGAAACCACAGATGGCGGTTTTGTCTTATGGAAAAGGAAATCGCTACGGGCATCCGGCACCGGAAACCATAGAACGGTTAGAAAAGGCGAACTGCCCGGCCGTTTCTACGGAAAAGTGTGGTGAAATAACATTTTTTTGCCTTAAAAATGAAAAAATTCTTGTTAGATATGGAAAAAACGTGATAAAATAATTAGAAAGGGGGCGATTGCCATGACGATTCGAGAGATGGCAGAGCAAAGAGAAGTGGCTTATTTCAGCCCGTATGCATCCCTCAGCAGCAAGTCCAGGGGACGCGACCGGGAAGAGCCGCCATGCGATATCCGTCCGGTCTATCAAAGAGACCGGGATCGTATTTTACATTCTAAAGCATTTCGCAGACTGAAGCATAAGACACAGGTTTTTCTGCTGCCGCAGGGAGATCACTACCGCACCAGGCTGACCCACACGCTTGAGGTAGCACAAACGGCGAGGACGATCGCAAGAGCCCTGCGGATGAATGAAGATCTGGCGGAGGCGATTGCACTTGGGCATGACCTTGGGCATACACCGTTCGGCCATGCAGGCGAGCAGGCGTTAAATGAGATCTGCCCGTTTGGTTTTGCTCATTTTGAACAGAGTGTCCGCGTTGTAGAACTTCTTGAGAAGAACGGAAAAGGTCTGAATCTGACCTGGGAAGTCCGTGACGGGATCCGAAATCACAGAACGTCCGGTCATCCTTCCACGCTGGAAGGAAAGATCGTACGGCTTTCAGATAAAATCGCATACATCAATCACGATATTGATGATGCATTGCGTGCCGGGATTTTAAAAGAAGCAGATGTTCCGGCAGAATACCGGAAAGTTTTGGGTGATACGATCCGGGAACGTTTAAATGCTCTGATCCACGATATTGTGATCCACAGTCAGGGCAAAGATGACATTGTCATGTCACCGGAGATGGAAAAAGCGATGCGGGGAATGCGGAACTTTCTGTTTGAGAATGTGTATCACAATCCGCTGGCAAAAAGAGAAGAAAAAAAGGTCCGGCATCTTTTACAGGAACTTTATCAGTACTATATCGAGCATCCTCTGGAACTGTCAGAGGAATATTTAAACCTGATGGATGCGGGGCAGGAGAAAGAGCGGGTTGTCTGTGATTACATAGCAGGGATGACCGATCAGTATGCCATGCAGGCGTTTGCAGACCTTTATATTCCGAAGGCATGGCCGGTAAAATGAATAAGCAGGAAATAAGGAGATAGGTATGTATTATCCGGAAGAACTGGTCGAAGAGATCAGAGAGAGAAACGATATTGTCGAAGTGATCGGCACTTATGTCAAGCTTCAGAAAAAAGGAAGCTCTTATTTTGGACTTTGTCCATTTCATAATGAAAAATCCCCATCTTTTTCGGTAAGTCCGGACAAACAGATGTACTACTGTTTCGGATGCGGAGCAGGCGGCAATGTATTTACGTTCATTATGGAATATGAGAATTACAGTTTTCCGGAGGCACTGAAATACCTGGCAGACCGGGTCGGGATCAAGCTTCCGGAGCGGGAATATTCAGAGGAAGAAAAAAGACAGCAGGATCTGTGCATGCAGGTGCTGGAAATAAACAAGATGGCAGCCAACTATTTTTATTATCAGATTCGTACGGAGAGCGGGGCTCAGGCTATGCAGTACCTGAAAAGCAGACAGCTGGATGATGAGACAATCAAACGGTTTGCACTTGGATATTCCAGCAAATACAGCAGCAATCTATATCAGTATTTTAAAAGCAAAAAAATATCCGATGAATTATTAAAAGAATCCGGGCTGTTTAATGTGGATGAAAAAAATGGCATGTACGATAAATTCTGGAATCGTGTCATCTTTCCGATTCTGGATGTCAACAACCGTGTGATCGGTTTCGGAGGCCGTGTGATGGGAGACGGCAAGCCTAAATATTTAAATTCGCCGGAGACGATCGTTTTCGATAAAAGTCGCAATCTGTACGGACTGAACATTGCAAGAACAGCAAGGAAAAAGTATCTGCTGGTCTGTGAAGGATATATGGATGTGATCTCCATGCATCAGGCGGGATTTTCAAATGCAGTGGCATCGCTTGGAACGGCTCTGACGGAGAAGCATGCCACACTTCTGAAACGTTATACGGACGAAGTAATCCTGACGTACGACAGTGACGATGCCGGTGTGCGTGCCGCACTGCGGGCGATACCGATCGTAAAACGTGCAGGACTCAGGGCAAGAGTGCTGCATATGAATCCTTATAAAGACCCGGATGAATTTATCAAAACCCTTGGGGCAGAGAAGTTTCAGGAACGCATTGATCAGGCGGAAAACAGTTTTATGTTTGAAATTTCCGTGTTGGAGAGAAATTATGACATGAAAGACCCGGAAGGAAAAACTTCTTTTTTCCAGGCGGTATCAGAAAAACTGATGGAGTTTGAGCAGGAGCTGGAACGTGAAAATTATATTCAGGCAGTCGCAGAGAAATATCACATCGGATTTGACAATTTAAGAAAAATGGTGAATCGCAGTGCGATGCGTGCAATCGGCAGGGAAGTACCGAAAAGTGCTGTGGACCGAGAACGAAAAGAAATCCGGAAAAAAAGTCAGGATGACGGCATGAAACAGTCACAGAGACTGATGCTGACCTGGCTGATTGATAAAAAAGGATTGTATGCAAAAGTAAAACCATACCTGGATGCGGATGATTTCACAGAAGATCTTTATCATCAGGCGGCACAGCTTTTGTTTGAACAGCTTGAAAAGAGCGAGCTGAATCCGGCAAGGATCATCAATCATTTTGAAGATCCGGAAACACAGAAAGAAGTCGCATCGTTATTCCATGCCAAGTTAAACCTGCAGTCGCAGGCGGAATTTGACAAAGCATTGAATGAAACACTGCGAAAGATTATCAACAACAGTATTGAATTTCGAACGAAAAACATGAATCCGGCAGATATTGCGGGATTGCAGAAAATCTTACTGGACAGAAAGAAAGTTCAGGATATGCCGAAGATCACATATCAGATGTGAGATGAATCCTGCATCCGCAGGCGGCAGCAGCAAGACAGCACAGGCATCAGATGGGAGCATAGTCAGCTGTATATTTTCCGGTATTGGGGAAAAAATATAGGAAAGATACGGCACTTGAAAGAAGGTGGATCAGATGGAGGAACACAGCAAAGAATTTTTGGAGAAATTAAAAGGACTGCTTGCATTTGCAAAAGAACATAAAAATGCACTGGAACATCAGGAAATCGTAGATTATTTTAAAGGAATTTCGCTTACCGAGATACAGAGCGAAAAAATCCTGGACTATCTGGATGAGCATGGCGTGGATGTTCTCAGGCAGAAAGATGCAGATGCCCTGGAAGATCTGGAAGAGGAAGAAGAAGTCGATGTTTCGGAAGCGGCACTGGAAGTTCCGGAAGGGATCAGTACCGATGATCCGGTACGGATGTATTTAAAAGAGATCGGCAAGATCCCGCTGCTTACCGCAGATGAAGAGATTGAGCTGGCAAAGCGGATGGAAAAGGGAGATCCGGAAGCCAAAAGAAGACTTGCCGAGTCCAATCTTCGTCTGGTAGTAAGCATTGCAAAACGTTATACCGGACGCGGAATGCAGTTTCTGGATCTGATCCAGGAGGGAAACTTAGGTCTGATCAAGGCTGTTGAGAAATTTGACTATAAAAAAGGTTATAAATTCAGTACCTATGCGACCTGGTGGATCCGTCAGGCGATTACCAGGGCGATCGCAGATCAGGCGAGAACGATCCGGATTCCGGTGCACATGGTAGAGACGATCAACCGCACGATCCGCACGTCCAGACAGCTCACACAGTCGCTTGGCCGTGAACCAAGTGCGGCAGAGATTGCGGAAGTGATGAAGATGCCGGTGCAGCGTGTGGAAGAGATTCTCAAGATCGCCATGGACCCGATCTCACTGGAAACGCCGGTCGGGGAAGAGGATGACACACATCTTGGCGATTTTATCAAAGACAACAAAAGCGAAGTGCCGGCCGATGCTGCAGCGTACACGCTTTTGCAGGAGCAGCTGGATGAAGTCATGCAGACACTGACAGAGCGGGAAAAGAAAGTACTGGCTCTGAGGTTTGGGCTGGAAGATGGAAGAAGCCGGACACTTGAGGAAGTCGGAAAAGAGTTCCATGTCACAAGAGAACGCATCCGGCAGATCGAGGCGAAGGCTTTGCGGAAACTGCGGCATCCGAGCCGCAGCCGGAAATTAAAAGATTATCTTGATTAAGGAGAACAGATATGCAGTTATCAGACAGACTGCAGGCGGTTGCTTCCATGGTAACAGAAAACAGCCGTCTGGCAGACGTGGGAACAGACCACGGATACATACCGATTTATTTATGTGAGATGGGAAAGATCCCGTCAGCGATTGCCATGGATGTAAAAAAGGGACCGCTTCTGCGAGCTAAGATGAATATTGAGCGTTACCATATGCAGGAGAAGATCAGGACACGTTTATCTGACGGCGTTTTGAAATTAAATCCGGACGAGGCGGACAGCGTGGTGATTGCGGGCATGGGTGGAACACTCGTCATGAAAATTTTAGAAGAAGGCAAAAAAGTACTGGTGGACGTAAAAGAGCTGGTTTTGCAGCCGCAGTCTGACATTGATAAGGTGCGAAAATATCTGTATGAAAATGACTACGTGATCACAGCAGAAAAGATGGTATGCGAGGAAGAAAAATACTATCCGATGATGCATGTGCAGCACGGACATATGGAAGAACTTGCAGACATAGAATGGAAATATGGAGCTTTTTTATTAAAAGAAAAGAATCCGGTTCTTGGCTCTTTTCTGAAAAAAGAAGAGACCACGCTGACTGGTGTGCTTCAGAATTTAAGGCAGCAGCCCAAAGAGAGGGTGAAAGAGCGTATTTTGGAAATAGAGGCGTTGCTTGCCCTGAACCGGAAAGCACAGAAATGGATGAAAACAGAAGAGGAGTGTGAGAAGGCATGATCTGCCGGGAGCTGATTGAATTACTGGAGAAAAAATATCCGCCATCCATCGCAGAATCCTGGGATAATCCGGGACTGCAGGTGGGAAGCTATGAGAAAGAGATCAAGAGCATTTATATCGCACTGGATGCGACCGGAGAAGTGATCCGTCATGCCATCGATGCAAAAGCAGATCTGCTGCTGACGCATCATCCGATGCTGATGCATGGACTGAAAAAAATAAATGACGGTGATTTTTACGGACGGCGTGTGCTGGAACTGATAAAGCATGACATCGCTTATTATGCAATGCATACCAATTATGACATCGTGGAGATGGCACCGTTAGCAGCCAGGATGCTTGCGTTGAAGGATGCACAGATCATGGAGAAAACCTGTGTGCTTCCGGATGGACGTGAAGGCGGTTTTGGTATGGCAGGCGAACTGCCAAAAGAGATGACACTGCTTCAGTGTGCAGAGTATGTAAAAGATGTTTTTCAGATACCGGATGTGAAGATTTTCGGAAATCCGGAAACAGTTCTGAACCGTGCGGCGGTTCTTCCGGGCTCCGGGAAGAGTATGACGGCAGATGCCCTCCGAAATGGGGCAGAAGTTTATATCACCGGAGATTTTGGCCATCATGATGGGATTGATGCTGTAGACCAGGGACTGAATGTGATCGATGCCGGTCATTATGGCATTGAACATATTTTTATCGGACAGATGGCAGAAGAATTAAAGGAGCGTTTTCCTGAAATGGAAATCTGTACAGAGCCGATCCGACATCCGTTTTTGATGGTGTAGATAAGTTTTCGGAGAATTTCAAGTCACAGAACGGAATCTTCCGGTATCGATGACAATGTGATCTGTAAAAATGATCAGGAGGTGGTTTGATGATGGAGAAAGAATATATTCAGGTTTCTTTTGAAAATGGAAACATAGAAAGGAAAAGCTATCCGGCGGGTATACGGCTGCTTGATCTTGCAAAGGAATATCAGAAGGAGGATGATATTGTTCTTGCAAAGGTCAACGGGCGGCTGCGGGAACTGTACCTGCAATTAACGGAGGACTGCCGCATTTCTTTTATCACAACAAGGCAGCAGGAAGGGATGGCGGCCTACAGGCGGAGTATGACGCTGCTTTTGCTGAAGGCACTCTACCATCAGGCAGGGCATGAACACATCCGCAGAGTTGGGATCCATTTTTCCGTCAGCAGCGGATATTACTGTACGGTCGACGGTGATGTGACACTGGATCAGGATTTTCTTGATAAAGTGGAAGCCAGAATGAGGGAACTGATTGCCCAGAAAGTGCCGATCGACAAAAAAACGATCGGTACGGACGATGCGATCGCATTGTTCTCGCAGTACGGGATGAAAGACAAAGAAAAATTGTTTCATTACCGCCGGGCTTCCAAAGTCAATATCTATGATATGGGCGGTTTCGAAGATTATTATTATGGCTACATGGTTCCGGACACTTCTTATCTGGGAGCGTTTTCCCTGCATTTGTATGAGGACGGATTTGTACTTCAGATGCCACAGCGGAAAGATCCGAAGACGGTTCCGGCCTTTGAGCCGGAGAACAAAATGTTCCGTGTTCGAAAAGAATCGCTCAAATGGGGAGAGATGCTCGAAATTCCTACCGTAGGATTACTGAATGATTATATTGTGCACCATGGCATCCATGACCTGATCCTGATCCAGGAGGCACTTCAGGAAAAGAAAATTGCGGAGATTGCCGGAAAGATCGCCGAAAATCCGGATAAAAAGATCGTTATGATCGCCGGTCCGTCTTCTTCCGGAAAGACGACCTTTTCTCATCGGCTTTCGATCCAGCTTTCCGCACACGGACTGAGACCGCATCCGATCCCGGTGGATAACTATTTTGTAAACCGGGAAGACACACCGGTGGATGAAGATGGGAAACCAAACTACGAATGTCTGGAAGCCATCGATGTTCAGCAGTTTAACGATGACATGAACGCACTGCTTGCAGGAAAGAGCGTGCATCTGCCTGTTTTTGATTTTGTGAGCGGCAAACGCATGTACAGTGAAAAAGAGACAAAACTTGGAAAAGAGGATATTCTGGTGATCGAAGGCATTCACTGCCTGAATGATCAGTTGTCCTTTGCACTGCCCAAAGAAAATAAATTCAAGATTTATGTCAGTGCCCTGACGCAGCTCAACGTCGATGAACATAACCGTGTTCCGACTACAGACGGAAGACTGCTTCGAAGGATTGTACGCGATGCCAGGACGCGGGGAACGACGGCAAAAGCAACGATCAGCATGTGGCCGTCGGTGCGAAGAGGAGAAGAGTCCTATATTTTTCCTTATCAGGAGCAGGCAGATGTGATGTTCAATTCAGCACTGATCTATGAACTGGCTGTTCTGAAGATGTATGCAGAGCCGCTTTTGTTTGGCATCGGAAGAGAGGAACCGGAATATCAGGAAGCGAAACGCCTCTTAAAATTTTTGGACTATTTTGTGGGAATCCCAAGCGAGAGCGTGCCGATGAATTCTATCTTAAGAGAGTTTATCGGGGGCGGATGTTTTCAGATATAACAAAAACCATGGAAGTGACAAATATTGTCTTTTCCATGGCTTTTCTTTTTCTCTTACATCAGTCAAAAAAGTTCTCGATCCTTTTTTTCTTGTCAAACAGATCGTTGTACTGGAGGATCTGATACTTTCTGAGGGATTCATAATAAGGGGAGGATTCATCTTTTAAGGAATAATAGCTGCCATCCTCACCGAAATAACCGTTTGTTGTCAGCACCGGGATCTGTTTATGTATATCTAAAAGGAACTGATTGAACGGAGAGAGTTTCATGCCGGTGCTCTCAAGCATCAGAGTCGAGAGGTAATTCATACTGATGTTTACATTTTCCTGTTCTTCGATATCATAGTTTGCCCAGATCAGAAACGGAGTCTTATAGAGATTCATATTTTCTTCTGCACTGAGTTTTTCGACATTTTTTCCGAGGATCTTGCTGTAAACTTCATTGGAAAGTCCGGGTTCGTGATCACCGAAAAAGACGATTACGGTCGGATCCTTCTGCTTGCTGAAATACTCGATCAGAGATTTCAGGGCAGTGTCGGAATGATGGATCAGGTTCAGGTAACGTTTCAGTTCCGGATCATCACATTTTTCTTCGATGGAGATCGGCATATCCAGATTGTCAAAATCCTGGTCATAGCCGCTGTGATTCTGCATGGTGACATTGAACAGATAAAACGGGGCATTGCTCTTCTTTTTTGCCTGTTCATACTGATCGATGATCACCTGGAAATCAGCTGCGTCGGATACAAAGTTGCGAATCTTATCCGAAGCGGAGACATCCAGATCTTTTAAACTGATGAAATCCGAAAATCCGAGGTTTGGATAAACATGGTCGCGGTTGTAACCGTTTGCACGGAATGGATGGAATGCCAGCATACCCTGATAATCCTGGTTTCCAAGATGTGTGGTCAGACCCGGCAGAAGACTTTTGATGTAAAGCTGATAAGGTGTTGCAGATGCCGGCACAAAAGCTTTGGACAGTCCTGTCAGAAACTCAAATTCCGTGTTTGCCGTCTGCCCTCCGAATACGGATACATAGGAGAACCCCTTTACAGTGTTTTTTGTAAGACTGTGGTAAAATGGCATTACATCTTCGCTGGTCCTGAAATCACCGACGGCCTGCAGATCGGCAAAAGCTTCGTCCATAATGGCGATGACATTTGGTGTTTTTGCATTGCCGGAAGAGGTTTCACTGCGATACGGGGCGGCTATCTCTTCAGCAGCGTTTGCAGAATATCCATCCGGTTTATGAATTATCATCAACTGGATACTTCGCATAAAAGTCAGGACGCATCCGTTTTTGCGGTAGGATTTGATCGGACGGAACGTATTGACAGTGACATGCATCGGTGTCACAGTCATAACCGGCGTATAGATCATAATCCAGAAGGAAGCAAAACAGATGGCGGCACTTCCTAGGATGGCAGAGATCCTTTTTTTGCCTTTTGGAAGTCGGAGACGTTTTACACGAAACAGCAGAATACACCAGGCGATCAGACCAAGCAGTGTGATCGTGCGGGGCAGATCAAGCGAATATTTATAATTGCCGACCACATTCATCGCAGTTCCCATGATCGTCAGATCCGAAGCCAGGATTGGGATTCCGCGAAACGTTGTTGTGAAATAATTCGTCAGTGAAAATATAATGCTGAAAATACACAGAAAACATCCGGAGAACCGCATACTTCCGGTCAGGGCAAACAGAAATCCCATCACGATATAAAATAAAAATGCGGTTACACCGAAACGAAGCAGGCAAGACGGACGGATAGAATAGAAAATCAGTCCGGGCCCCGCCGGGTTTGCGTATTCCAGGAACAACAGTGCCACAAGAGGCGTAAGGAAAAAGACAGTCAGAGCTATCCGTTCTTCCTTTGATAAATTTTGAAATACCGACTCTTTGTTGGCGGAATCGGTTGCTTTGGTTGATTTTTTCATATTGATACACTTCCTTTATCACAATCGCATCATAATACAATGAGCTATTATAGCAAAATGGAAGTTGACAGTCAATGTGAGAAATGTTAAGATATTCTTATGTTTGCGAGTAGGATAAATGATCGCGGCTGGCAAAACGAAAGGTGTCAGACGAGGAAAGTCCGGGCTTCACAGGGCAGGATGCCGGATAACGTCCGGCGGAGGCGACTCCAGGGACAGTGCAACAGAAATATACCGCCGGCCATAAGCCGGTAAGGGTGGAAGGGCAGTGTAAGAGACTACCGCCCTGCTGGTAACAGCGGGGGCACATGTAAACCCCATTCGAAGCAAGACCGAGCAGAGACATATGGCGGCCCGTCAGTTTCAGGTTGGTTGCTTGAGCCATGCGGCAACGCATGGCCTAGATAGATGATCATTCACGACATAACCCGGCTTATCGTTCTGCTCGCAGAAAAAAACAAGCACAGTGATTTTTTTACTGTGCTTGTTTTTTGTTCTTTTATTAGATGTTAAGGTTAAAAGATGTCATATGGCATCTTTTTATTTATGTTTGGCTTTTGAAGCGTGATACTTTTCGTCGCAGTATCTGCAGCGGTAAATTTCCTTTTCTTCATTGGAAAGGACAAAGACCTGATCCAGTCCGTGCTCGATCGATGTGATGCAGCGAGGATTCTTGCATTTGATCACATTGACGATCTGTTTTGGAAGGTGCAGCTTTTTCTTGTCTACGATCTCACCGTTTTTGATGATGTTGACGGTGATATTGTGGTCGATAAAACCAAGGATATCAAGATCCAGCATGTCAACCGGACATTCTACTTTAATGATATCTTTTTTGCCCATTTTGTTGCTGCGGGCATTTTTGATGATGGCAACACAGCAGTCCAGCTGATCCAGTTTCAGATAATGGTAGATGGACATGCTCTTTCCTGCTTCGATGTGGTCGAGAACCACACCTTCGTTTAACTGACCTACATTTAACATACTTTCACCTCCAGAAGTGTAAGAATCAAAGCCATACGTGCATAGACAGCATATTGAGCCTGCTTGAAGTAAGCAGCTCTTGGGTCATCGTCAACTTCAACTGCGATCTCATTGACACGAGGGAGCGGATGCATAACGATCATATCCTGCGGTGCAAGTTCCATTTTCTTTTTGTCAAGAATATAGAAATCCTTCATGCGGACATAATCCTCTTCATTGAAGAAACGTTCTTTCTGTACACGGGTCATATAAAGGACATCCAGCTTCGGAAGTGCATCTTCCAGACGTTCTACTTCTTCGAATTCGATGTTGTTCTCACGCAGTACATCGTCGCGGATATAACTTGGGATACGCAGCTCTTCCGGAGAAATCAGGACAAAACGGATTCCGGTGTAGCGGACCAGTGCACTGATCAGGGAGTGAACGGTACGTCCGAATTTTAAGTCACCACAGAGACCGATTGTCAGATTGTCCAGTCTTCCTTTCAGGGAGCGGATCGTCAGAAGATCCGTAAGTGTCTGGGTCGGATGCTGATGTCCGCCATCTCCGGCATTGATCACCGGGATTGGAGAATATAAGGATGCCACAAGCGGTGCACCTTCTTTTGGATGACGCATTGCACAGATGTCGGCATAACATGCGACCATGCGAATGGTGTCTGCAACGGTCTCTCCTTTTGTAGCGGAGCTGGAAGCGGCCGAAGAAAAACCAAGTACATTACCACCTAAATTCATCATAGCAGCTTCAAAGCTGAGGCGGGTACGTGTGCTTGGTTCATAAAAAAGAGTCGCTAATTTTTTGCCATCACATGCGTGGGCGTATTTTTTCGGGTTTGCTTCAATATCATTGGCCAGATTCAGGAGCTGATCCAGTTCTTCCACACTGAAATCCAGCGGACTCATTATATGTCTCATAATTTCCTCCTTTTAACTTCAGATTTTCTTTATCATATACCATTTGCAGACAGATTTCAAGATGAAGTTGAGCCATTTTTCTGATTCAGATATTCAAAAAGCAGACCGCAGAAGAACCAGAGCGGTGCATAGTCCAGACGGATCACACCGTTTATCTGAAAATGTGTCCCGGAATAGTCCCACGGGCAGCAGTGATGTTTTTTCAAAAGGCTTCCGCTCATATATTCGGCGGTGAAAATAAACAGCATATATAGAAAGCCACGCAGGAGAAAAGAACATTTTTTGCTGCAAAGGAAGTTTGAGAGCGGTTTCAGGAAAGCTGCCATACCGTAGATAGGAAACATCCACAGGGAAGAATGACCGGTCAGCTTCCATTCACGCCGCCGAAAGGAAAGAAAACCGGTCCACAGAAGCTCCAGGCACCAGCCGCAGATACCGCATCGGATAAAATTATTTTTCATGGGAAAAGTATAACCGGAAACGGGAAATATTATACTCTGCCGGACCATAATGTTCTTGCAAAATCAGGTCGGGTATACTATAATTCAACGTGATAGGATGCCGGGCGAGGATGGTTTTCTTATTGTGGAACAGGATACTTGCAAAAGCCGGCACAATACTGGAAGAAGAATGGAGTTCTATGAATTACGAAGAAGCAAGAGCGTATCTGGACGATGCTGCCAGATACGGAAGTGTTCTCGGGCTGGATACAATGAAAGAATTGCTTGCAAGGCTTGGCAATCCGCAGGATGATCTGAAATTCATTCATATCGGCGGTACCAATGGCAAAGGATCGGTACTTTCATATCTTTCTACCGTTCTGAAAGAAGCAGGTTATCGCGTTGGACGATATATTTCGCCGACGCTGTTTTCTTACCGGGAACGTATACAGGTAAATGAAATATATATAAAAAAAGATGCTCTGGCAAGGCTGACGACGCAGATACAAAGCTGTGCCGATGAGATGGTACGTGACGGTGCACCTCATCCGACCGCTTTTGAGATCGAGACGGCACTTTGCTTTCTCTATTTCAGGGAGGAAAAGTGTGACCTGGTCGTTCTGGAGGTCGGCATGGGAGGAGCTACCGATGCCACGAATGTGATAAAGACGACCGTTCTGGAAGTGCTCGCATCGATCAGCATGGATCATATGGGATTTCTTGGAGACACTCTGGCAGAGATCGCCGCGTGCAAAGCCGGTATCATCAAGCCGGATACGACTGTGGTCAGCATGAGACAGCAGCTGGAAGCCATGGAAGTGATCCGGCAGGTCTGTCAAAGGCAGAAGGCGGATCTGCGTATCGCAGATGCGGCAAATGCAACGGACATCGTATATGGGTGTGAAGAGCAGTATTTTTCCTATGGCGGGTATGACAGCCTTGAGATCCATCTGGCAGGCTCTTATCAGATTGCAAATGCCGTTCTGGCAGTGGAAGCGGTAAAAGCCCTGATCGATCTTGGCTATGCCATTTCAGAAGAAGCACTGCGGAGTGGTCTGCAAAAAGCAAGCTGGAAGGGCAGATTTACGGTTCTTCAAAGAGAGCCATATTTTATTATAGACGGAGCACATAACCGCGATGGGGCAAAGGTACTGGCTGATTCAGTACGTCAGTATTTTCCGAAAAAAAGGCTCCATTACATTATGGGTGTTTTTAAAGATAAAGAATACGAAACGATCATTGATCAGATGTCTGTATTTGATGCGGATGTGATCACGGTAGAGACACCGGGCAATCCGCGTGCACTGCCTGCGGAAGAACTGGCAGAAGCATGGAAAAAGAAAAAAGCGGATGTGACATTTGAGAAAAAGATAGAAAATGCGGTAAGAAAAAGTCTGGAAAAGGCGAAAAAAGACGACGTAATCCTCGCTTTCGGATCCCTCTCGTTTCTTGGTGAGATTGTGAAAGCTCTGGATACAATAAGAAGTGAGGTTTGAAAACTATGGTAGATCAGGAAAAAGTAAGAGAAGGGGTACGACTGATACTGGAAGGTATCGGGGAAGATATAAACAGAGAGGGACTGATAGAGACACCGGACCGTATTGCGAGAATGTACTGTGAGCTGGCAGGAGGCATGGATCAGAACGCAGCGACTCATCTGGAGAAGCGTTTCCATGTGGACAATGCGGATATGGTTGTTGAGAAGGATATCACATTTTATTCGATGTGCGAGCATCACATGCTTCCGTTTTTTGGAAAAGCACATGTTGCATATATTCCAAACGGCGAGGTAGTCGGTCTGAGCAAGATCGCAAGAACAGTAGAGGTTTTTGCAAGAAGACTGCAGCTCCAGGAACAGCTGACGGCACAGATCGCCGATGCGTTTATGGACAATCTGCACCCGCAGGGCGTTATGGTTATGATCGAGGCAGAGCATCTCTGCATGACGATGCGTGGGATCAAAAAACCGGGTGCACAGACAGTAACGACCGTGACACGAGGTGTGTTTGATAACAACAAAGAACTGCAGGATACTTTTTATCAGATGGTGCGTTTATAATGAGAATGGAACGTGTAAATCAGATTTTGCAGCACACACTTTATCAGAGCTGCCGCAGACAGATTGATGAAAAAGAAAAAGACCGGATTTTCTGTGGACATGATATGGGACATCTGCTGGATGTTGCCAGACTGGCATGGATCTTTAATCTGGAAGCAAATCAGGAGATATCGAAAGAGCGGATCTATGCAGCCGCTCTTCTTCACGATATAGGGAGGCATATTCAGTACGAAAACGGAACTCCGCACCAGATCGCAGGGCTTCCGATCGCAGAGCAGATCCTGACGGACTGCGGATTTTATCCGGAAGAGATGAAAGAGATTCTCTATGCGATCGAAAATCACCGCAACAAAGAGATGTTAAAGCGGGATGATCTTGCCGGGATCTTATACCGGGCAGATAAAATGTCCAGATGCTGCTTTGGCTGCCGTGCCGAAAAAGAGTGCAACTGGAGCACGGAAAAGAAAAATATGGAGATACAGTACTGAGGCAGAATATACGAAAAGAGGAAAAGCAGATGAAGATAGGAAACAAAGAATTTGATCTGAAAAATCATGCTTATGTGATGGGCATTTTAAATGTGACACCGGATTCTTTTTCCGACGGCGGGAAATGGAACGATAAGGGTCGGGCAATGCGTCATACACAGGAAATGATAGAACAGGGAGCAACGATCATTGATATCGGTGGCGAGTCCACAAGACCAGGTTATACACTGATCTCCGATGAGGAAGAGATCTCCAGAGTGGTTCCGATGATCGAGATGGTAAAGAAAAACTTTGATGTGCCGGTTTCTATCGACACTTACAAAAGTAGAGTGGCAGAGGCAGCACTTGACGCAGGAGCAGATCTGGTCAACGATATCTGGGGACTGAAGTACGATCCGGATCTCGCAGGCGTGATCGCCCGAAAAAATGCCCCATGCTGTCTGATGCATAACCGTAAAGAGCCGGATTACACTGATTTTATTGCAGATTTCCTGAAAGATATGCAGGAGACCATTGACATTGCAAAAAAAGCAGGCATCGCCGATGAGAATATCATTCTTGATCCGGGTGTCGGATTTGGCAAGACTTATGAAAATAATCTGGAGATCATTAACAAACTGGAATGCATGCATACGCTCGGCTATCCGATCCTGCTTGGAACTTCCAGAAAATCCGTGATCGGACTGACACTGGATCTTCCGGCAGATCAGAGAATGGAAGGAACCGTGGCAACCACTGTGATCGGTGTGATGAAAGGGGTCGCTTTTGTCCGTGTACATGATGTAAAAGAAAACTACCGTGCCTTGAAGATGACAGAAGCCATCCTCGGCAGATAACAGGCAGATAGGAGAAAGATGATGGATACAATTTATATCAAAGATCTGGAAGTGTTTGCCAACCACGGTGTCTATCCGGAAGAGAACAAACTGGGTCAGAAGTTTGTGATCAGTGCGGATCTTTCAGTGGATGTGCGGATGGCAGGCCTGACAGACGAACTGGAATATTCGGTAAATTACGGCGAAGTCAGCCATACGATCCAGGATTTTTTGCAGAAACATACCTTTAAGCTGATCGAAGCGGCGGCAGAGGGGCTGGCAGCGGAGCTGTTTTGCAGATATCCGCTGATCCGGGCACTTCGCCTGGAGATCCAGAAACCGTGGGCTCCGGTAGGACTGCCGCTCAGGACAGTCTCTGTGGAGATCAGAAGAAGCAGACATACCGTTTATATCGCACTTGGCTCCAATATGGGAGATAAGATGGCCTATCTGAAAGAGGCAGTGGAGAAACTTTCAAAACTGCCGGGCAGCAGCGTGAAAAAGGTGTCAGATTTTATCAGAACAGAACCTTATGGAGTGACAGAGCAGGACGAATTCCTTAATGGCGTCCTTGAGATGGAGACGCTTCTGACACCGCAGGAACTGTTGGCTCAGTTGCATCGAATCGAGGCAGAAGCAAACAGGGAGCGTATCCTCAGGTGGGGACCGCGTACTTTGGATCTGGATATTCTGCTGTATGATCAGGAGGTCATCGACACAGAAGAGCTGCATATTCCGCATATTGATATGCAGAACCGGGATTTTGTCCTGGTGCCGCTCTCTCAGATCGCACCGTGGGTACGTCATCCGGTTTTGAACAGGACAATAGAACAGTTAAGGAGAGAACTTGATGGTTGATTTACAGGACTTAAGAAATGAGATAGACTCCATTGACCGTCAGATGACGGAGCTTTTTGAGAAGCGTATGGAGATCAGCCGAAAAGTGGCAGAATACAAGATCAGCACCGGCAAAAAGGTGTTTGATAAGGAACGTGAAAAAAAAGTCATTGAAAAGGCAAAAGATATGACACACAACGACTTCAACCGTCACGGGATTGAAGAACTGTTTCAGCAGATCATGGCGATGAGCCGTAAACTGCAGTATCAGCTGTTGGAGGAAAACGGTGTGGCAGGCCGCCTGCCGTTTATCGGTGTGAATGAGCTGGAGAAAGAGAATGTCCGCGTAGTGTTCCAGGGCGTGGAAGGAGCATACAGCCAGGCTGCAATGCAGCAGTATTTTGGCGATAAGATCACCTCGTTCCATGTGGAGCACTGGAGAGATGCGATGGAGGCGATCGCAGAAGGTGCGGCAGACTATGCAGTGCTGCCGATTGAGAATTCAACGGCAGGGAGCGTCAATGATATGTATGATCTGCTGGTAGAGTTTGAAAACTATATCGTCGGTGAGCAGATCATTCGCTGTGAGCATTGTCTGCTTGGGCTTGAAAATGCAGAAATCTCCGATATCCGTACTGTTTATTCCCATCAGCAGGGACTTTCCCAGTGCAAGAGCTTTCTTCAGGAACACCGGGACTGGAAACAGATCCCGCTTGAGAATACCGCAATGGCAGCGAAAAAAGTGGCAGAGGACGGCGATGTGACGCAGGCATCTGTTTCCAGTGCCTTTGCGGCAAAATGTTTCGGGCTGAAAGTGTTAAAAGAAAATATTTACAACAACAAGGCAAATTCTACGAGATTTATCATTGTGACAAATCAGAGAATTTATCAGAAAGATGCGAAGAAGATCAGCATCTGTTTTGAAACGCCACATACCAGCGGATCTCTTTACAATATTCTGTCTCACTTTATTTATAACAATCTGAATATGTTCGGAATCCAGTCCAGACCGATCCCGGGACGCAACTGGGAGTACCGTTTCTTCATTGATTTCGAGGGCAATTTAAACGACAGTGCGGTCAAAAATGCCCTGCGTGGTATCCGCGAAGAGGCAACGAATATGAAAATACTTGGAAATTACTGAAAATACAGCGGCTTTTGCAAAAAAGCTGCTGTTTTTGGAAAGGTTGATAAAAATGTTTCGAATTGATGAATTAATCGTATACCGAGAATATGAGCAGGATCAGGATCAGGTCTTAAACGATATGGCATTTATCGTGGAAGAAACAGAAACGATGGGGATGCCGGTTTCGGATCTTCGTGGGCTTTATTTTTCCTGTATCCACAAACTGACCGAACTTGCCGGTACTTATGGATTTGAAGGAAATTTATGGCACAGCTATCTGACCTGGCTTCTGGTAAACAATGAAAATGTGTTCAGTCATGCAAGCGAGATCCGCGGCGAGGTGGATGGCAGCATCAATGCATTGGTGGAGCATGATTATGAGATTTTTCGTGAACTATATGCCCTAAACTTTGAGGCACTGGAAGAAAAGCTGGGTGCACATTGCTTTTTCATGATTGCAGATTATGTTAATGCACCGCAGAGCAGCAAAGTATTTAACGAGCGTATTCGCGACCGGATCTGTGAACTGAGCGAAAAACTTGCAGGAGCAAAAGATGTGCATGAATTTAAAGAAGATATGACTTCTTTCTACAAAGATTTCGGTGTGGGAAAACTGGGACTGCATAAGGCATTTCGCGTGGCACATGATGAAGATGGCGTACAGATCGTGCCGATCACCAAGATCGCACACGTACACCTGGATGACCTGGTAGGTTATGAGCTGGCAAAGAAGAAACTGATCGAAAATACCGAAGCTTTTGTGCAGGGAAGAAAAGCAAACAACTGTCTGCTTTTTGGTGATGCCGGCACCGGAAAATCCTCCAGCATCAAAGGCATTCTCAATGAATATTACGACCAGGGACTGCGTATCATTGAAGTTTACAAACATCAGTTCCAGGATCTGAATGATGTGATCGCTCAGGTCAAAAACAGAAATTATCGTTTTATTATCTATATGGATGATCTTTCCTTTGAGGAATTTGAAATCGAATATAAATACCTGAAGGCCGTGATCGAAGGCGGACTGGAACGCAAGCCGGAAAATGTACTGATCTATGCAACTTCCAACCGCAGACATCTGATCCGTGAAAAATTCAGTGACAAGGAAGAGCGAAGAGACGATCTGCATACTTCTGATACGGTGCAGGAGAAACTGTCACTGGCATATCGTTTCGGACTGAAGATTTATTTTGGTTCACCGAGCAAAAAAGAATTTCAGAATATCGTCCGCGTCCTGGCAGACAAACACGGAATTACGATGTCGGAAGAAGAGCTGTTTTTAAAGGCAAATCAGTGGGAACTGCAGTATGGCGGACTTTCCGGACGTACTGCACAGCAGTTTATTGATCATCTGCTTGGACAGGAGAGAAAGGACGTGTGAGTATGAAACTTTTTGCAGCAATCGATATAGGTTCCTGTGAAGTGGAAATGAAGATTTTTCAGATCACTTCCGGAAAAGGAATCAAAGAGATCGACTGCGTGTGCCATCGCATGGAACTTGGCAAAGATGTATACCGTGATGGCAGGATCGGTGTGGAGATGACCGATGAGCTCTGCCGGGTTCTGAATGACTTTGTAAGGATTATGAAAGGATATCGCGTGGATGACTGGCGTGTGTGTGCCACGAGTGCAGTAAGAGAAGCGGGTAACCAGCTTGTTTTTCTGGACCGTGTGAAACGCCATACCGGTCTGGAAGTGGAAGTTCTCTCAAATGCATCACAGCGTTTTATGGATTATAAATCGATCGCATCCAGGGAAAATGAATTCAACCGTATCATCCAGAAAGGAACGGCGATCGTAGATGTCGGCGGCGGCAGCATTCAGATTTCTCTGTTTGACAAGGATCGTCTTGTTGCAAGCCAGAATATGAAAATCGGAAATCTGCGGCTGCGTGAACGGATGATGAATGAGGGTGTGAGCCTGAAGCATTATGAGACACTTCTGACAGAAGTTGTGAAAAATGAATTTCTGTCATACAAAAAGCTGTATCTGAAGGATCGTGTGATCTCCAATTTGATCGTGGTCGGGGACCATATCGGCGATGCCGTTCATAAAAATGTGATGACAAGAGCGGATTTCCTGAATTTTTACGATGACATGATCTACCGTTCTGACGAAGATGCGGCAGGACGCTGCGAGGTTCCGGAAGATGTGATCTCGGTATTGCGCCCGTCTCTTGTCGTTTACCGTTGTTTCCTGGAGGCAGCCGATGTGGAGAATATCTGGATGCCGGGTCTGCACCTGACTGATGGCATGGCGTATGAATATGCACAGCAGAACCGGCTTTTGAAACTCGGCCATGACTTTGATGAGGATATCCTGGCGGCTGCAAGAAATGCTGCCAAACGTTATCAGTGCAGCAAGTCGCATATCAAAGTGTGCGAAGATCTGGCAGTTGGTATTTTTGACAAGATCAAAAAGAGCCAGGGATTCGATGACCGGGATCGCCTGCTGCTCCGCATTGCGGTGATCCTGCATGGATGCGGTAAATTTATCAGCCTGTCAAATGCCGGGGAGTCCGCGTACCATATTATCATGGCGATGGATATCATCGGATTATCGGAAGAAGAGAAAGAAATTGTGGCAAATGTGGTAAAATATAATACGGTGCCGCTGGAAGGATACGACAAAATCGGAAGCAGCCGGATGACAAGGGAAAATTATCTGACCATTGCCAAACTGACGGCAATCCTCGGAGTGGTAAATTCGCTGGACCGCAGCCACAAGCAGAAGACCAAAGAGGCAAAACAGATATTGCACGAAAACGAACTGGTCATTCAGCTTTATTCGGACGAAGATCTGTCACTGGAAAAGAAAGAGTTTGCAAAAAAAGCAGAATTTTTCGAGGAAGTGTTCAGCATCCGTCCGGTGCTGCGTCAGAAAAAAATGATGTAACGAAGGAGGTATGTCCGTATGGGTGAAATGGATTTAAAAAAAGCAGAATACTATACAAACCGAGAATTAAGCTGGCTGGGGTTTAACAACCGCATTTTGGGAGAGGCAAGAGATGCCTCACTTCCGCTGTTTGAACGGCTGAAATTTTTAAGTATCACAGCATCCAATCTGGATGAATTCTTTATGATCCGTGTGGCATCTTTGAAAGATATGGTGCACGCAGGTTACACAAAAAAGGATATTTCCGGGATGACGGCTTCGGAGCAGCTGAAAAAAATCTTAAAAGAGACACACGAACTGGTAGATCTGCAGTATTCTACTTACAATCGCTCTCTGATCCCGGCTCTGAAAAAGCGGGGGCTGAAAATTATTTCCGAGCACGAGAGTCTGAGCGAAGAGCAGAAAAAATTTGTGGATGCTTATTTTGAGGAAAATGTCTATCCGGTTCTGACACCGATGGCGATGGATTCTTCCAGACCATTTCCGCTGATCCGCAACAAGACCCTGAATATCGGTGCCCTGATCTGCAGAAAAGACGGCAAGGAAAAGCATAAGACACTGGATTTTGCAACGGTGCAGGTACCATCTGTCCTGCCAAGAATCGTGGAACTTCCGGAAGGAAAAGACGGAGAAAAACGTGTGATTCTTCTGGAAGAGATCATAGAGCGGAACATCGGACAGCTGTTTTTAAGTTACGATGTCGTATGTGCACATCCATACCGTGTTATGCGAAATGCAGACTTATCCATTGATGAGGATGAAGCAGAGGATCTGCTCAAAGAGATTCAGAAACAGTTAAAGAAACGTCAGTGGGGCGAAGTGATCCGTCTGGAGATCGAAGGAAAGATCGACAAACGGCTGTTGGATATCTTAAAAGAAGAGTTTGCCGTGAAAGACAGCGATGTATTTGAGATAGGCGGACCGCTGGATCTGACTTTTCTGATGAAGCTGTACGGCATGGAAGGGTTTGAAGACTGCAAAGTGAAAAAATATATTCCGCAGCCGGTACCGGCACTGATGAACGATGACAGCATTTTTGCCAATATCCGCAAAGGTGACATTTTACTGCATCATCCGTACATGACGTTTGATCCGGTCGTAGATTTTGTAAAACAGGCAGCGAAGGATCCGAATGTTCTGGCGATTAAGCAGACACTTTATCGTGTCAGCGGTAATTCACCGATCATTGCAGCACTGGCACAGGCGGCAGAGAACGGCAAACAGGTTTCTGTTCTGGTAGAATTAAAAGCCCGTTTTGATGAAGAAAACAATATCATCTGGGCGAAAAAGCTGGAAAAAGCAGGCTGTCATGTGATCTATGGACTGGTGGGTCTGAAAACACACAGCAAGATCACCCTGGTTGTCCGGAGAGAAGAAGACGGTATCCGCCGTTATGTGCATCTCGGAACCGGAAATTATAACGATTCTACGGCAAAATTGTATACGGACTGCGGTCTTCTGACCTGTGCAGAACCGATAGGGGAAGATGCGACTGCGGTATTTAACATGCTCTCCGGCTATTCCGAACCAAAACACTGGAACGACCTTATCGTTGCACCGATATGGCTCCGCAAACGTTTCTTAAGACTGATCGAACGAGAGAAGAACTGGGCACTGGCGGGAAAAGAAGCCCATATCATTGCAAAAATGAATTCCCTGTGTGACCGGGAGATCATCGAGGCACTCTATGCGGCATCGGCGGCAGGGGTGAAGATCGAACTGATCATCCGCGGCATCTGCTGTCTGAAGGTCGGCATCCCGCATATCAGCGAAAACATATCGGTACGTTCGATCGTCGGCAATTTCCTGGAACATGCCCGTATCTTCTATTTCTATAATGACGGGGCAGAAGAGTTGTATATGGGCAGTGCGGACTGGATGCCGCGAAATCTGGACAAACGTGTTGAGATCGTATTTCCATTAAAAGATGAAAAGATCAAACAGCAGGCAAAACATATTCTGGATATCCAGCTTGCTGATAATCTGAAGGCTCACATCCTGCAGCCGGACGGAAGCTATGAAAAGATTGATAAAAGAGGGAAAAAGACGCTGATCTGTGCACAGGATTATTTCTGTGAAGAGGCGGTAAAAAATGCAAAGCAGCCGACAGATCCGGTTCTGGATCATGTATTCATCCCGGCAGAAGCAGGCGTCTTTTCCGAGAGAGATTGAAGATAACAGTTGACGCAACTTACGGAAATTGTTATAGTAAAAGTAACGTATCCCTGCCTGTTTATGACTAAGATAAAGAGGTTTTTGTGCAGGGGTACAAAAAGAAAAGGAGGAAACACATGAAAAAGAAAACAACATCACTGGGTATGAAGCTCGTTGCTTTTCTGGCAATGCTTATGCTGTTCTGTATTCCTGTATCCGCAGGCGTAAAAGAAACAGCAGGTGAGTATGAGATCTACCCGACACCGCAGGAGATCACCTACGGTGACAAAGAAATGCAGCTTACCGATCAGGTGAAACTGTCGATCGGAAGTGACATTGACGATTACACAAAAACACGTATCACAGACACGCTGAATGTGCTGAAACTGACCGGAAACGAAAGTGCAGCGTCAGACAAGACCGAGCTGATCGTTGGTGTTTATGGTTCCGGGGATGCAGCAGATACTTACGGAAAAGCAAACGGAGCGGTTCAGGCGACCTTTGATAATTACGATGCTTATATGCTGTATGTCAAAGACGGCAAGATCGTAGTCCTTGGTAAAGACACCGATGCGGCATTTTACGGTGTCACCACACTGAAACGTATTTTTGAACAGCTTTCCGCAGACAAAAAGATCAAAGAGCTGACGGTGACAGACTATGCAGAAGTACAGTTCCGTGGATTTATCGAAGGATATTATGGAAATCCGTGGTCACTGGAAGACCGTATTGATCTGATGAAATTCGGCGGCGAGATCAAGATGAATCAGTATGTGTTCGCACCGAAAGACGATCCTTACCACAACAAACAGTGGAGAGAACTGTATCCAAAGGCAGATCTTGAGAAGATCAAAAAACTTGCACAGGCAGGCAATGAAAGCAAATGTTTCTTCGTTTATGCTCTGCATACGTTTATGAACAGTCCATTTAATTTCAACAATTACGATGCAGATCTGGCAACAGTAAAAGCAAAATATCTGCAGGTGATCGAATCCGGCGTGCGTCAGATTGCCCTTCTGGAGGATGATGCGACCGGATCAAGTGCAGCAAACTTAAGCAGACTGCTCAATGACCTGACAAACTGGCTGACAGAACTGAAAAACACCAAATATCCGGATCTGAAAACAGATATCCTGTACTGCCCGACAGACTACATGGGAAATGGTTCCTCTGCAAAACTGAAAGGCATCAATGCTTCTGCCAACAGACAGGTACATATGCTGATGACCGGTAATGCAGTATGGGGACAGGTGAGTGCAAACTTTGCAGATAATTTCTATAATAATGTAGCATCCAATGGTGTCGCAGGACGTTATCCGTACATGTGGGTAAACTGGCCATGTAACGATAACTACAAGACCGGTCTGATCATGGGCGGACATAATACCATTCTGCATACCGGAATTGACGGTCATAAATATGAAGGTATCATCCTCAACCCGATGCAGCACTCAGAACCTTCCAAAGTAGCGATCTTTACCGCAGCAGACTATAGCTGGAAACCATGGGATGCCACAGAAGAAGGAGACCAGGCATGGGAAGATTCCTTTAAGTACATTGACCATGTTACCGCACTGGAATCCGATTCTTCCACAGCCCTGCGTGAAGTGGCAAAACACATGATCTATCAGGGACCGGTTCAGACAGCCGGAAGACAGGCAAAATTTGAAGAGTCTGTTGACCTGAAAAACAAGCTGGCAGAGATCCAGAAAAAAGTAGAAGCAGGAACAGTTACGACAGCAGAGTTGAATGATATGCGTAACGAATTCAAGACCATTTACGATGCAGCTGTAAAATATCTGACAGATGGCACCAATAAACGTCTGAGCGAGCAGATGACACCATTCCTTGCGTGTCTGCGTGATGAGTGTGAAGCAGATATCGAGCTGATGGATGCACTCAAAGCTGTTCAGACAAAAGAAAATGATAAAGTATGGGAGCACTATTCAGCAGCACAGACTTTATATGAACGTTCCCAGACTTATGGATTCCGTTATGTAAATGAAACAAAATATGCGACAGCAGGTCTTCTCTACATTGTTCCGTTTACCGAAAAAGTCATGAAAAATGTTTCTGATACCGTAAAACAGATCATTGATCCGGAACACATCAAACTGGAAAGAACCCTGATCTACCGTGTCGGCGGAACAGAAAACTCCGGAAATACCGGAAATGCAGCCAATGCAATTGATGGAAACTTAAATACCAATTTCCAGATTCAGACGGATCAGCAGACTGGTGACTATGTAGGACTTCTTTTCAACCAGATGACACCGGTTAAAAAAATGACGGTCGCACTGGCATGCAGCGGTCACGAAAATGATTATATTCCAAACGGTGTTATGGAATATACGACAGACGGCAGCAGCTGGACGACATTTGAAACACAGCCGGCAGCCGGTTCTAACACAGATGTAACTCTGGAGCTTGCAGAAGCAAAAGAGATCAAAGGATTCCGCTGGAAGAACAGCAACAACGACAGAAATCGCTGGCTGATCATCCGTGAGATTTCCTGTGATGCATTTGAAAAAGATGGCAACAGTGAAGTTGCAGATAATAAATATACTGGAACCATCAGCTATACGAGCGGATGGAGCCTGTATCAGTCCGGAAGTTATCCGCTGTCCAATGTGACAGACGGGGATGATTCTACCTTTACCTGGTTTAAGCCAGCTTCCAATGATACCAGCGTTGCCGGAGATTATATCCAGATGGATCTTGGTGAAGCAAAAGAAGTATACAAAGTGCGTATCGTCACGGGTGCGGGCAGTGCAGATAAATGGATCAAATACCATCTTGAATATTCAGAAGATGGAAATAGCTGGACTTCAAAATCTGCACAGACCGGAACAGCCAATGGCACCGATACTTATGAGGAAGATTTAAAAGGTGCATCTGCACGTTATATCAGACTGGTAAACAATGAAGACCGTCACAACTGGATTAAATTTAACGAGTTCTCTGTTTGTGGAAAAGAAGCAGAAGTAACCGGCGATGTTATGGATTACACCAATACAAACGATGAGAACTGGAAAGTAACTTATGGGGATGAAGTTTCCAAAGTTTATGCAAGAGACAATGTAACCCTGAAAGCAGGACAGTACATCGGACTGAAACTTGACCGTATCCATGCGATCGCATCCATCGATACAGAAGGCAACGGAACTGACAAACTGACTCTGCAGACTTCCCTGAATCAGAAAGAGTGGACAGATAGCACATCTGCAAAGAGTGCACGTTACATCCGCCTGATCAACAACGGAAGTACGGATGTTACCTTCAGCCTGAGCAAATTTGAAGTGACAAACGATGAGATCGGGGCTATGGATCTGCTTGAAACAAACATTGGCGGAGCGTCAAACAGTGAGGATGCAAGAAAACTTGGTACGACCGCAAACTGGATGGACGGCGATTTGACATCGAAGGCAAAATATTGTGCAACACCGGCAAAAGACGATTATATAACATATACACTCGGACAGGAAATCACACTGAAATCTCTGAAAGTATATGTTCTGGATACTGCAATCGATTATCCTCGTGATGCAGTGATCCAGGCATCTGTTGATAATAAAACCTGGACAGACCTTATCAAGATCGGTGACGGTATCGAAAACGACGGAACAGACCGCGACACCAAACCGGCAGAAAATGGTTGGACACATGACACTGTAGATGTAGCATATTCTTATGTTGAAAATGCAAACATTAACAATGTAAAAGCAAAATACATCCGTCTGTACTTTAACGCAGGATACAGTGCTCGTTGGGTAGAACTCAATGAGATCCAGATCAACGGCGGTGCATATATTCCAACTGTAAATGATCCGACATTTGAGACCGATGCTGCTCTGCAGAGAGGTCAGGAGCCTTGGAACTTAAATGACGGTGATCTGACAACCGCATTTGTACCGGATATGACGGATAAGACTGAAGGTTCTCTGGTATATCATCTGTCTGATGCAACAAACGTACGTAAACTGAATATTGTACAGAAATCTATCAGCAATGCAACCGTATCAGTTCGCATCGATGAAAATAACTGGGTAACACTTGGAACATTAAATAAGAGCTTGACTACATTCTATACTTATATGTATGATCAGGTATTAGATGTAAAACTTACCTGGGGTGATGTAAAACCGGCAATCTGTGAAATTATTACACTGGCATGCCCGAAACAGACCAGCGAAGATCTGAAAAAAGAGGAGATCGAACAGGCAAAGACCGCTCTGAAAAACGCAGTGGAAAATGCAGAAACAAAGGGTATCTACGAAGATGGTAATGCATCCGGTACTTACACGAAAGAAAGCTGGGCAGCATTTAAAACAGCATATGAAAACGCTGCAAATGCCAAAGCAGATGCAACAACAGAGGAGCTGCAGAACCTGCTGACCGCTTTACAGGATGCAAAAGCAAAACTGAAGAAAGCAGAATCGGAAACGGAAAAACCGACCGAAAAGCCAACGGAAAAACCAACCGAAAAACCAACAGAAAAACCAACGGAAAAACCGACCGAGAGACCTACAGAGAAACCAGGTGAGCCGGAAAAACCGACTGTGAACAAGAGAGTTCTGAATAAGGTCACTTATCAGATCCTGAACGCAAAGAAGAAGACAGCAGCAGTTGTCACAGCAGATAAGAAAGTGACTTCTGTAAACGTTGCCAAGACCGTTAAGATCAACGGCGTTACTTACAAAGTAACACGGATCAGCAAAAATGCATTCAAGAGCTGCAAGAAGCTGAAGAAAGTTACGATCGGAAGCAATGTGAAGAAGATTGAGAAAAATGCATTTGCAGGCTGCAGCAAACTGAAGACTGTCAATATGAAGAAAGCAACCGGCATTACTTCCATCGGAAGCAAAGCATTCAGTAAGATCGATGCAAAAGCAAAAGTGACCGTACCGGCCAAGAAGCTTTCCAAGTATAAGAAAATGCTGAAAAAAGCAGGTCTGCCAAAGAAAGCAACTGTAAAAAAATAAAAAAACGGAACATGTTTCCGGAACAGTAAAAGCTACTCTGTAACAGAACCGTTCCAAAGAAACATCCGACAGCAAGAAAAAAGAGCGGGAGAGAACCCAAAAAGGTTTCCCCGCTCTTTTGCTGTATAAGATCAGATATGATGCTCTGAAACGCTCTGACCGGAATGAGAATTTGAGCAAAAGAAAAAAGAGCCGGGACATCGGTCGTTCTATCCCTGCTCTTTTATATCCATGTTTTTATTTTATGATCCTTATGCTCTTTCAACTTTATCAGAACGTAAGCATGAAGTACATACATACATTTTCTTTGTTCCACCGTTTACTTTAACGCGAACAGATTTAATGTTAGATTTCCACATTTTATTGGATCTTCTATGAGAATGACTCACGTTGTTACCGAAATGAGCTCCCTTATCACAAATAGCACATCTAGCCATGACTGCACCTCCTTGACATTATATTGCCTACAATAGGCTCACAACAATAAGTATTCTACCAGAAGCTGCATGATAATGCAAGTAAAAAATGCGAAAATTTAAAAAAACTGTAAAAAATGATTTTTCATGTTTTCTTTTTATATGAAACAGGTTATAATGAATAAATAATACAGCTATTAACATAGGAGGTATCATGATATGAAAGGAAGAATGGAAACAGAACTGGGTTCGATTTTGATCGACACGGATGTGATCGCTACCTATGCCGGAAGTGTTGCAGTAGAGTGTTTTGGAATTGTCGGTATGGCAACGGTGAGCATGAAAGACGGTCTGGTAAGACTTCTGAAGAAAGACAGTCTGAAAAATGGAATACAGGTTACCGTTGAGGATAATAAAATTTCACTTGATTTTCATGTGATCGTGGCTTATGGCGTCAGCATTTCTGCGGTTGCAGACAATCTGATCAACAATGTCAAATATAAAGTCGAAGAATTTACCGGTATGGAGATTCATGAGATCAATATTTATGTAGAAGGTGTCAGACCGATAGATTAAGGAGGAACTCGTTGTGGAAATAAATACAATAAATGCCACACTTTTTGCCAAAATGTTTTTGGCAGGAGCAAAAAACCTGGAGTCAAAGAAAGAATGGATCAATGAACTGAATGTTTTCCCGGTACCGGACGGTGATACCGGAACCAACATGACCATGACCATCATGGCTGCGGCCAAAGAAGTAGCGGCACTGGAAGATCCGACGATGGAAGTACTTGCAAAAGCGATTTCTTCCGGATCTCTTCGCGGAGCACGCGGTAACTCAGGTGTTATCCTCTCTCAGCTGTTCCGTGGATTTACAAAAGGAATCAAAAAGTATGAGGAGATTGATGTTGCGATTCTGGCAGCTGCTTTTCAGAAAGCAGTGGAGACTGCATACAAAGCAGTTATGAAGCCAAAGGAAGGCACGATCCTCACAGTGGCAAAGGGTGCAGCAGACAAAGCACTGGAGCTTGCAGAGAATGATATTTCGCTGGATGATTTCTTAAAACAGGTGATCGAAGAGGCAGATGCTGTCCTTGCAAAGACACCGGAGATGCTGCCGGTTCTGAAAGAAGCAGGCGTTGTAGACTCCGGCGGACAGGGACTTGTGCAGGTGTTAAAGGGTGCTTACGATGCATTTCTTGGAAAAGAGATCGATTATACGGTTGAACCGGCTGAAAGCACTAAAAAAGCCCCGGCACAGGAAAAGGAAGCACCGGCTCAGGCAGAGATTCGATTCGGTTACTGTACCGAATTTATCATCATGCTCGAGAAAGAGTATACACCGCAGACGGAGCAGGAGTTCAAAGGATTTCTGGAGTCCATCGGTGATTCCATCGTTGTTGTGTCGGATGAAGATGTTGTCAAGGTCCATGTACATACAAATGACCCTGGCAAAGCAATCTCCAGAGCACTCACTTACGGCTCACTGACCCGTATCAAAATCGACAATATGCGTGAGGAGCATCAGGAGAAACTGATTAAAGATGCGGCAAAAGTTGCAGAACAGCAGAAGTTCGAAGAAGAAGAGCGTAAAAAAATGGTGCCGCCGAAGCCGGTCGGATTTATTTCCGTTTCCATTGGTGAGGGTATCGGTGAAATCTTCCGCGAACTGGGCGTTGATTATCTGATCGAAGGCGGTCAGACCATGAATCCGAGTACCGAAGATATGCTGCGTGCGATCGAAGAAGTAAATGCGGAGACGATTTACATTCTTCCGAATAATAAAAACATTATTCTGGCAGCAAATCAGGCAAAACTTCTGACCAAAGACAAAGAAGTGATCGTGATTCCGACCAAAACCGTTCCGCAGGGAATCACAGCCGTTGTCACTTACAGTGCCGAGGCTTCTGTGGAAGAAAATACGGAGGCAATGTCTGAAGAGATCAAAAATGTAAAAACCGGACAGATCACTTATGCAGTGCGTGACACGCACATTGATGACAAGGAGATCCATGAGGGTGATATCATGGGAATCGGCGATCATGAAATCCTTGCGGTCGGAAAAGAGATTCAGGATGTTACACTGGAAACGATTGCCCTGATGGATGCCGATGATGCAGAACTGATCACGGTATATTACGGAGAGGATACAAAAGCCGAAGATGCAGAAAAACTGGAACAGGCACTGACGGAAAAATATCCTTCCTGTGATGTGGAAGTCTATGCCGGAGGTCAGCCGATCTATTATTATGTTGTTTCTGTGGAGTAATTATGAATACATTATCACCGCTTACAGAGCTAAAAGGAATTGGTGAAAAGACAGAAAAGCTGTTTGCAAAAGTGGGCGTAACGAATGTCGGAGAACTGCTTTCCTACTATCCGAGAACGTATGAAACGTACGGGGAAATACAGAAGCCGGATGCCGTAACAGACGGCATGACGGCTGCTCTGTATGGTCAGTTTCAGGGACCGCTGGCAGTGAAGCGTGTAAAAAACATGCAGATTGTATCCGGCGTGTTCGAAAGTGATGCACAGAAAATACGCATCACCTGGTATAATATGCCTTATCTTCGCAGCACCGTAAGAGCCGGTGTGCCTTATGTGCTGTGGGGCAAAGCAGCAAAGAAAAACAGACAGTTGGTATTGGAGCAGCCAGCTGTTTTTTCTTTCGAGGAATATCACAGGATGCGGCAGCATTTAAAACCGGTGTATCCTCTGACGGAAGGACTCTCTGCAAAGACCATCGAGAAAGCAGTGCGGCAGGCACTTGAAAGTCTGCCCTTTTTCAAAGAGACACTGCCGCCTGCTATCCGCAGCAAGTATCATCTCGCAGAATATCATTTTGCACTTGAACAGATTCATTTTCCGGAGAATCGGGAACAGATGCTTCTGGCGAGAAGAAGACTGGTATTTGATGAATTTTATCTGTTTATCCTTGCACTGCGGCAGCTGAAGCAGGTAAATGAACGAAATCCGCAGAGATTTCAGATACAGAAAATTCCTCTGACAGATCAGATCATTGCAAACTTATCTTTTTCACTTACCGGGGCACAAAAAAAGGTCTGGCAGGAGATCGAGCGTGATATGACAGGTGATTATCTGATGTCACGCCTGATACAGGGAGATGTAGGATCTGGAAAGACGATCCTTGCCTTTCTTGCCCTATTTCTTGCAGCGGGAAATGGCTGGCAGGGATGCCTGATGGTTCCGACCGAGGTGCTTGCAGTGCAGCATATGGAGGCTATCCAGAAGCAGATCTGCGAACAGAAACTGCCTTTCTATGCAGAACTGCTTACTGGTTCCATGACAGCGAAACAAAAACGGGAAGCTTGCGGCAGAATTGTCTCCGGAGAATCACAGATCATCATCGGGACGCATGCGGTCTTTCAGGAAAAGATCCAATATAAAAATCTGGCACTTGTGATTACCGATGAGCAGCACCGTTTCGGTGTGCGGCAAAGAGAGTCTCTGTCGGAAAAAGGAGATATGCCGCATGTGATGGTTATGAGTGCAACTCCGATCCCAAGGACACTGGCCGTGATCCTGTATGGAGATCTTGATATTTCGGTTGTGAATGAACTTCCGGCAAACCGTCTGCCGGTCAAAAACTGTGTGGTTGACACCTCTTACCGTCCGAAAGCATATCGTTTTATAGAAAAACAGGTAAAGATGGGGCATCAGGCGTATATCATCTGTCCGATGGTGGAGGAGAGCGAGCAGATCGAAGCAGAAGATGTGATTTCTTATACAGAAAAACTGAGAAGTACACTGCCACAGGATATTACGGTTTCGTATCTCCATGGCAAGATGAAACCGGCCAAGAAGAACGAGATCATGGAAGCTTTTGTGAAAAATGAAATCCAGGTTCTTGTTTCCACGACGGTGATCGAAGTTGGTGTGAATGTACCGAACGCCAGCGTTATGATGATCGAAAATGCGGAGCGTTTCGGTCTTGCACAGCTGCATCAGCTTCGCGGGCGTGTCGGAAGAGGAGATGCACAGTCTTACTGTATCCTGTGTTATGGGAAAGACGGAGAAAAGACAAAAAAGCGTCTGGAAATTTTGAACAAATCCAACGACGGTTTTTATATTGCGAACGAAGATCTGCGTCTGAGGGGACCGGGAGATCTCTTTGGAATTCGTCAGAGCGGAGAGCTTGCATTTCGCATCGGAGATGTTTTTCAGGATGCCGCGATCTTACAGGAAGCAAACGATGCAGCAAACGACACCCTGCAGGATCCATCCTATCCGGAAGGGAAAGATTACGCCATTTTAAGACAAAATCTCGAAAAATATATGTACAAGGATCTGTGCAATTTGAATTTATAGTTGATAATTTGTAAAAAATGGTATATGATTAAGCCGATTGCTTAAGAAGCATTAAAAACAAGAGAGTTTAGAATGTTTTTTTATGAGGAGGAAACTATTATGGCAAACCGTAGACAGGCAAAGAAAAATGCAGCAGCTGCTGTAAACAAAGAAGCAGCAAAGAAAGAAGTAAAGACAACTGTTGCTGAAGAAACAGCAGAAAAAGTTACAGCAGTAGAAAAAGTTGCAGAAAAAGCAGCAGAAGTAAAAGAAGCTGTAAAAGAAAAAGTTGCAGAAGTAAAAGAAACAACAAAAGCTGCCAAAGCTGAAACAGCTGAAAAAGCAGAACCGAAGAAGACTCCGGGAAGAAAAGCAGCAGTAAAAGAAGAGTTCGTTCTGGAATTTGCCGGCAAGCAGATCACACAGGAAGAAATCAAGAAAAAAGTAAAAGAAAACTGGACAAAAGTTCAGAAAAATAAAATCAAAGATATCAAGACGATCAAAGTATTCCTGCAGCCGGAAAATAGCTGTGCATACTATACGATCAATGACGAAGGAAACGACAGCTACAAAATCGAGCTTTAAGATCAAATTGTCATAAGATGCTATACTTTGAAACACTTTCCAGTTTAAAACCGGATGAAATCCACATACTAGGATCGCAATAGAAAATTGCACATCTGAAAAAGAAAAGGAAAACAAAACATTTCAAAGGAGGCATGTAATTATGGCAAATCGTTCATCTAATGTGGCGGCAGTACCGGAAGCAAAAGGTGCTCTTGACAGGTTCAAAATGGAAGTGGCAAGCGAACTTGGCGTTCCTCTGACGGATGGTTACAATGGTAACCTGACATCAAAACAGAACGGATCTGTAGGTGGCTATATGGTCAAAAAAATGATCGAAGCACAGGAGCGACAGATGTCCGGAGGAGCCGGAAGCGGCATGAACGGAAACGGCAGTGCACAGTACTGATCGGGAACTTCTGAAGTTTTGGATTGAAAAATGACAAAAGCGGGTGAGAGAAAACTTCTCTTGCCTGCTTTTTTTAAAATTAAGAATATGGTGACAAAATACTTTCTTTTTTGCAGGAGTCTGTGCTATAATGACCATAGTCTGCGAAAATACAGTCAGCAGAACTCTATAATGATCTGAGGTAGATAGAGAATGAACATAGGATTAATTGCACACAATGCAAAGAAAAATCTGATCGAGGATTTTTGCGTTGCCTACAAACGTATCCTGGAAAAACATGAGTTGTATGCGACCGGGATCACAGGAAGGCGTATAGAGGAGGCAACGAACCTTCATGTCCACAAATTCCTAGCAGGAAGCGTGGGCGGAGATAAACAGTTTGTAGAAATGATCGAACGAAACGGATTGGATATGGTGATTTTTTTCTACAGTCCATTATTTACCAATTCGAGAGAGCCGAATATTGAAATGATTTCAAAAGCATGTGATATTTATAACATACCGATTGCTACCAATATCGCAACAGCAGAATCTCTGGTCATCGGTCTGCAAAAAGGTGATCTGGAGTGGAGGGAAAATATATGACGATCACAGACGTTGGGAATCTTTTCATGTTTGCCGGAGGCCTTGGTATGTTCCTCTACGGTATGCACAGTATGTCCGGAGGCATTCAGAAAACAGCCGGCAATAAAATGAAAGAGCTGCTCGGGATTCTGACGAGCAATCACTTTATGGCAGTTGTGGTCGGGGCACTTGTCACGGCGATCATCCAGAGCAGCGGTGCCACAACGGTTATGGTGGTCGGATTTGTCAATGCGGGCATCATGACACTGACACAGGCCGTTGGCGTCATTATGGGAGCAAACATTGGTACCTGTATTACGGCGTGGATCGTATCACTTGGACAGCTGGGAGATGCTTTCAAGGCATTTTCCCCTTCTCTGTATGCACCACTTCTGGTCGGGATCGGAGCCTTTCTGATCATGTTCAGCAAAAAGGCGAAAAAGCAGACGGTCGGTGAGATCCTGGTAGGACTTGGCCTTTTGTTTATCGGTCTGGATTTTATGGGAGATGCTGCGGGAGATTACCTGCATCTTCCAATCTTTACCAGGGCATTTGAGCTCTTTGGCAGCAATCCGATCCTTGGTATCCTGATCGGTGTGATCGTTACGGCGATCATGCAGAGTTCATCGGCTGCAGTTGGTGTGCTTCAGACACTTGCAGCGGCAGGTGGTGTTGTGACTGCAAGTTCTGCCATGTATATCAGCCTTGGGTCGAACATCGGTTCCTGCTGTACGGCACTTTTGTCCAGCCTTGGCGAGTCACGCAATGCAAAAAGATCAGCTGTGATCCATCTCACGTTCAATGTACTCGGTGCACTAGTCTGGGGCAGCGGATTGTTTGTCCTGTTTCAGTTCCGCCCGGCTTTCGGGACAATGGGGATCGACAGTGTCGGTATCTCGGTATTTCATACGATCTTTAACCTTGTCTGTACGGTTCTTATGACACCGCTGAGGGGGAAACTGGTTGCATTATCCGGTCTTCTGGTCAAAGGCGGCGATGAACAGGAACAGGCAGAGCAGAGTGACGATGCGATCACACTGCGTCATCTGGATGACCGTATCCTGGAGACACCGTCTTTTGCCGTTGAGAATGCGATTCTGGAAGTTGTACACATGGGGCACATTGCAAACGAAAATATGGAACGTGCCTTTGAAGCCGTTATGAATTATGACAAAGAAAAAATCGAGCAGGTTTACCGTACGGAAAAAGTCATCAATAAGATGGAAAAACTGATCACAGAGTACCTGGTTAAGATCAGCAATCTTTCTTTGAATGAAGACCAGCACATGGTTGTCAACGATCTGTTTTATTCGGTCAGTGACATCGAGCGTGTCGGCGATCATGTGGAAAACATTGTGGAGCTGATGGATGTCAAAGAGGATGGCGAACCGATCACTTTTTCCGAAGAAGGCAGATGTGATCTGGCAGAGATCATGGATCTGGTTGAAAAATCTTTTGTATTTTCCATATCGGCCAGAGAAAAGGTCAGCATGGATGATGCAAATAAAGTTGTAAAATATGAGGATATGGTCGATAATCTGGAAGAAGAGCTGAGGGAGAAGCATATTGAACGCCTTTCCAGACAGTTGTGCAATCCGACAAGCGGAGTGGCATTTCTGGATATTATCAGCAATCTGGAGCGTATCTCTGACCATGCCTACAATCTGGCAGGCTATGTGATGTCAGAACAATAAAAAGGAATATAAAGGAGCAGTCATGGGAAAATGGATCTATTACGTGGAAGACGATACAAGTATAAGGGAGTTGGTGCTGTACGCACTGAAAACCGCAGAATTTCAGGTGATGGGATTTGAAAACGCTGCTTCTTTTTATAAAAGAATGAAAGAACAGCAGCCGGATCTGATCCTGCTGGATATTATGCTTCCGGATGAGGATGGAGTCAGCATTCTGAAAAAACTGAAAAGCAGACCGGATACGGAGAATATCCCGGTCATTATGATGACGGCAAAATCTTCGGAATACGATAAAGTACTGGGTCTGGATTCCGGTGCGGATGATTATATCACAAAACCGTTTGGAGTTATGGAACTGATCTCCAGAGTAAAGGCGGTGATTCGCAGAAGTGATCGGAGCAAAGGAAGTGCGGGAGAAGTCTTAAAGATCGGAGAGCTGGTTCTGGATGAACAGAAGCATGAGGTTTACGCCCGCGGACAGGAGGTCAGTCTTACGTTCAAAGAGTTTGAACTTTTGTCTTATCTTATGAAAAACCGAGGATTGGTGCTCTCTCGTGATAAGATCCTTAACACCATATGGAATTATGAGTATGAGGGAGAGAGCCGCACCGTAGACGTACATATTGGTTCCCTGCGACAGAAACTTGGGACATGCGGAGATTTTATAAAGACAATACGCGGAATCGGTTATAAAATAGAGGATTAAGCGATGAAACAACGGATCTATCAAAACTATTTCTGGGTTGCACTTACAACGATACTGATTGTATCATTTGTTTTTGTATTTTCTTATAATCAAACGATTCATGATCAGAAAGAGGAAGGGATGCGGGAAGAGGCAGAATTCATTTCTGCACTTCTGGAAAAGCAAGGAGATGCAGATGTCGGTTTTCAGGCGGCAGCCGGAAAGACAGACTTTCGCATCACCCTGATCGCTGAAAATGGTATGGTGTTGTATGACAATAAAGTCAAAGATGTATCGGGCATGGAAAATCATGCAAAACGGCCGGAAATCTTAAAAGCCAGCAAGAACGGTGAAGGTTCCAGCAGCCGTATTTCCAGTACGATCCAGTCGGAGACTTATTATTATGCACGAAAACTTTCCGACGGCAGATATCTGCGTCTTTCAAGTGAGGGACTGAGTATCTGGAGCGGGTTTGTACAGGTACTTCCGGCACTTACCGGAATCGCACTGTTTGTCATATTTATCACATTTCTGATCGCCCATTTCCTTACCAGAAATATCGTAGAAGCGATCAACGGCATTGATCTGGAAAATCCGATGGAGAAGGTTGTATTTCCGGAGCTTGGCGTTTTGCAGAAACGGCTTGGTTTTCAGAATCGAAAAATCCAGACGCAGATGCAAAATATGAAAGAACAGGAGTATAAATTAACTGCAATTACGGAAAATATGAATGAAGGGCTCATTATGCTGGATGCAGACCGCAAGATTCAGTATATGAACCAGAGCTGCCAGGATCTGTTTGAAGTATCCGGAAGCAAATTTATCGGGCAGACTATTTCCGGATTCTGTGACAGCATTCCGATGCAGGAGGTAGTAGAATCTGCACTGAAAGGAAATGTTCATACTGCCATGCAGGAACTGGATCATAAAAAAGTTCAGTATTTTGGAAATCCAATCCTGGAAAATCAAAAAATTCAGGGAATTATCATTCTGGTCCTGGATATTACTGAACGGGAGCGGACAGAGCGGATGCGAAAAGAATTTTCGGCAAATGTTTCACATGAACTGAAGACACCGCTGACTTCCATCTCTGGTTTTGCCGAGCTGATGGAGAATCATCTGGTTGCACCGGAAGATGTGCCGGAGTTTGCCGCCAAAATACACAGGGAATCCGAGAGACTGCTGACGCTTGTAAATGATATTATCAAAGTCAGTCAGCTGGATGACAAGGAAGTATATTATGGAAAAGAGAATATAGATCTGCTGTCTTTTGCAAAAGAGGTCTGTGACCGCCTGGAACCGATGGCACAGAGCCGGAACGTTACGGTTGAACTTTCCGGAGATGCTGTTTTGTATCTCGCGTCCAGGCAGCTGATGAATGATCTGTTTTATAATCTGATCGAAAATGGAATCAAATACAACAAGCCAAACGGAAAACTGTGGGTTACGGTCAGCGAAAAGAAAGGACATCCGTGTATCAGTGTGAAGGATACCGGGATCGGTGTGCCGATGAAATATCAGAGCCGGATTTTTGAACGGTTTTTTCGTGTGGATAAAAGTCATTCAAAACAGACGGGCGGAACAGGTCTTGGACTGTCCATTGTCAAACATGTGGTGGAATATTATGGCGGTTACATTGAAATCCACAGCAAAATGGAAGAAGGAACAGAAATCGTTGTACATCTGTAAATGAATGAAAGGATATTCAAAGGTAAATATGAAGAAAAGAATCAGTATCATCATGTTGCTTACAATCTCCGTGTTGATGACAGGATGTGAAGAGCTGCATAAAAAGCCGCTTGCTTATATTGAAACAAATGCAGATGACCGACAGAGCGAAACGTCTGAAACAGAAACAAAAAAGAAAAAAGAGACAGAACCGGAAACGGAAGCCGTGGAAGTGGTCGAGCAGGGCAGCTTGGAAACAGAACGTCCGGAAACGGAGACAGAATCTGAAACGGAAGAGGATAAAACAGAGGATGCCACTCCGGAAGGAGAACTTCCTGTTCTGGAAAAAACAGACAAGACTTCAGAAGAAATTGAGATGGAAAATATTCTCCAGAATCCGGAACTTCCGACCGGGTGTGAATCTGTGGCACTGACAATGGTTCTCAAATATCTCGGATTTGATTTGGAGAAAACAACCATAGCAGATGATTATCTTGTTTTTGCAGACCGGAATTTTGCGATGGGTTATATCGGAAATCCACATACGGAAGACGGGGCCGGTATTTTTGCACCGGGACTTGTCAAGACTGCAAATAATTTCCTGGAAGCACAGGAAAGTGAAAAAAGAGGCTTTGATATTTCAGATACTGACTTTGAAGATCTTTATAATTATGTGGCGGCAGGGATACCGATCATAATCTGGAATACCATGTATCTGGAAAAACCGGTTCCGACGGATGAAGTATGCGAGTTTGAGGGAAAAACCTATCGCTGGTTCCGCAACGAACACTGTATGGTGATGTGTGGTTTTGATAAAGAAAACGGTACGGTTCTGATTCAGGATCCGCTGGACGGACTGGTAGAACGCGATGCAGAAACATTTGCAAAATATTACGAGGAACTCGGAAAAAATGCAATGATCATTCACTAAGGGATTGCATACTCTTACTTTTTTTGGTATGCTTATTCCAAGGAGGATGTGGCTTATGGGAGAAAAGTATGAGTATTTGAAAAAAGTATTAGATGACAGCCATTATACCGTGGCATTGTGTGGTTCCGGCATTCTCGCAGAGACGGGATGCAGGACTTTCCAAAACCAGGATTACGCTTATGAGATTGAGCAGAAGTACGGAAGATCACCGGAAGATATTTTCGCAAGTGCCTATTACATGACAAGACCGGATTCCTTTTTTGAATTTTACAGGGCAGAAGTTCTTGAAAAGGACTGGAAGCCTTCTGAATCCTGTTATGCACTGAAAAAACTGGAAGATGCAGGAAAGATCCAGTGTATTTTAAGCGATAATATTTTTGATCTGGAGAAACGTGCAGGATGCAGCAATGTGCTCAGTTTGCGGGGGAGCATCTATCAGAACCGCTGTCCGAAATGCGGACAGGAATATCCGATGGAATATATCCGGGATTCCAAAAAGACACCGCGATGCCGGAACTGTAATAATGTGGTACGTCCCGGTGTGACTCTTTACGGAGAACAGCTGGACAGCCATCTGACTTCACTGGCAGCGACAGAAGTCGAAAAAGCAGAAGTGCTTCTTTTGCTCGGAACAAAATTATCTTCGGATGTGTACTCAAATTATGTCAAATTTTTTGAAGGTGAGCAGATCGTTGTGATCCATGAAAAGGAACACTACACGGACTGCAAAGCAGATATAGTGATCTACGATCAGCCGGGAAAGGTACTTTCCAATCTGGGATATGATTTTTGAGCCGGCAAATGCCAAAAGCAGTCCGTCCAAACCGGATGTGCGGCACAGAAAAACAAAAGAAACGACATTTGCCGGGAGACGGCAATGTCAGAAAAGCGGAGATAAAAGTAAACTATGAATGTATTGTTTTCTTTGACACCAAAAAGTGAAGTGGCGTATCTGTATGATGATTACTCTCTTCGTCAGGCACTTGAAAAAATGGAACACTACCGTTACAGTGCAGTACCTGTGATCGACCGCAATGGCTGTTATGTGGGAACGCTGACGGAAGGAGATCTGCTCTGGTATATCAAAGACCATAAAATTGTGGATCTTCATATGACAGAAGAGATTCCCCTTTCGCAGGTGGAACGCAGATGGTACAATGAACCGGTCAATATCGACTGTGAGATCGAAGATCTGATCTTAACTTCCATGAATCAGAACTTTGTCCCGGTGATCGACGATAAAAAGATCTTTATCGGTATCATCCGCAGAAAGGATATCATAGAGTACTGTTATAACTGCTATAAAAATGTAGCAGGAAACGAAAAAAACTAAAATATTATGGAAGTAAAAGGATTTATCGTTATATTTTAGTGACACTTTACATTGACAAAGTAAATATTTGTTGGTAAAATACAATAAGCCTCAAGAGAACAGAGGCAGTTTTGAAAGAAGGCAGGAAATCCCAATGAAGAAAAGAGTATTATCCTTATTGGTTGACAATACCTCCGGTGTACTGAGTCGAGTAGCAGGGCTGTTCAGCCGCCGTGGTTACAATATCGACAGTCTGACCGTTGGCGAGACAGCGGATCCGAGATACTCACGTATGACTGTTGTCGTAAACGGCGATCAGCAGATTTTGGATCAGATCACAAAGCAGCTGGCAAAGCTGGTTGATGTTGTTGATATCAAACAGCTGGCAGAAGGCGAAAGCGTGACAAGAGAACTGGTGCTTGTAAAAGTAAGAGTTGGCCGTGAAAACAGGCAGGATGTAATGTCCATTGCAAATATTTTCCGTGCCAAGATTATTGACGTGGGAGTTGATTCTCTGATCATTGAACTTACCGGTACAGAGTCCAAGATTGAAGCATTTTTCAAACTTCTTGGCGATTACGAGATATTAGAGCTGGCAAGGACAGGCATGACAGGTTTATCAAGAGGAGCGGAGGATGTCCGTTACCTGTAAAGAAGAAAGCTAGAGGCATTAATTATACCTTTAACAAATATATACATAATGGAGGAACATAAAATGGAACCAAGAATTTTTTATCAGGAAGATTGTAACCTTTCCGCACTGGAAGGACACAAGATTGCAATTATTGGTTACGGCAGTCAGGGACATGCACATGCACTGAATCTGAAAGATTCCGGATGTGATGTTATTGTTGGTCTGTATGAAGGCAGCAAATCCTGGGCAAAAGCAGAAGCTCAGGGATTAAAAGTATATACAGCAGCAGAAGCTGCAAAACAGGCAGACATCATTATGATTCTGATCAACGATGAGCTGCAGGCAGATATGTACAAAAAAGACATCGAGCCAAACCTGAATGAAGGCGATATGCTGATGTTCGCCCATGGTTTCAACATTCATTTCGGATGCATCAAACCACCGGCATATGTTGATGTAACTATGATCGCTCCAAAAGCTCCTGGACATACTGTAAGAAGCGAGTACCAGGCAGGAAAAGGAACACCATGTCTGATTGCTGTAGAGCAGGATTACACCGGAAAAGCATGGGACAAAGCACTGGCTTATGGTCTTGGAATCGGTGGAGCAAGAGCAGGTCTGCTGGAGACAACTTACCGTACAGAAACAGAGACAGACCTCTTTGGTGAGCAGGCAGTTCTCTGCGGTGGTGTATGTGCACTGATGCAGGCAGGATTCGAGACACTGTGTGAAGCTGGATATGATCCGAGAAATGCATACTTCGAATGTATCCATGAGATGAAACTGATCGTAGACCTGATCTACCAGAGTGGTTTTGCAGGAATGAGATATTCTATCTCCAACACAGCTGAGTATGGCGATTATATCACAGGTCCTAAGATTGTAACAGAAGACACAAAGAAAGCTATGAAACAGGTTCTGAAAGACATCCAGGATGGTACTTTCGCAAAAGAATTCCTTCTGGATATGTCACAGGCAGGACGTCAGGTACACTTCAAAGCGATGAGAAAACTGGCTTCCGAGCATCCTTCAGAAAAAGTCGGTGCAGAGATCAGAAAACTGTACAGCTGGAATGGCGAAGACAAACTGATCAACAACTAATCGTTTATCGTGAGAAATGATTTAAGGTTTCAATTTATATTTGGCAAGATAAAAGCAGATTCCGTTCTGGAGTCTGCTTTTTCCCGTTTTCAGGTGATGTCCATGTTTTGTGTGTCCCACATTTTTTTCGGCGTCATCCTGATATTGCGTTACTGCTATGATGCGGCGGCTTGCACTGCATTGCCGGAAAGGGTAGAATAAGAACAGATTATCCGGAAAAACTAAGGAAAAGGAGAAGGCGCATGAATAAGAAATTGGGGTATCAGATTTTGGAATTGTGCGGTATTTTGCTTGGAAATGCGATCCTGGCATTTGGAATTGCAGCTTTTGTATTGCCGCACGGCATGATCACCGGAGGAGCGACCGGTCTTGGACTTGTTACGAGCAGAGTATTCGGGGTGGATCTCTCGGTGGCAGTAGCTGTTTATAACATTATTTTGTTTGCGGTCGGGGCGTTTGTACTCGGCAAAAAATTTGCACTGACGACCATCGTGAGTACTATTGTGTATCCAATGTTCCTTTCTTTTTTTACACAACAGCAGTGGATCGCAACGATGACAAATGACATTTTGCTTTCAGCTATCTATGCCGGCATTATGGTCGGTCTTGGTGTCGGTATCGTCATCCGGTTCGGAGCATCGACCGGAGGGCTGGATATCCCGCCGCTGATCCTGAATAAAAAATTGGGGATTCCGGTGGCGGTTTCTATGTATTTTTTCGATTTCACAGTGCTTCTGTTACAGGTTGTTATATCGACAAAAGAACAGGTTCTGTATGGAATCCTGATCGTAATCTTAAGTTCCATTGTACTCGGATATGTCTCTTTGGCAGGACAGAAAAAAGTACAGGTTATGATCATATCCAGGCATTATCAGGAAATTCGCGATATGCTTCTTCAGAAACTGGATCTTGGTGCCACAATGTATCATATTGAGACTGGCTACCTGCAAAAAGATGAGATGGCAGTCTGTTGTGTGATCTCATCCAGAAAGCTGCATACTGTGACCGATATGGTGCAGGAAGTCGATAAAAAAGCATTTCTTTCCGTAACGCAGATCAATGAAGTGCGTGGAAGAGGCTTTACACTGGATCGAAAATATATATCAGATGGGAGATGACTCGCGCCTCTGCAGGCGGCGAGCAACAAGCTTGTATCAGTGGCGGGATTCAATCTCACATCTGATATAGCCTCCGGCGGATTGCAGAGGTGCACAGAAGAATATGTCATGCGATGCATGACGTGCACCTCGCAGCAAGAATGCCAGA
>OGQY01000153.1_pt1 | contig 58416 bp, 33 predicted proteins | sample 1553361 | NCBI WGS metagenome assembly OGQY01 (sample SAMEA2579963, study PRJEB22360) | human gut metagenome | reverse complement strand
AATGCAGTAGTGGTTGAAACAAGAATCCCCCTGCTTTAGCTGTGGGGAGTGTCAAGTATGCAAATTATACTCCGTCAGCTGCCAGCTCCAGTCGAAACTGCAGATCTTCTGTCCATTCTTTCCATTTTGGGGGGACTGTGATTTTTGCCTGAAAATGTACTTTTTTTCCTTCACAAAGTTTTTCTGCACAGTAAAAATAGCCATCTTTTTCGCAATAGAACCAGTTTTCATTCATCTGAATGTTTTCTAACAGATCTCTCTGCTGCGGTGCCATGATCCCGTCTGCCAGTACTTTGACCCGCACCTGCACCTTCGCTTCACTTTTTTCAACGGTGACCCAGGCAGATTTTTCTATTTGCTCTCCCGGTTTTACTTCGATATTCTCCGTCTGTTCTTCCTCTTCTTCCAGTAAAATATGTACCGACCCGTTCATTGTGATATGACGGCTCCTGGCTCCTGCCACGTATCCGAAAAGCAAAATGCCTGCGGATAACACTCCCCACAATGCAGCCAAAAATCTATACATTTTTTTCTTCTTATCTGCTGACGGTTCTTTTCGATGATACCGCCTTGTTCTTCGTTTTGAATACAAGATCCTTTCTTTCAAAATCATAGCATGTTTCCTTTCCCGGCATGTTTCTTTTCCATGCCTGTCCTGTTTTACATCCTATGTTTTCAAAAAAGACTGCATACTTCTTTTTTGTTTTTTTGCCGATCTTTCGAACGCAGAAAACTGCAAAAAAAGAGACACCATGACGCTTTTCGCCACAGTGTCTGATTTTTATCTTATCTCCGACTAAGATAAAGGCTCTGCGAGTTCCGTGTTTTACACTTCCTACATTCTCTCCGGTGATGTGAATCCAAGTACATGGATGCAGCTCTCAAGCACATCTCTTGTCAGCATCAGAAGTGCCAGGTAACCTTTTTTCTTTTCTTCGTTCTCTTCGCTTAAGATCTTGACTTCATGATAGAAATGATTGAAGTCATTTGCCAGCTCATAAATATAGGCACAGATTTTATGCGGTGCCAGTTCTTCAAAAGCATTTTCCATAACTGCATTGAATTTGGACAATGCCAGCATCAGAGCTTTCTCGCTCTCACTGTTTGGTGTCTGGATGGTGATTCCTTCCAGAGAACCGCCTTCTGCCTGATAACGTGCCAGGATGGATTTGATACGCACGATCGTATACAGAATGTATGGACCGGTATTTCCTTCAAAGGAAGTGAAGCGGTCTACGTCAAAGACATAGTCTTTGGATGCCTGGTTGGAAAGGTCTCCGTATTTGATTGCGGAAAGTCCGACGATCTGTGCAGTCTTTCTTGCTTCTTCCGGATCGGTCTCGTGGTTTTCCATGATCTTGCGATACATTTCTTCGTTGATCTCTTTGATCAGGTTTTCCAGACGCATAACGCCGCCGTCACGTGTCTTGAACGGCTTTCCGTCTTTGCCGTTCATCGTGCCGAAGCCAAGGAAGGTAAGTCTGGTATCATCCTCTACCAGTTTTGCCTTCTTTGCACAGCGGAAACACTGGATAAAGTGCAGTTCCTGACGTTTGTCTACCACGTAGAGAATCTCATCCGGATGATACAGTTTCATTCGCTCGATGATCGTCGCAAGGTCTGTCGTATTATAGAGGGAAGCCCCGTCAGATTTCAGGATCATGCACGGCGGGATTTCCTTGGTGTCAGACTCTTCTTTGACATCTACTACAAGTGCTCCGTCATCGATATAGGCATAACCGTTATCTTTGAGGTATTTTACCATATCCGGGATGTACGGCTGTGCATCGGACTCGCCTTTCCAGAGATCAAAAGATACATCCAGACGTTCGTAATTCTTCTTCAAGTCTGTTACGGATACATTCAGGATGTGTTTTAAGATACCCTGATATCCTCTGTGACCGTGCTGAAGCTGATAGGTTGCCTGCATGGCAGCTTCTTTGTAGGCTTCATCTTCTTTGGATTTTCCGCTTGCAGTCGGGTAGATTTCTTCCAGCTCGCTGATCGTAAATGGCGGCTCTTCCGGATATTCTCCGGTATAACTCTCATCAAAATAAACCAGATCCGGTTTTCTCTCACGCAGCTCTGTGATGATCAGTCCCATCTGCAGCCCCCAGTCTCCAAGATGTACATCCCCGATCATCTCATGGCCCATAAAACGTCCGAGACGTTTGATGCTCTCACCGATGATCGCAGAACGCAGATGTCCGACATGCAGCGGTTTTGCCACGTTTGGTCCGCCGTAGTCCAGGATGATCTTCTTTGGATGCTCTGCTTTTTCTACGGAAAGATTTTCATCTGCCTGCATCTGTTTTAAATACTCTGCCAGATAATCTCCGGAAAGCTTCAGGTTGATAAAGCCCGGACTGACTGCCTGTACTTCCTGGAAAATACCATTTTCCTTCAGTTTTGCCACAACATCATTTGCGATCATGATCGGAGCTTTTTTGTAGGTTTTTGCTGCTGCCAGTGCACCATTACACTGATATTCACATAAATCAGGACGGTTGGAAAGCGTCACTTTTGCAAAATCGGCACTGTAGCCGGCTTCTTCAAACGCTTTGACAACCTCTTCTGAAATCAGATCCAATATTTTTTTCATATGGTTTTCCTTTCCTCTAAACTGTTTATTTTCCGGTATCCTGCCGGAAACCCTGTTTTTTATTATAATGTTTCGCTTTCTTTTTGTAAAGGAGAATATAAGACCTTCTCAAGGGTAAGTCCCTTTGCCGGTGCCGTAAATCCTGCCTTTTCGCGGTCTCTGACTTCCAGCAGTTCTGTCACGGAGGAAAGACTTCTCTTTTTCATTCCAACTTCCAGAAGTGTTCCGGTAAGAATCCGGATCATATGATGCAGAAACCCATTTCCGGTGTATGTGATCACGATTTCCCCTTCTTTTTCTTTCAGATCAATGCTGTAGATCGTCCGCACCGTTGATTTTTTCATCCTCCTGTTGGCACAGAAGCTCTTAAAATCATGTGTCCCGGTAAGGATCTCTGCCGCCCGGCACATGAGCTCCATATCCGGCTTTTCTCCGAAATCATAGATATAACGCCTCTCAAATACCTTTTTGACTTCTCCGGTGGCGATCCGGTAAACATAAATCTTCCCGGTGGCATTCAGTCTGCTGTGAAAACGCTCCGGAACTTCTGTCACTTCGGATACAGCAATATCTTCCGGCAGATAACGGTTCAGATACTGTTTCACTTCCTGTGGATCGACCTGTTCCTTCAGATGTACATTTGCCACCTGCTCTTTTGCATGCACCCCCGCATCCGTGCGTCCGGCTCCCTGGATCTGCACTTCTTCCCCGCACATTTTGGACAGAACCGCTTCGATTTTTCCCTGAATGGTGGATTCGGTACGCTCCTGTCTCTGCCATCCTTCGTAGCGTGTTCCATCATATTGAACTAATATCTTATAATTCACCGTCACACTCTCCTTTCTTTTTCCGTCTTTTTCGTTCTTTTTCTATCTTTTTTATGCATAATACTTCAAACTCATCATCATTTTTCTTTCACTTTCATTCTCAAACAGTCAATCCGTCCAATTCAGTCACCGTTTTTTCTGAATTTCGTCCATTTCTTTCACAAACGTTCAAAACCTATTCACGATTTCTTCACAATCACAACACATGGATTTCATATTTTCATTTTATTATAATAACTGTCAAAGCAAGAAACACTTTAGACAATTTTTCTTTTTCATAACTCCCTCTTATTTTAACATTTGCGGAATGCTTCGGAAAGGCATTCCGCTTTTGTTTTATGATAAGATGGAAAATAAATTACAGAAAGCCACATCGCAGCTTTCTGCATTTTTTAATATACGGTAATATCTTTCAGCTCTTTTTGCAGTTCTTCTCTTAACAGTTCTTCCGCTTCTTCCGAAGAAAGATTTCCATCTCTGTTCAGGGCATTTAAAATCATCCACAAACATTCATGGATCACACCATCCTGCGAGGTAAGTGTACGTGTTTTAATGCTTGGTATGATATGATCCATATAATAGATGCCCAGATCCTGATTTCCGAACCAGCGGCTTTTATAGCTTTTCAGGGACGGATCTTCTTCGTATGGCTTTTTTGCCGTAGTCATAAGTCCCATGGAGTTGAGTGTCCTTGCCCCTTCGGTCGAAAGTGTCGCAAATTTCAGAAATTCCCACGCCAGACGTTTATCTTTGCAGGTTTTTGTGATCCCCATACTTGTCCCACCCCAGTTGGCATTTCCCTCCGGTGCACTCATCAGCCCCCAGCGTCCGAGATTTTTCTGCTGCGGATCGCTTGATTCAATGCTGTATTTGACAGACCAGGTTGCACAGGCGGTAAAAATGTGCCGGTCTTCCCGAAGTGCCTCATTCCATGCCGGTGTCCAGGTGATCAGATTATCTGAAATATGCTCATCACGGAAACGGGTAATCAGCGACAGGGAACGGCCGAAAACATTTTCCACATTGATCTTTCCATCATTTACCCAGACCATATCGGACTGTTCCTGCGTAAACTGCCGGATATCCTCAAGTGAAAACCACATATAGACCTCGCCGTTGCTTTTTTCGTAAACTTCTTTCCCCTTCTGGATAAAGGCTTCCCAGGTCGGCATCATCTTTTCCAACTCTTCCGGATCGTCTGTTCCAAGATATTTTTTTGCAAGATCTCTGCGATACGCCAGCCCTGCCGGTGAAAGCGACTGTTCAATTCCACAGACATTTCCTTTGCTGTTGATCATATGCGGGTGCAGATATTCATAAACTTCCGAAAGACGGAAATTGTATGGTTCCTGCTCCAGTGGCTCCCACATATCAAATTCAAACACTTCACCTCTGGAGTCGATGACAGACCAGGCAATGTCCGGAAGTTCTCCGCCGACGATCAGTGCTGTTTCATATTTTTTTGGCATATCTTTGTTTTCAACGGAAGTATACTCAAACCTAACATTTGGATAGATCTTCTGAAACGCCTGTGTGACCGTCTGATAATAGTCGGTATCCCACCCCCACATGGTCAATGTCCCTTCATAATCTTTCGGAAGTTCTTCGTCAAAAGAAATTTCCTGTGTTTCTTTGTTTTTGCTCTCGGTTTCTGTTGCCTCTTCTTTTTGCTCTTTTTCCGGTAAAACCACGGTTTGCTTTTTCTGACATCCGGTCATCAGACCTCCGGTCAGAAACATCACCGTCAGAATCCTTCCGATTTTTCTCGTTTTCATCTTTCTTTTTCCTCCGCCCTTTTTACCGGAAGTGTCAGAATGACTGTCGTTCCTTTTCCTTGTGTGCTTTGTATCTCCATTCCAAATCCCTCTCCGTACAGGTAGTGGATACGGTCACGGACATTCTCCACACCGATGTGTTTTCGCGTCTTGTTTTCTGCCATGGTCTCTCCCTGCTTAAACCGTTTCAGCTGTTCTTTGCTGACACCAATCCCTTCATCTTTTACCATAACACAGAGTTTTTCTCCCTGCTTCTGAATGATGATCCAGATCTTTCCGGACGCTTCCGTCGGCAGGATCCCGTGCAGGATTGCATTTTCCACAAGCGGCTGGATCATGGTTTTCGGCACCAGGCAGTCCTTTAAATCTTCCTCACATACAACTTCTACCTGGAAAAAATCCGGATAGCGGTATCTTTGAATATCCAGATAACATTTTGTCAGTTCCAGTTCTTTTTCAATGGTGGTCTCCACATTTCCATCCCCGACTTTTAAAGTCTCGTGCAGCGTATAGATCAGGGAGTGTACGATCTTCACTACATCCTGATTTTTCCCGGCCGCCGATAAATATACTACTGTATTTAATACATTATAGAGATAATGTGGATTGATCTGTGAGAGCGTAATGTCATATTCCATGTCACGTTTCTGCTTTTCATAAGCAATACGTTCCTGCTCTCCTTTGTACAGCTCCGTCATCATATCCTGGAAACATTGATATAAAATCTCGATCTCATCGCCGGTATGGACAATGTGGATCGGCTGCTGTTTGCCATACTCCGTGCGTTCCATCTGCTTTGACAGTTCCGTCACCGGACGCACCATATTCTCCAGGATTCTGGAAACAACGAGCAGCACCAGTCCTACACAAAGCAAAAAGGAGAGCACAAAAAACTTCAGCACAAAACTGCTGTTTTTCAGAAGATCTGCATTGGTAAGGAATGTACAGAGCTTCCATCCGGTCCCGTCTACCGGTATGCAGATCAGATAACCGCTGGGAGTATGATAAATATTTTCCTGATCCAGCTCTTTTTCTTTTATGGCATTCCGCAGCACATTCTTTTTATCCTTCTGATACAGAATTTCCGAACCATTTCCGATCAAGGCAAGCAGATCCTGTGTCTCTGCATAAGCCTTCACCTGCGTCAGAAAGTACTCCAGGCTCATCTCCAGATAGAGTGTCGCTTTCAGATGACCGTAACGGCGTTTGTCATACATTGGGATCGCATAACAAATTTTTCTTGTATCATTTCCGGAGTCACTGTCATAATAGGGATCGGAATAGATCCATTCCTTCTTTGCAGTGTATTCTTCCAGTTCCGTCTGCTTTAATTTTTGCCTCAGATAGGCACTGTCCCTGGAGCTGTAACTGCTTCCGAAAAAATTTCCGTCTGCCATCTGAAGAACAGACCCTTCCAGATAGGTACGCAGATTATTATAAAACACCAGCCGTTTTGTCACCTTATCATACTGGTTCTGCCTGCGGAATTCATTCCCTTTGACGTTCTCTTCCAGAAGGTACTGTAGCTGTTCATCCACCAGAATACTCTGTGCAAACCGGCGGTTATCCTCCGCCTGAAATGCAATCTGGCTGCCAACCTGCATCAGACGGTTTTTTCTTCTTCAAGCCTCTGTTTTCGCACCACCTGATTAAAATATAAATAGCCGATCAGCGTACTCAAAATCATGGAACATATCAAAATCAGAGAAATACTCCGCAGGATCCGTCCTTTTAAATGTTTTTTGTCTCTTTTCTTTCGCTCTGTTTTCATTCTTTCCTCTGTTTTTTATATTCCTGCGGTTTCATCCCTACGTTCCGCATAAAGATCTGGCTGAAATACTGGCTGGTGCGGTAGCCAACCATCTGGGCTGTTTCTGCGACCGTACTGTTCTCCTCCCATAGCAGACGCTTTGCCTCGGAAATTCTTACATTGGTCAGATATTTCAGAAAGGTCTGTCCGGTTTCTTTTTTAAAGATCTGTCCAAGATATACCCCGTTCATATGAAATTTCTCACCGAGCAGCTCCAGGCTTAACTCCTGCGGATAATTTTTTTCGATATAATCGATCATATCCAGCACCGTTCTGGAATAACCAAGCCGGGCTTTTCTTGCATATTTCTGCTGTATGTACGAAAAATTCCTGCAATAATACTGTTCAATCTCACGGATCGTATAAAGCGGTTCTTTCAGATCGATCTCTTTGCAGTTTTCACTCTCGCACAGTTCCCCGAGCAGATTGCTTAACGAAGGCAGGAGCATTTTGCAGTCTTCCAGATCTTCCTTTTCCCAGATTCCCGAAAAAATTGCCTCGATCTGCTTTTCCAGCTCCTCTTCTGAACCATAGATCGCTTCCCGCAGTATGCGGATCTGTTCACCCCAGATTGCTTTCTTTTCTTTTTCCGGCATTTTTTCCATTGCACAGATCGCCTCATCTTCCCAGAACACGGAATAACGGATCTGGCGTGATATGGTGCGGAAAGTCTCACTGATCTCCTCCGGTGTGATTTCGTAGCTGTAGACCATGTTAAAATGCATCTGCAAACACAGCTCCAGCTGATCTGCGATCTGATGGCATTTTCGCAGGATCAGACTGTTCACCATGTATTTGCTCGCTGTATTTTCAATGCGGTAAAGTAAAATCCAGTTGTTCTCCGTGATCTGCACATCTGACGCATAAAACACAATATTTTCCAGGCTCTCTTCCAGAATGTTCCGCACAGCCTCCTGCTCTTCTTCGGTCCACCTTGTCTCGGCAAACTCACCCTGAATGACTGGATTACGTTTGTGGAGAAGCAGAAGAAAGAAGCGGTTGCCCAGGATGCTCTTATCCAGTTCTTCTGCCGTCACCCGATGGTAGATCAGCTGATTCATAAAATATTTCTGATATATTTTTTTCTTATTGCCTGCTCTCTCCAGCTTTTCTTTCACTTCTTCCAACTCTTTTAGAATCAGTTCCGAAGAAAGCTCGTGTTTCAGAAGATAATTGGATACGCCGTAGCGGATTCCCTTCTGAGCATAATCAAAATCACGGTACGCCGAAAGCAGGATCACAACGGTTTCTTTGTCTTTTTCTTTGATCTGTCTTGTCAGCTCCAGACCATCCGTTCCCGGCATGCGGATATCCGAGATCACGATCTGCGGATGCGTCCTGTCAAAAAGTTCCAGAGCCTTTTTCCCACTCGTCGCACATCCCACCACATGATAGCCGTTTCTTTCCCAATCCACCATGTTTTTCAGATATTCCAGTGCCAGTACTTCATCGTCTACCAGCATAATATCGGTCATAGCACTGCTACCTCCCTGTATAAAAACAGCCCCGAAAAAATCGGGGCTGCACATTTTCTTTTGCAGTTTGTATTTAATTTGCCTTGCCGCTTAAGTATTTCTCGATGTTTGCAATTGCTTCCTGTTCATCTTCACCACTGGCAGACACCATGATGTCTTCCCCTGATGTCAGTCCTAATGTCATCATCCCCATGATACTCTTTGCATTGACGCGTCTCTGTTCGCTCTCTACATAGATATCACTTTCAAACTGGCTGGCAACCTGAACAAGCAGTGCTACCGGTCTTGCTTCCAGCCCACTTGGAATCTGAATGGTAATCGGTTTCTTAATCATAATAATTTTCCTCCTCATTATCTCTTAGCGTTTCCGCAATATCGCTTAATTTTCTCAGTCTGTGATTTACGCCGGACTTTCCGACCGGGGTTGAAAGCATCATCCCCAGCTCTTTGAGCGTTGCCTCCGGCTGCTCCAGACGCAGCCTTGCAATCTCTGCAAGTCCCTCGGACAGCTGCTCAAAACCGATCTTCTGCTGAATATAGCGGATATCTTCGATCTGTCTGACTGCCGCACTTACTGTCTTATGAATATTGGCTGTCTCACAGTTGACCTTGCGGTTGACTGAGTTACGCATCTCCTTCAAGATGCGTACATTCTCAAGCTCCATTAAAGAAACATGAGCTCCCATCACATTTAACATATCTACGATCTGGGATCCTTCTTTGAGATACACTACAAAATGCTTTTTTCGCTGTACGATCTTCGCGTCCACGCCAAAATCATTCATGATCTCCTGAAGCTGAACTGCTTTGTGAACCGTCGCACATACGATTTCAAAATGATAAAATTTCTGCGGATCACTGATGGAACCCGCCGCCAGGAAAGCACCTCGTATAAAAGCCCGTCGGCAGCATGTTTTTTGAATCACCAGATTGTCCGAGATAGAAAACTGCTCCTCAATTTCCATATCCGCATTGAACAGCCTGGCCGCCTTCAGAATACGTATCGCATCTTCATGGTTCAACACCGCCACCGTATATGTACGGCTTCCTTTTGAAAATGTACCCTGCCTGATTGAAACTTCAACTTCTATATTAAATGCTTTTTTCAATAATGTAAAGTACTTTCTTGCAACATATACGTTTTCTGTCTGGATTTTTAAACTGTAATGATCTTTTTCGGATATGGAAACACCGCCGCACATGCTGATGATCGCCGCGATCTCGGCAATCTGGCAATGGCGTGCCAACGTCTGGTGTCTGGATAATTCGTCCTTCACTCCACTTGAAAATGACATGGCATCCTCCGTTATTTCCCGATATCTCTGTGTTCGATGCGAATGCCGTAATCATTCTGGAGACTCAGGCTTTCGAACAGCTTATTTGCCAGTGTCACAGAACGGTGTTTGCCGCCTGTACAGCCGATGCCGATGATCAGCTGATTTTTTCCTTCCTGCACATAGTTCGGCAGCAGAAACTGCACCATATCCGTCAGTTTATTTAAAAATACATGGGAAACATCAAATCCCATCACGTAATCCTGCACCGGTTTGTCATTTCCGGTCTGTTTTTTCAGTTCATCGATATAATACGGATTCGGCAGAAAACGCACATCAAATACCAGATCGGCATCCGCCGGAATTCCGTACTTGAACCCAAAAGAGAGTACCGTCACAACCAGGCTTTTAAACTCTCTGCCTTCCACAAAAATCTTTTCCAGCTCCATATTAAGCTCTCTTGTGAGCAGTTTGCTGGTATCGATGATATAGTCTGCATGACGCTTCAGAAACGCAAGTTTCTCACGCTCCTGTGCGATCCCGCGGTCCACGCGGCCGCCGCGTGCCAGCGGATGGGTCCTTCTCGTTTCTTTATAACGCTTCACCAGCACTTCATCAGCTGCATCCAGAAACAGGATCTCGTATTTCTGACTGGCTGCCGCCATGCCTTCCAGCACATCTTCCAGTTTTCCAAGTGCCTCGCCGCTTCTTACGTCCACGCCAAGTGCCACCCTCTGGATCTCACTTCCCGGTGTGTACGCCATCTCCGCAAATTTGGAAATCAGCGAGATCGGCAGGTTGTCCACGCAGAAATATCCCATATCTTCCAGTCTGTTTAATGCTGTACTTTTTCCGGCTCCTGACATACCGGTCACAATCACAAATCTCATTTAAAACTCTCCCAGTAATTTCACTTCCGGCTCCAGTGTCACACCACTTTGTGCTTTTACTCTTTCCGCCACCTGACGGATCAGTTCGGTGACATCTTCTGCCGTTGCATCGCCTGTATTGATCACAAAACCGCAGTGTTTTTCCGATACCTGTGCACCGCCGACCTGAAATCCGCGAAGTCCGGCATCCATGATCAGCTTTCCGGCAAAGTATCCTTTCGGACGTTTGAACGTACTTCCGGCACTCGGATATTCCAGCGGCTGTTTGGAAATCCGCTTTTTCTTCAGATCTTCCATCACGGCACGGATTTCTTTTAGATCTCCGTCTGTCAGCTGCAGAACAGCTTCCAGCACAAGATAGCCTTTTTCTGCAATGATGCTTGTCCGGTATCCCATCTTCAGTTCTTCTCTTTTTAAGGTTTTTATTTCGCCTTTTTCTGTCAGAACCGTGACTTCTTCTGTCACATCTTTCATTTCTCCGCCGTAGGCTCCGGCATTCATCACCATGGCTCCGCCGATGGTTCCCGGAATCCCGGCTGCAAATTCAAACCCTGTCAGGGATGCTTCCAGTGCCTTTTTCGCTGTCCTGGAAAGCAGTGTGCCAGCCTGCACGTACAGCCTGTCTCCCTCCACGCGAAGATCTGAAAAATTTTTAAAAAGCTGAATGATCACTCCACGGAATCCACGGTCACTGACTAGAAGATTGCTTCCGTTTCCGATCACATACCATGGCATTGCCTCGCTTTTACATAAGTCTATAATATTTTTTATCTGATCTGTTGTCTGTGGGGAAACAAAATAATCCGCCGCACCGCCGATGCGAAACGTTGTGTGCTGTTTCATCGGTTCGTCTGTTCTGACATTTTCTTTTCCCGCAATTTCACAAAGCTGCTTAAAAAAACCTGGTTTCACATCATTCTCCTTTTCTTTTCAACAATCCGCTCTCTGCGATTGCTTTTACAATTTCCTGCATCACCGGAACCGGTTCTACCAGGGCAAATCGCATAAATCCCTCTCCGAGACTTCCGAAACTGCTGCCCGGCACACCGATCAGTCCTGTTTTTTCCATCAGTTCCATACAGAATTCTTCCGATGTACCATGTCCTTTTGGCACCGGTGCCCATACAAACATCGTACCTTCGCTGTCCGGAACATCCCAGCCGATGCTGCGAAGTCCGCCGCAGAATGCCTGATTTCTTCTCTCATATTCTTCGCACTGTGCAAGCACTGCGTCCTGCGGACCGTTCAGTGCTGCTGCCGCACCGTACTGGATCGGCAGAAAAACACCATAGTCAAACTGCGTTCTCACAGAACGGAATTTATCTACGATCTTCTGATTTCCAATCACAAAAGAAATTCTTGCACCGGTAAGGTTGTAAGACTTGGACAGAGAATAAAACTCCACACCGACTTCTTTTGCCCCTTCGTAGCTTAAGAAAGATTTTCCTTCTCTTCCTCCGTAGATAATATCAGAATATGCATTATCATGTAAAATAATGATATTATATTTTTTCGCAAATGCGATCAGCTCTTCATAAAAGGCATCATTCGCCGTTGCACAGACCGGATTTAACGGATAAGAAACCAGCATGTATTTTGCTGCTTTTGCCGTCTCTTCCGGAATATCGGAAAGCTTCGGCAGAAATCCGTTTTCACGGTACAAAGGATAAGTACGCACATCTGCACCGCACAGAGACGGACCGATGCTGAAGATCGGATACCCCGGATTCGGAGTTAAGACCACATCGCCCGGATCGCAGAGTGCCCAGGCAATATGAGCCATACCTTCCTGTGAACCGTTGATCGTCATGATCTCTTCCGGCTCAATGGATACACCAAATCTTCTCTTGTAAAAATTTTGCACTGCCTCCAGAAGAAACGGGCGGTCTGTCAGTGCATATTTATAATTTTCCGGATCTTTTGCCGCCTCTGAAACAGCTTCCATGATATGAGGTGCCGGCTTGAAATCCGGTGTGCCGACGGAAAGATTATAAACTTTCTTTCCCGCCTTCACCATCTCTTCTTTCTTTTCATTTAATATTGCAAAAATTCCTGCCTGAAAGCTGTCTGCTTTCTTCGAGAACTCAAATTCCATGATCCTCTCCATCTCCTTCTTGTATATCTCCTGTATCTGCGTCCGCCTGATCCGCAGATACGGTTTCTTCTGCTGTTTCATCTTTCTTATCCGCATCTTTTTCTGCCTGTCCGTTTTCAAAGTCATATTCTTCAAACGCATCACCCGCAGATGAAAGTTCCGGCTTTTTACCTTTTCTGATCCAGATCGCACTGGTCAGCAGGTAAAGTGCCACACAGATCAGGCTGATCCAGGTACCCTTCCAGAGTCCTTCCGGCGTATATTCAAACGTGATCGTGTGTATTCCTTCTGTCACATCAACACCGGTCAGTGCATCTCCGATCATATAATAATCATCGTCTTCGCCGTCGATCTTGACGCTCCATCCTTCATCATATGGAAGCGAAAGCATCAGAACGCCGTCTTCGGCCGCTTCCACCGTTCCTTCAAACTTTCCGTCCTCAAATTTTGTGAGCTGTAACTGAGATTTGGCCAGCTCATCATGTACCTGCTGATAGAGTTCCTGATCGCAGGTCCACACTTCCGCTGTCACCGGTCCGCTCTGGTTTTCCTTAAAGGTGCAGGTGACTGTCGCATTGTCGATCGCATCAAAACATCCGAGGTCATACAGATGATCGTTATAAGTGTCATATGTTCTTGTATAATCCGGTGTCGTGATCTCAATGCTGGACACAGATGAGGTCACATCCAGATAAACCTGTTTGCCCGCCGGAAGCACGATTGTATAAGTGCCGCCGTCTTCCATGTCGATCGTCTCTTCCAGTTCAAAAAGATCTTCATCAATACCGGTTGCCATCGTCACGAAATCATTCTGTACCTCAAAATGATCGGTGCTGTCTGTCGTCCAGTCAATAATGTCATCTTTTACCATAAATCCAAGGCTCAATGCCCCGCTGTTCTTATACAGATTCATATCACCTTCCTGATCGACTTTCTCCATCTGATAGAGCTGATCGGTTCCGCGGCTCGAGAGCACATATTTGACGCCGAAAATATCATTGACCAGTTTGGTAAATCCATTGTAACCGTTTTTATTCGTTCTCGCCTCAATACCGAGGCCTTTGCACATATCAACCGTAGCTGCCGGCATTGTAGAGGAAAACAGAACCACGCCGTCCGCTCCGAGGAACATATTCTCGTCACGCATACGGTTGCTGTCAATCTCGCTTCGATAGAAATTATCCTGATTTCCCTGTCTGTCTTCCTGTCGTTCGGTTGTTTTTTCATAGGCGATCTGCTCATCCAGATAGGTACTTCGTCCCACAGTTCCGTTGCAGAATACACCAAAGATCGCATAACTTACCATTTCCACCGCTGCCAGGAAAAAGAAAAGAGAGCGGAAGACCTCCCGGTGCATTTTCCCAAGGCGATAGATCAGAATCGCCATACCATAGAGGATCAGAAGTCCGATGGTGATGCCATACGTATACAGTTCCCGTTCGCCAAGTCCGGTCACTGCAGAATAGATGGCAAACGCAAGCGGTACTGCCATCGCCAGAAGAACCTGCCATACCTTAAACTTATGCATATGCCTCCAGGCATCAAACGCCATCGTGAGCATCAGGAAAATATAGATAAATGCAAAACGGTTCGGCAGTCCGTTCTGTACATGGAAACCATGCCAGATATAGTTGAGCACATTGACATCAAAGCTTGCATAGAGCAGTACAAGCAGTGCCGTCTTTGCGATTCGTTCACGCAGCTTGATATTTTTATCCAGCAGATACAGAACAGCCAGGATCAGCGTCACCGTTCCGCAGAATGCATTGACACCGATCTGGTCGTCCGCAATGTTGATCGGTTCGCAGAATGCAAACTGGCTCGTCAGCTGCGATAAATTATTGACAAACAGCTTGATCGGGCTTGGAAAACTATTCTCCGCAGACTCCGTAATGCCAAGTGCGACATAGGCCGGCAGCAGTACCACGGCAGCCATACCTCCTGCAAGCAGGGCATGCCAGCCGAAATTGACTGCTGAAGTAATGATGTTTTTGATCTTGATCTCTCTTGCACTGATCCACAGAACCACAAAATAAAGGCAGGAAAACAGGCAGAGCATAAAGCCGATGTAATAGTTGCAGTATAATGCATAAAACAGGGAAATGCAGAACAGACTGCCCCTCTCTCCTTTTAAAATCCGCTCGATCCCCATCATCACAAGCGGCAGCATGGCAATGCTGTCCAGCCACATCAGGTTGAAATAGTATCCGATGATAAAGCTGCCAAGAGAAAACATCAGCGAGAACACAAGCGGCATGTAAGTCTGGCCTTTGCTCTTCGTACTGAAATACCAGGCAGAGGTAAGACCGCAAAGTCCGATCTTAATCACGATCAGAAGTGCCATCGCATCCATCATATTTCTCTTCGGGAAAAGCACAATCAGGAAATTCAGCGGGCTCGCCAGATAATAGGCATACGTTGCCCAGAAATTAAAGCCCAGTCCTCCTCCAAAAGAATAGCGAAGGGAACTTCCCTGTTCCAGTTTTTCATGGAATTCCGTAAAAAACGGAAGATACTGGTGGAGTGAATCGATGATCAGCACACCATGATCTCCAAACGGAAATACTTGATTGACTGCAAACGCCAGTGCGATCGTCAGTGCCGGAATGGCAAAGCCGAGGATGCAGCAGTTGCGTTTTACCGGATTTACCGGTGCCTTCTCTTTTTCCGAGAATACAAACACTTTGCTGAAAATATAGTTCAACACCAGCACAACCACCTGAAGTGCCAGCTTGGAACCCACTTCCGGAATGCCAAACAGACAGCTCAGAAAAACAACGCCGAACACTTCGATAAACATCGTGGAGAGACGCATTCCGATAAAACTGCCCATTTCCACGGCCAGTTCCCGCACTCCATGCGTGCGGCTTTCAAAAACAAACTGTTTGTTGACTGCGTATGCAAACAGGATAGAGAGAAAGATCGCCAGCACATTTGCAAGCGTCATATCAACCCCAAGTACAGTTCGCAGCAGGGCATAACTTCCAAGATTTACAAATGTCGTACACCCGCCAAAGAAAATATAGCGGATGCCCTGATTACGGTACAATTTTTTTATAAATTCTGCCATATTACCTTCCTTACTTTTTCTGTAAAGCGGATTCTTATGATCCGCCGCACTACGTTTTTTGGATGCTTTGATCTTTACACAGAACAAGAACAAAGTCCACACCCTGATCTTTGCATCCATATCTTTTCCAGTATATATCGACCGGCAGCAAAATGCAAGGTTTAAAGAGCGATGCCCTCCTGCAAAGAGAACGCATAAATGATTTTTTCCTTTACTTCATGCCCGGTCGTCTGTTTCAGTGCCTTTGCATAGTAATCAAGCTGTGCCTGATAGCGTTCTTTTAACTTCTGTTCCTGTCCTTTTAAAACCCGGTCCGTCTTATAGTCCAGCAGAACGATCTGGTCTCCTTCATAAAACCATGCATCAATGATTCCCTGTACCAAAACCATTTCTTCCTTATCCCACTGCGGCCGGATATCCGATGCCGGCACACCGATCACAAACTGTTTTTCGCGATAAAGCTGACCTCTTCTGGCCGCATCTACCGCCCGTTTCCCGATATCGTTTCGAAAAAAATGCACGATCGCCGGAATGTTCAAAAGCGATATCTCTTCTTCGCTTATCTGCTTTTTCTTTTGAAGTTCCAAAAGCTGTGCTTCCACCTGTCGGACCGTATCCGCTGCCGTAAAATCAAGCCGCTGCATCACATGATGCATGGCAGTTCCTTTTAGTGACCCGCTCTTTTCTTCTTTTGCCTCCAGAAATTTTGGGACTGTTGCCGTATCTTCCGGTTCTTTTATCAGTACGATCCCCTGATTTTCCGGTTCTTCTTTCTGCTCCTGTATCTGACTTTGACGCTTGATCTCTGAAACCGAACATTTTCCCTGGATCTCCAGCCTTCCTTCATATGGATAGATTTTCGCACTCTCCTGCGTCATCCAGGCAAGAAAAGCGGCATATCCTTCCTCCTTTTCAAAAAGGTGATCTCTAAACTGCTGTAAGATCGTATCGCCGTAGTTTTCCTCATCCAGTTTTTCCCGGTACAGGTCATCCACGCTATATTTGCGGATTGGAATTTCTGACTGTATCCCTTCTTCATAGAGCACAGAGCGCAGAATCCATTCGAGCATCGATGCGGCATTTTTGATCTCCAGATAAGACAGTTGCTTTTTTCCTGCCCCGCCGCTCCATTTCGAGAGCGTATCTTCCATTTTTTTGAGACTTCCGCTCAAATAGAGCTTTTCTTTTGCACGTGTCACCGCCACATAGAGGACTCGCAGTTCTTCCCCGAGACTTTCCATCAGCAGAATCTGCTGGATCGCTTTCTTTAAGATTGTCGGTGCCTTGGTCCGAAGCAGCGGATCAACGACGTCACAGCCCACGCCATAATTCTGGTGGATGGCGATCGTACTTCTGGCATCCTGCCGGTTAAATGCTTTTCCGAGTCCTGCCACAAAGACGACCGGAAACTCCAGTCCCTTGCTCTTATGGATGCTCATGATCCGCACCGTATTCTCTTCTTCTCCGATTGTACTTGCCTCACCAAAATCCACTTCATATTTCTGCAGATTTTCGATATATCGCACAAAATTAAACAGGCCGCGGTAGCTGGTACTCTCATAAGCTGCCGCCTTTTCTGCGAGCATCTCAAGATTTGCCTTTCTCTGCGATCCCGCCGGCATCGCACATACATAGTCAAAATATCCGGTTTCTTCGTAAATTTTCCACAGAAGCTCGTGCATCGGCGTATACGGCACACAACTGCGGAAATGTTCCAACACTTTAAAAAACTTCTGAAGTTTTTCTCTTAAAATCCCGTCGCTGCCCGCATTTTCATACGCCCGGCACGCTTCATAATAAGAAACTTCGAGATTCTCCGTACGGATCTTCGCCAGTTCTTCTGTCGCAAACGTGCCGATTGGAGACGTCAGCACTGCGGTAAACGGAATATCCTGTCTTGGATTATCCAGGACACGCAGAAAGGACAGCACCGTACGCACTTCCAGTGCCGAAAAATAACCGCTTCTCGTCCCGGTGTACGCCGGAATCCCCATATCCGATAAAACTGCCAGAAATTCTTCCGACCAGCCGCTTAAGGAACGCAGCAAAATGACGATATCGCGATATTCTGCTTTTCGGTAATGCCTGCTTTCTTTGTCATAGACCAGCTCTCTTCCGACGATCGCTTTGATCTGTCCGCCGATCATACGTGCTTCGGCCTCTCTTGCATTTGTCTCTGTCACCGAATCTGCATCAAAGAGCAGGATCTCACTTCCGGAAAGCGGAGATTTTGCTGCCGTCAGATCATCCGTCTCAACATTGGTGACCAGTTTCGGAAATTCGATCCCGGCATAGAGTGCCGCATTATCATCATATTCTACATTTCCGAGATTCCGGTGCATGATCTTGCGAAAAATAAAATTGACATCAAAGAGCACTTCCTTTCGGCTTCGGAAATTTTTGTGCAGCTCGATCTTCTGATTTTCGGAGTCTTCCGTCGTATAGGTATCGTATTTTTCCATGAACAGCTCCGGGCAGGCAAGACGGAACCGGTAAATGCTCTGCTTGACATCACCGACCATAAACAGATTGTTCTGCCCCATGCTGCATCTGGAAATGCTGGTCAGGATCAGCTCCTGGACCATGTTGCTGTCCTGATATTCATCGATCATAATCTCTTCGAACTGCTTTGAAAAAGCCAGTGCCGCTTCACCTGGCACCACATTTCCATTCTCTTTTTTCACCAGGATCTGCAGTGCCAGATGTTCCAGATCTGAGAAATCCAAAAGATTTCGCTCCCGTTTTTTCTCCGTAAACCGCAATCCAAACTCGGATGCCAGCATCAGAAGCATCTGTGCGGACACTTTTCCCGCCTTCAGCTCTTCTAACATCTCCTGCGGACTCTGGTAAAAATACTGCTCCTGCAAAGAGGCAATGCCTTTTTTGATCTGATCACGCAAAAGCTTTACCTGTTCCCGCTTTTCATCCGATACTTCTTCATCTTTTTTTCTGGAAAGCACTGCAAATTTTCTGATGTTCAGAAACCGTCTGGCATATTCTGCGTAATCATTGCCTTTAGAAAGCTGTTTTAAGATCTCGCCGTCCTGCTCCAGGGCATCTGCGTACATCCACGGTCCGTACGGCGAATTTGCGACTTTCAGAGCTTCTGTTCGGATCATTTCCAGATCATTCAGGGTCTGATCGACCTGCTCGCAGATCATTTTCATCCATTCACTTGAGATCAGATCTTCCAGTGTATCAATATCATAATTTTTCTTACATTCTTCCAGCCATTCTTCCGGCCATGGATGACTTCTGGAAAATTCATAGACCTGCCAGATCATTTCGATCAGATTCTCATCATTTTTTCCGTTTGCGAAACATTCCACAAACTGTAAAAAGTCCGTATCGCCCTCCTGATACTTTTCTTCCAGAAGCTCTTCCGCCGTATCTCGCCGCAGAAGTTTTGCCTCTCCTTCATCCACGATGGAAAACGCCGGATCCAGATCGATCAGATGAAAATATGTCCGAAGCACCGACTGACAGAAACTGTCGATCGTCGTGATCTGTGCATGAAAAAGCAGCGTTTCCTGTCTTTGCAGATTCTCGTTATCCGGATCTGCGAGCAGCCTTTTCTGGATTTCCAGTCCGATCCGCTCACGCATCTCTGCCGCCGCAGCTCTTGTAAACGTCACGATCAGCAGACGGTCAATATCCACCGGATGTTCCCTGTCCGTGATCTTCTGCAAAATACGCTCTACCAGAACGGCTGTCTTTCCGGAACCTGCCGCCGCCGAGACCAGAATATTCCGGTTTCGAAGCCAGATGACCTGCTTCTGTTCTTCTGTCCACAGATTTCCCATCAAAAATCCCCTCCTTCTCGCAAAAATTCCCAGATATCATCCGGATCCAGTTCTTTCAGCCTCCGGTAATGCATGCCCGGTATTTTCCGGTCAAAACCGCAGATATCTTTAAATTCACAGTAATCGCAGGCTGTTTTTCCTTTCTTTTCATAAGGATTGATCTTTACATCTCCCTCAAGGATCGCACATCCGATCGCCCGCATCTTCTCTTCCACAAATTTCGAAAGTGTCAAAAACTGCTCTTCGGATGCCACGCTCGCATAGCGAGAATAGCTGCCGTCTTTGTTTCTGGCAACCGGAATGACCTCGGATGTTTTCTCCAGACTGCAGTCCAGTGCTTCTACCACTTCACTTTCTGCATTGACAAGACCATTTGGACGCAGCTCTTTCAAAATCCGTTTTTCCAGCTCTTCTTCGCTCTCCCCATGCTTCTGATCCACGATCGGATCTTTCATTGCATAATAGAAGATGCCTGCCGGTTTTATTTTTTTATCCGGATGAATGCGTTGTTCCATCTCCAGTGCCGCATTCAGATAAACGACAAGCTGCATCTGCAGTCCGTAATAAAATTCCTGTAGATCAAACACTTTATTTCCTGATTTATAATCTACGACTTTTACCAGAACTTCATCCTCCGTTTCGTACAGATCAATGCGGTCGATCCGCCCTTTCAGCCGCATCGTCCCTTCGTCCGAAAGTGCGATATTCACCGCCTTCAAGTCCGAAGAACTTAAAAACGGCACTTCAAAATTGGACGGAATAAAGTTTCCGGCACGCACCTGCCTGGTCAGTGCCCAAATCGTGCGTTCCATGATCCGCTTCATGCGGCGGATCACATATTCATTTCTGGCACTGGAATGCAGAAGGGTTGATGCATAAGCTTCGGAAACCTCTTCTACCGTCTCCGCCGCCAGACGTTTCTGTTCTTTCTCCGGAATGTTAAACCAGGTATATTCGCTCGCCTCCACTTTTCGTGCGTAAGACTCCAGCACCTTATGGAAAATATTTCCCATATCCACCGGCTGGAATACAAACAGATCTCTTTGCGATACCCGAAGACCATAATCCAGAAAATGTGCATAGGAGCACGCCGAAAATTTCTCCAGCCGGCTGACACTGTTGACCAGCGTCTGTCCGTAAAGCCGTTTTGCCGTCGTCTTTGACATCGGCTCCGTCTTTCCATGCAGAAAGGCCGCATCCAGCAGCTTTTTCGCCAGATCCTGATATTTTTCCTGTCCTTCGTACCATCCAAACAGACTGGCCGCCGTCTTCTCCACGCTTCCAAGTGCCGCTTTTCTCAGTCCGTCCGCCAGATGCACAATCCCGCTCTCTGCCGTTGTGATCCTTGCAAGCGGATCTTCGATCAGATCTTCATCCTGAAGCGTCAGCTGCGGAAACATCCTTAAAATACTTCCGACCACATAGGAAGGACGCAGCACTCGTCCGTCCAGCCCCATCCTTCCGTAAGAAAGATAAAGCTTTGCCGATGGTTTTGTCAGATTCAGATACAGATAAAACTTCTGGATATAACTGTTTTCTCTTGCCGTCGGTGCCAGTTCCATGCCAAGCTCGGATAAGGTTTCCCGATCCATATCGGAGAGAATACTGGTTTTTTCTTCTTTTTTCGGCACCCAGCCGTCATTCAGCCCCAGAAAAAACAGTACTTTGATGTCCTTTAACCTGGTACGCTCGATATCGCCGACCAGCACACAGTCCATCGTCGGAGGGATCATGCCAACCTTGGCCTCCTCAAATCCGGCATCGAGGATTTCGGTATATTCCTGAAGGCTCATCGGCTCATCACCAAGCAGCTCCACCAGTTTGTCAAACAGCTCGATCACTATGCCGTAGATCTGCTCATATTCTCTTGCAAGGTCATAAGCCTCTTCCTGCTCAAATTTTTCCCGGTAATCCTGCATTTTCTGCTCAATACCATAATGCACCATCAGATCATAAAGTGCTTCTGTTTTCTGACGCACCGTCCCGTCCTTTTCTCTGACCTGATCCACAAAGGCAAGCAGCGGCGGCAGGATCTTCTCTTTGAACGGTTCTTCCTGTTCATCCCACGGCTCTTCCCAGCGTCTGCGGCTGTTGATCCCATTTGCCAGCACATAGTTTTCCAGCCGGTCGATCTCATCCTTTTTTAGCCCCGCAAGCCCGGTCCGCAGATAACGGAACACGCTTTCATAGCGAAAGCTTTTGGCTGCGATCTGAAGGGCCGACCGCAGAAATTCAACCAGCGGATTTAAGAGGAGCTTCCTGGTGCGGTCGATAAAACACGGAATGCCTTTCTGCTGCAATTCCTTTTTCATATGGTCACCAAATGATTCCATATCCCCGGTGATCACGGCAATATCCCGGTAACGCAGATTCTCTTCACGCACCAGATGCCAGATCGTCCGTGCCGCAAATTCTGCCTCTGCTTTCGCATCTCTTGCCACATGCAAAGACAGCTCCCGCTCCAGCTTCTGTGAATCTTGGGCTTCATAAATCTGATTGCCCGGTCGGAACAGATGTCTCTCCAGAAAGCGAAGTGCCGGTGCACTTCTGAAACGGATGCTTCCTTCTTTTCCGAGCACTTCCGGCTTTTCCAGCATGCAGCCACATTCTTTTGCCGCCCCGGCCAGCTGCTGTATCGTCTTTTTGCTCAGATAAGAGAGTTTATGCATGGAAACCTTTTTCATCGGATCTTCCCAGGCATCCAACGTCACCGTGACATAGATTTTCTCCGCCGTCTGCATCAGTTCCCTCAGCAGCTTGTTCTGGATCGGCGTAAATCCGGTAAATCCATCCAGGGCGACCACACAGCCTTTTAAAATTTCAGATTTTTTTACGACATAACAGAGCTCTTCTAGGATCTCTTCCGAAGTAATGTACTTTCCCTGAAGTTCTTCCTGAAATCCCTCATACAGGTTTCGAATATCCTGTAATTTATAAGATAATGCATCTTTTTTCCCCGAACACAGCTGCTCATCCAGTTCTTCCAGTGAAACATCATACTGCTTCAGCTCAGAAATGATGGATTTGACCTGCGAAATATAGCCGGGCTTGCGAAAATTTCGTCCAAGCACCGTCAGATCATTTTTCTGACGGGATGCCACACGCCGCAGCAGCAGATTCTTTCCGGTGTCCTCCAGAACGGTGTGTGTATCCACCCCGACTTCCTCAAAGATCCTCCATGCCAGACGCAAAAAGCTCTGCACATCAATATTTAAAATTCCCCTGTTTGGATGCAATTCTACGAGTTCCCGCTGTGTCTGCATGGTAAACTGCTCCGGAACGATCACGATAAACTCCCGGTCCGGCTCCCGTATGGACTGCTCTATGATTTTTTTATAAAGTGTATACGATTTTCCACTGCCGGATGGACCGTAGATCAACTGCAATGACATAAGCATTTCCCTTCCTGTGTCCTGTTTTGCCTGATGCTGCAAAGTGGTCCCGCACAAAGTACAGAACCACTTTTTTCACAGTAAGAATGCCGGAGGCATCCTGTTTCCTATCTTGCCTGAAGATGAGTCAGTCTTTCTTTTACCTGATCCATCATCTGGCTGTATTTCTCTAATTTTGCACGTTCCTCTGCAACTTTGCTCTCCGGTGCCTTGCTCATGAAACGCTCATTGCTCAGCATGCCGTTGACACGTGCCAGCTCTTTTGTCAGACGCTGTTCTTCTTTTTGCAGACGCTCGATCTCTTTGTCGATGTCAACCAGTTCTGCAAACGGCATATAGATGACTGCCTCCGGAAGCACGGCAGATACTGCATCTTCGTCGATGCCGCTGCGGTCTGCCTGAACCGTCACTTCGCTTGCACTTCCAAGGGTTGCAAAGAATACTTTTCCGTTTTCGAACGTATTTCTCACATTCTCGCTTTCGGATACGACAAATACTTTTGCTTTCTTGCTTGGCGGTACGTTCATGCCTGTACGCACGTTTCGGATACCGCGGACTGCCTCTTTGATCATCTCAACGGCTGCCTCATCCTCTGCAAAATGCCACTCTTCGGTGAACTCCGGCCATTTGGAGATCATGATGGATTCTTCCTCGGACTGCAGCGTGCAGAAGATCTCTTCTGTGATAAACGGCATATACGGATGCAGCAGTTTCAGAGCATTTACCAGAACCGTCTTCAGTGTCCAAAGTGCTGCTGATTTTGTGGTATCCCCGTCATTGTACAGACGCGGTTTTACCATCTCGATGTACCAGTCGCAGAATTCTTCCCAGATAAAATCATACACTTTCTGAACGGCAATACCCAGTTCATATTTATCCATGTTCTCGGTTACTTCTTTTGCCAGTGTATTGACTTTGGAGAGGATCCATTTATCGGCTGCCGTCAGCTGATCTTTCGGCATTTCACCCGGAACTTCTGCTTTTTCAAGGTTCATCATGATAAATCTGGATGCATTCCATACCTTGTTTGCGAAGTTACGGCTTGCCTCCACACGCTCCATGTAGAAACGCATGTCATTTCCTGGAGCATTTCCGGTGATCAGTGTCAGACGCAGGGCATCTGCTCCGTACTGGTCAATGATTTCCAGCGGATCAATACCGTTTCCTAAAGATTTACTCATCTTTCTTCCCTGGGAATCACGCACCAGACCATGGATCAGTACATGATGGAACGGCACTTTTCCGGTCTGCTCGATCGCAGAAAATACCATACGGATCACCCAGAAGAAAATGATGTCATATCCGGTTACCAGCACATCGGTCGGATAGAAGTAATCAAAATCTTCGGTCTTATCCGGCCAGCCAAGTGTGGAGAACGGCCACAGTGCGGAAGAGAACCAGGTATCCAGTGTGTCTTCATCCTGTTTAAAGTGTGTGCATCCGCATTTCGGGCAGACCTTCGGCATTTCTTTTGCAACGACCACTTCGCCGCACTCGTCACAGTAATATGCCGGGATACGGTGTCCCCACCAGAGCTGTCTGGAAATACACCAGTCACGGATGTTCTCCAGCCAGTGCAGATAGATCTTGTCAAAACGATCCGGTACAAAATTCAGCTCGTTCTTTTTCAGAGCTTCGACCGCCGGTTTCGCCATCTCCTGCATCTTTACAAACCACTGCGGTTTGATCATCGGCTCAACGGTTGTCTTACAGCGGTCGTGTGTGCCGACGCTGTGTGTATGCGGAACAACTTTTACCAGAAGTCCCAGTGCATCCAGGTCTGCTACCATGGCTTTTCTTGCCTCATAACGATCCATGCCTGCATATTTGCCGCCCAGTTCATTGATGGTCGCATCGTCATTCATGATATTGATCTCCGGCAGATTATGTCTCTTGCCAACCTCAAAGTCGTTCGGGTCGTGTGCCGGTGTGATCTTTACGCATCCGGTTCCAAATTCTTTATCTACGTAAGAATCCGCGATCACCGGGATCTCACGGTCTGTCAGCGGCAGCTTCAGCATCTTGCCGACCAGATCCTGGTATCTTTCATCTTCCGGGTTTACGGCAACGGCCGTATCTCCAAGCAGTGTCTCCGGACGAGTGGTCGCGATCTCCACGAAACGTCCTTCTTCTCCGACGATCGGGTAATTGATATGCCAGAAGAATCCGTCCTGATCTACATGTTCTACCTCTGCATCTGAAATGGAAGTTTTACATACCGGACACCAGTTGATGATCCTGGAACCTTTGTAGATATAACCTTTGTTATATAATTTTACGAAAACTTCTTCAACTGCTTTGGAACATCCCTCATCCATTGTGAAACGTTCTCTGTCCCAGTCAGCAGAAGAACCCAGTTTTTTCAGCTGATTTACGATGCGTCCTCCGTACTCCTCTTTCCACTCCCAGGCGTGTTTTAAGAATTCTTCACGTCCGATATCGTTTTTATCAATGCCCTGCTCTTTGAGTTTCTGGATGACCTTTACTTCCGTAGCGATCGCCGCGTGGTCGGTTCCCGGCTGCCACAGTGCATTATAGCCCTGCATTCTCTTATAGCGGATCAGGATATCCTGCATCGTGTTGTCCAGTGCATGTCCCATATGCAGCTGACCGGTTACGTTTGGCGGCGGCATAACGATCGTAAACGGTTTCTTGCTGCGGTCGACTTCCGCATGGAAATATTTCTTATCCAGCCAGTTCTGATAAATACGATCCTCGATTCCCTTCGGATCATAAGTCTTTGCTAATTCTTTGCTCATGTTGTCCTCCTGCTGTTGTTTGTTCTGCACATTAAATCAAATACACTCCAAACGGAATGTTTCAACGAAAAAAGCCCTCTGCATCATCCCCGGAAACGGAGATTCTGCAAAGGGCGTCATTTACGCGGTACCACCTTTTTCATATACATCACAGACGGATGCATACCTCATTTCCCTTTAACGTCGGGTCACGTGAAAGCTTACTGTCCTGTCCGCGTATACTTATCTACATACCGCCTGTCACAGAACTCGTTCTGCCCTCCGGCTCCAAAGCTACCTTCCATCCACGCATCCTTAGGTTTCCTTCCAGCCTGCGAAAAACCCTCTCTGAAAGAGCTGTGTATGTACTCCTCTTCTTCCTCGCCTTTGTCCATGTTAATCATAGCGAAGGCAGACGGATTTGTCAAGAGATGACTGTGGATTTTGTTCCGGTGAAATTGATGCGAAAATACTATTGAGCCGGCCAGCAATCCATGATACACTTGACACACAGAAGATTTTGCAATATTTCGCTTTTCTTTCTGGTGCTAATGATGAAAGGAGTTTTTTTATGCCTGTATTTGATTTCAATAACACCCCGGAACCGGATGCTGTTCCGGAATGTACTTATACCACCTTTGCTTCCGACGAAAATGTTTCTTCCGCAGACAAACCGCTTCTTGTCCTTGACAACAGCAAAAAAGCCTGGAAACATCACTCCTGCGGAACGTTTACCAATCAGAACAAGCGTACCGCTTTTGAATTTAAAGAAGATGATGGTTCTACTGTAATCGCTGATATCAAAAAAGTGGATGCCCGCTTTGTAAGCCTGCTCCGCTGGCTCGGCGAAAATCACATTCCGGTTCGTTTATCCGGTGAAAACCGGGAGGGCGGCTATATGGTTTACCGTATCCGCGAGACTGCTTTCGGCGGTGGCACCAAGCTTTCTGCAGAGGATGGTTTCCTTCAGTTCATGATTGAACGTCTGCTTGCAAGCAATGCTCCGCTTCTGGAAGAATGTGAAGACGAAGATCTGGAGGAAGTCGGCGATGAGATGAAACTGACCAGCCTTCAGAGCATCACAGACTTTATGATCTGTGCCGGCCGCACCCTGCCGGATAATATCCGCCTGTGGGCAAGACGCAACCTTGCCGTTGCACGTTCCCATGAAGTTTCCCCTGAAGAACGCCGCCATGCCCAGCGTGCCCTCTCCATCATGATGAACATTCAGTGGAAGAGCAATTACTTCGAAGCCATCGATCCGGTTGCTGCACGCCGTATTCTCGATGAAGAACTTTACGGTATGGAACGCGTCAAACAGCGTATCATGGAGACAATCATCCAGATCAACCGCACGCATACCCTGCCGGCATATGGTCTGCTGCTGGTCGGCCCTGCCGGAACCGGTAAATCTCAGATTGCCTATGCCGTTGCACGTATCCTGCGTCTTCCTTGGACTACGCTTGACATGAGCTCCATCAACGATCCGGAACAGCTGACCGGAAGCTCCCGCGTCTATGCAAACGCAAAACCCGGAATCATTATGGAGGCTTTCTCAGTATCCGGAGAGTCCAATCTGGTCTTCATCATCAACGAGCTGGATAAGGCAGCCTCCGGCAAGGGAAACGGCAATCCGGCAGACGTGCTTCTGACCTTGCTTGACAACCTCGGCTTTACCGATAACTATATGGAATGTATGATTCCAACGACCGGCGTTTATCCTATCGCCACAGCCAACAACAAAGAGCAGATCAGTGCACCTCTGATGTCACGTTTTGCCGTGATCGACATCCCGGATTACACACCGGATGAGAAAAAGATCATCTTCTCCAAATTTGCACTGCCGAAGATTCTCAAACGTATGAGCCTCAAAGAGAATGAGTGCAAGATGACAGACGAAGCACTGGATGCTGTAATTGAACTGTTCTCCAACACCTCCGGAATCCGTGATCTGGAACAGGCCGCCGAACATATCGCAGCAAATGCACTGTATCAGATCGAAGTTAACCGTGTTTCCGAAGTTGTGTTTACCGCAGAGATGGTACGCAGCCTCTTACGCGACTAAGCATACATGGAAGATTTATGCATGTGCAAATGATCTGTGCAGAAGGTTTGTAAATGTGCAGACGAACGCCATAAAATAGTTTTGTAAAAAATAGTACACCATGATGATTCGAAAACAATCTCCTGACACGCTGCGTTTCCTGTTCGGTTCGCTCGCCTGTTAGCCGCCCTTCGCCTAAACTCGCCTCTTCGAGGCTCAGACAGCGGCTCTTTGGGGCGGCAGCATCGCAAACCTCACGACGGAAGCCTTGCTACCGTCAGAGCGATTTGTTTTCGAATTCATCATGGCTGTATTATTTTACGCACTATTTTTTACGATACCGTTCGTTTGCACATTGCTAAAAGCTCCTGGCCTGTCAGTGAGTGCTTAAGCGAAAAGCTTTCTCAAGCCAAAATACAGAACATTAAAAAGCAGAAGTAAAGTAACGAAAATTTGCCTCCATCACTGTACCTCTGCTTTTTTACTATCTTGATGCGGAACATTTTGATTCTAAAAACTTTCTGCGTGCACCAGCGTGGCAAAAGGCTGTTTCCTGCCAGCGTGTAAAATATGATATGAAGTGTTTTTAAAAACTATGGCCGTTCAAAAACGTACAGCAATGTGCAAAATGAACAATTCCCAAGAAGGCACTTTTACGTGCCCTTCGGGGAATTCGTTCATTTGCACATGCAATACTGTTCATTTGTAAACAGTATTTAAAAACACCTGACATTTCCATTCCTTACACCTGCCGGGAAACCAACGGTAATTTTTTATTTTTTAAAGGAAGCTCTCTTTCTCAGCTTCGGATCCAGAATTTTCTTACGGATACGCAGATGGTTCGGTGTTACTTCCAGAAGTTCATCAGTATCGATGAAGTCCAGGGCTTCTTCCAGGCTTAAGATCTTAGGCGGTGTCAGTTTCAGAGCATCGTCAGATCCGGAAGCACGGGTGTTGGTCAGATGTTTGCTCTTGCAGACATTCAGCTCGATGTCCTCTGCCTTACCGTTCTGTCCGATGACCATACCGGAGTAAACTTTTTCACCAGGTCCGATAAACAGGGTACCACGCTCCTGAGCACTGAACAGACCGTAAGTTACGGACTCGCCATCCTCGAATGCGATCAGAGAACCCTGTTTGCGGTACTGGATATCTCCTTTATAAGGTGCATAACCGTCAAACATGGTATTCATGATACCATTACCCTTTGTATCGGTCATAAATTCGCCACGGTAACCGATCAGCCCACGGGAAGGAATACAGAACTCCAGTCTTGTGTAACCGCTGCTGGCAACGCTCATGCCCTGCAGTTCACCCTTTCTCAGAGACAGCTTCTGGATAACGGTACCGGAGAATTCTTCCGGAACATCCACATAAACCAGCTCCATTGGCTCTAATTTCTTGCCACGTTCATCTGTTTTATACAGAACTTCTGCCTTGCTTACGGCAAATTCATAACCTTCACGACGCATGTTCTCGATCAGTACGGAAAGATGAAGCTCACCACGGCCGGAAACCTTGAAGGATTCAGTTGTCTCGGTTTCCTCGACACGCAGGCTGACGTCTGTGTTCAATTCCTTGAACAGACGGTCGCGCAGGTGGCGGGAAGTGATAAATTTACCGTCTCTTCCGGCGAGCGGACTGTCGTTTACGATGAAATGCATGGCAATCGTCGGCTCGGAGATCTTCTGGAACGGAATTGCTTCCACATGATCCGGCGAGCAGAGTGTGTCACCGATGTGCAGATCAGCGATACCGGAGATCGCTACGATGGAGCCGATCGTTGCTTCGTTTACTTCTACTTTATTCAGACCGTCAAACTCATACAGTTTGCTGATCTTTACTTTTTTCTGTTTGTCCGGATCGTGATGGTTGACAAGAACGCAGTCCTGGTTGACACGGATTGTTCCGTTATCTACTTTACCGACACCGATACGTCCAACGTATTCATTGTAGTCGATGGTACTGATCAGAACCTGAGTTCCGGCAGTTTCATCACCCTGCGGAGCAGGAATATAATTTAAGATCGTCTCGAACAGCGGAACCATATCTTTTGGCTCGTCATCCAGACTTAAAGTTGCATAACCGCCTTTTGCAGAAGCATAAACAAACGGGCAGTCAAGCTGTTCGTCGGAAGCATCCAGATCCATAAAAAGTTCCAGGATCTCATCGATGACTTCATCCGGTCTTGCTTCCGGACGGTCGATTTTGTTGATACAGACAATAACAGGCAGATCCAGATCCAGTGCCTTACGCAGAACGAATTTTGTCTGAGGCATGGCACCCTCGAAAGCATCTACCACGAGGATAACGCCGTTTACCATTTTCAGTACACGTTCCACCTCACCGCCGAAGTCTGCATGTCCCGGAGTATCAATGATATTGATTTTTGTGTCCTTGTAAAATACGGCGGTATTTTTGGATAAAATGGTGATACCGCGTTCACGTTCAATATCGTTGCTGTCCATAACACGTTCGGCTACTTCCTGATTTGCTCTGAACACACCGCTCTGCTTGAGCAGCTCATCTACTAATGTAGTCTTGCCGTGGTCAACGTGTGCGATAATGGCAATGTTGCGTACATCTTCTCTAATCATAAATAATACACTCTTCCTTTTGTATATGTTGTTTTTCGTTTTTCGCATCTAAACCACTACAGAGTTTATCACATTTTTCCCAGATTACAAGGGATTTAAAAAAATTTTGAAGAAAAATCGGAAAACAGACATATTGAAACCATCCGCAGAATATATAAAACTATGCGGTGTTGCAGATGAAGACACCGGAAAATACAAAAAGAGCTTCATAGGGAAGGGAGAACTGTTATTTATGGCAGATAAGATTATTGAAAACAATCAGGTAACGATCATAGGAGAGGTTGCATCACCATTTGTATTCAGTCACGAAGTATTCGGGGAAGGTTTTTATATGGCTGACATACTGGTCAAGAGACTGAGCGACTGTTCCGACTGCATTCCGGTTATGATATCGGAACGCCTGATTGACGTAAGCAAAGATTATCGAGGAGAATATGTCCAGATCAACGGTCAGTTCCGTTCATACAACCGGCATGAAGAAAAGAGAAACCGTCTGGTACTTTCTGTATTTGCAAGAGAAGTCAGCTTTGTGGAAGAAGAGACCGATAAAGCAAAGACAAATCAGATTTTTCTGGATGGCTATATATGCAAAGCACCGGTTTACCGGAAAACACCTCTTGGAAGAGAGATTGCAGATATGCTGATCGCAGTGAACCGGCCGTATGGAAAATCGGACTATATCCCATGCATCTGCTGGGGCAGAAATGCCAGATTTGCGGCGGGATTTGAAGTCGGTGGCCATGTACAGATCTGGGGACGTATCCAGAGCCGTGAATATGTGAAAAAATTAGAAGGAGAGGAAGCACAGAAAAGAGTGGCGTATGAAGTGTCCGTCAGTAAATTAGAGTATATCTGAGAAGCAGAGATTTGCAAAGATCTGATATTCTTGCTTTTTTTGAGAAAATGGTGTATAACTGTTCAAAGATATGTGAAACATTCTTGAATTTTTAACGAGGTGCATAATGGATAAAGGTTCTATACATATTTACTGTGGCGAGGGAAAGGGGAAAACCACCGCAGCGATCGGACAGGGGATACAGGAAGCAAGTCAGGGGAGAAGCGTTATCATTATACAGTTCATGAAGGAAAGAAATGCAGAAGCAATTGGTTTTGTGCAGCGTCTGGAGCCGGAGATTAAACTGTTCCGTTTTCAGAAGGCAGAAGAGGCATTTGAAGATCTTCCGGATGCCGAAAAAGCAGAAGAGATCAAAAATCTCAAAAATGCACTCAATTTTGCAAGAAAAGTATTGGTCACGGAAGAGTGTGATGTGCTGATTCTGGATGAAGTTCTGGGACTTGTGGAAGCAGGGGTGATCGAAGCAGAAGAACTGCGTGCCCTGTTTGAGGCAAAGGGAGAATATACCAGTCTGATCCTGACCGGGATCTATCCGGCGAAAGAAATCTGGCAGTATGCAGACGAAGTGACGGAGATGGTCACAGCATATAAAGCGAACAGTAGCGGACAGTAGTGGAATCTTCTACGCTGAGATAAAAAAGTCAACCCGGCAGTTGACAATATATTTTGACAATGATAAGATTATAAACAAATCAGTGTCTGCACGGAGAAGTACGTGCGTACCGGTTTGAGTATCAAAGGGGGCAAATATCTGTTGACCCCGATATCATGTATAAGTTTGATAGAGGTTGCGTGTTTCAAGAGTAAGTCATCCGATGTATTCAGGTACAGGCGAAGGTGGCCAAAAGGGGAAAACGCCGAAAGCTGGATTGCACCTGAAGCTTGCAGCTTGGGCATGGAGCTAAGAACTCTATGACTGTCATCGAATGACGATGGGGCGCTATCTGAAAGAATACAGTTTTTATCATTTGTTTATTCTTTGGGACAGACCTGATCGCTCGGGTCTGTCCCTTTTATGATACAGAAGCTGTTCTGTTCAAGTCAGATGCACCTGGGATCTGTCATATGGTTCCGGCAGGCTTTACTGACATTTACCCGACAGGATCGCTGTGCATTCTACAGTACAAGTATCAGTTTTATAGCGTTTCAGCCAGTTCAGATTAGGAGGAAAGACTATGGCTATTTTTACAGGAGCAGGTGTGGCAATTGTAACACCGATGCATGAAAACGGAGACGTAAACTACGAAAAATTAAGTGAGATTCTGGAAGAGCAGATCGCAGGCGGCACAGATGCCATCATCATCTGTGGAACAACCGGAGAATCATCCACACTGACACATGAGGAACATCTGGATGTGATCCGCTATACCGTTGAAAAAGTGGCAAAGAGAATCCCGGTTATCGCCGGAACCGGTTCTAATTGTACAGCAACTGCCATCTACCTTTCCCAGGAGGCAGAGAAGGCAGGAGCAGATGCCCTTCTTCTGGTAACACCGTATTATAATAAAGCAACACAGAACGGACTGATCGCACACTATACAGCAATCGCAGAGTCTGTAAAACTGCCGATCGTTCTCTATAACGTACCGAGCAGAACCGGCTGCAACATCCAGCCGCAGACAGCCGTATATCTTGCAAAAAATGTAGAAAATATTGTGGCGATCAAAGAAGCAAGCGGAGATATTTCACAGGTTGCAACTCTGATGCAGATGGCAGACGGATGCATTGATCTGTATTCTGGAAACGATGACCAGATCGTGCCGATGATGTCCCTTGGAGCAAAAGGTGTGATCTCTGTACTTTCCAATGTAGCACCAAAAGAAACACATGACATTGTTGCTCTTTATAATGAAGGAAAAGTAAAAGAAAGCTGTGATCTGCAGCTGAAGGCACTGCCTTTGATCCATGCACTGTTCAGCGAAGTAAATCCGATCCCGGTCAAAAAAGCTCTCAATCTGATGGGAAAAGAGGTCGGACCGCTTCGCGGACCGCTCTCCGAGATGGAAGAGGAACATGCAGCAAAACTGGCAGAAGAGATGAAAAAGTTCGGCATCAAACTGGCAGAATAATGGATAATGCCAGAGTTACTATGTAACGGAGCAATTCGTAGGCATTATTCTTACATGAATGTAAAGCGAGGAAAAAGCAATGGTAAAAATCATTATGCATGGCTGCTGCGGACACATGGGTCAGGTGATCTCACAGATCGTAAAAGAGGATGCAGATGCACAGATCGTAGCAGGCATTGATCCGTTTGATAACGGAAAAATGGAATACCCGGTATACAAAAGCCTGGAGGACTGCAAAGAAGAAGCAGATGTTGTAATCGATTTCGCATCTGCAAAAGCAGAGGACGCACTGCTTGATTACTGCGGAGCACACAAACTTCCGGTTGTAGTCTGCACAACAGGACTTTCAGAAGAACAGCTTCAGAAAGTGGCAGAGACAGCAAAAAAGACTGCTGTCCTGAAATCTGCAAATATGTCACTTGGTATCAACACCCTGCTGAACCTGTTAAAGAGTGCTGCAAAAGTACTGGCAGAAGCAGGATTTGATATGGAAATCGTAGAAAAGCATCACAAACACAAACTGGATGCACCGAGCGGCACGGCTCTGGCACTGGCAGACAGTATGAATGAGGCACTGGGGAATGCCTATCATTATACTTACGACAGAAGCGACCGAAGAGAAGAGCGTGATCCGAAAGAGATCGGTATTTCCGCAGTTCGCGGCGGTAATATCGTAGGTGAGCATGAAGTGATCTTTGCCGGAACAGACGAAGTGATCGAGTTTAAGCATACTGCATATTCCAAGGCGGTTTTCGGAAAAGGTGCCGTACAGGCAGCCAAATTCCTGGCAGGCAGAGAGCCTGGACTGTATGATATGCAGGATGTGATCGCAGCGAACGCATAAAGAAACAGAAAACCAGAATGTCGTTTTATCATCTTTTGGATGGTGAAACGACATTTTTCGCAAAAGCTTAAGGGGATAAAACAATCGTAAAAAGAATGGAGGAAATTTTATGTACAGACGATTTCTGACGGCAGGAGCAGCCGCAATGCTTGCAACCGCACTTTTGTTATCCGGATGCAGCAAAAAAACGCAGACCGATACCGCAAAACAGACCGAGACGCAAACGGTAACAGAGAGCAGCACGGAAAGTGAAAGTTCCTCTGAAACGGCAAAAGAGACACAGGCGAAGGGCAGCACAAAAGAAACAGCCAAAAAGAAAGCAGAAAGTGAGACTGCAAAAGAGAAAGAAAGTACATCAGAAAAAAACAGAGAAACACAGACTGACAAGGAGAGTGCCGGATCGGAAAAAGAGACAAAGCAGAACACCGGAAGCAGCGAAACAGTGAACTCTTCGGAGGTACATACCGTGATCGGGACGCTGGAAGAGCTGAGCATGGATCAGGTAGTGTTGCTTTCCGATAATGGAAATGAGCTTGCGTTTTCCACGGATGATGTAAAAATCGATCTGCCGTACGGTATCCGGATCGGCAATCTGGTTGCTGTAGATTACACCGGAAAGATCACGCAGAAAGGTACCAAAAAGGCAACTGCTGTGCGTATTGCGGGATCGGCTGATGTTTTCGAGAGCGATGCAGAAACAGAAACGAAGGCGGATGCATCAAAGAAGCAGACGGTAAAAGGAACACTGGAAAAGATTTCCATGACCGGCATGACGATTAAAACTTCTGACGGAAAAGAAGTGAAGTTCCGGATTGTACAGGTTCCGCTGTATTTAGAAAAAGGTCTCACAAAAGGAATGTCTGTGAAGATTACTTATCGCGGAGAACTGCAAAGCGAGGACTCTGGTCAGGAAAGTGTGGAAGTGGTCAGGATCCAGAATGCAGACTGAGGAAAATCGCTGGAAGAAGTGCAGAAAACATGCATTTATGCCGGAATCTGAGAATGCAGATATGAAATCTGAGTTATAAAAACTTTAGAATTGTTTAGAGTTAAACTATTTTTATGTACAGTCAAGTATGCTATGATAATGCAAAGATATCAGGATTATGTGAGTGCAGAGCATGGAATGATCCGCAGAGTATCAAAGTTAATGGCTTTTGACATCAATATCATGCCAGAGGAGGAATCAGGATGGGCGTACAGATTGTATATACAAGCCGCACCGGCAATACGGAGAAACTGGCAGAAGCAGTTTTTGCGGCAGTGCCGGTAAAAGAAAAAAATGTAAAACGAATCGAGGAGAGAACAGAACGGGATGACGGAGAGATGTATCTGGTTGGGTTCTGGACGGATCGCGGGACAGCGAGTTCGGAGATCTTGGATCTGCTTGGAAACCTCCACGGGAAAAAGGTTGCACTGTTTGGAACCTGCGGCATGGGGAATGTGCCGGAATATTATGACCGGATTTTAAACGGAGTTGCAGCATTTATCCCGGAGGACTGTGAATATCTGGGCGGATTTTTATGTCAGGGCAAGATGCCGATCCAGGTTCGCAAACGCTATGAGGCGATGCAGAACACTTCCAATACACAGCAGGTGGAGATGCTGCTTCACAACTTTGACGAGGCACTTTTTCATCCGGACCGTCAGGATCTGAAAGCGGTGGCAGATTTTGTGAAAGGATTGTTCTGAAAAAAGATGGGAAAATCAAAAGAAGTAAAGACAAATGCCATGCGTATCCTTGAGAGGAACAAGATTCCGTATAAAGAGTATACGTATGAGTGTGATGAATTTGTGGATGCCCTGAAAGTGGCAGACACACTCGGACAGCCATATGAGCTGCTTTATAAGACACTGGTCACGATTGGAAACAGCAGAAATTATTTTGTGTTTGTGATACCGATCGCCGAGGAGCTGGATATGAAAAAGGCAGCCAAATCAGTCGGCGAAAAATCCGTTTCCATGATCCATGTCAAAGATATCAATCAGGTCACCGGTTATATCCGCGGAGGCTGTACGGCAATCGGCATGAAAAAGCAGTATGTGACGAGAATTGATGAAAGTGCACAGAAACTGGAGAAGATGATCGTTAGCGGAGGCCGCCTCGGCGTACAGATCGAGCTGAAACCGGAAGATCTGAAAAAGGCAAGCAGGGGAGAGTTTGCCGATATCATCTTCAAGAACATCTGAGGTAAGAGGCAGATGAAAGGGAAGGAGAAGAAAATGGAAAAGAAAAAAAGAAAATGGCTTTCGCTGTTTCTTGCTGTGATCCTGGCATTTACCGGTTTGCCGGTATCACTGATGGCAGCGGGAAATGCAAAAAGCCAGACACAGGAAACAACGAAGATTCTGCCGAGCCGGACATCGGGAGAGATCAACTGTTTTTCCTACGAATCATTCAGCGGAAAGAGCTGGACGTACAATGATGACGAGGCATATATAGACCTCGGATCATCGAATGAAAAAGCAGAAGAATGTTTTTACAGGGTAACGTTTACGGGAAATGCCATCGAAGTTTTTGCAAATAAGAGTCACAACCACGGAAAAGTGAAATACCGTGTGGATGACGGAGCAGAGACACTGGTGGATCTTTATGAGAGCAGCCGTACCACGCCGCAGTCTGTATATAAAGCAGAAAACCTTACGGAAGGTGAACATACGCTCTATGCAGTTACGCAGAAGGAACGCAGTGGCAGTGCGGTAGTCAATCAGGTGGCTTATGTACAAGTCACACACAGCCCGTACATCGCAAAAGATTTTAAACTGGAAGATCAGGGGATTTCCTTAAGTGTCGGACAGAGTTATGCAATCTCTTACAGCTATACACCGTCTTATGCGACACTGAACGATATGTCCTATGCAACTTCTGATGAAAATATTGCTTCTGTCAGTGCACAGGGAACGGTTACTGCAAAGAAAAGCGGAACGGCAGTGATCACGGCATCCAGCCAGAAGGCAGGGATTTCCAGAACAATGGAAGTGGAAGTGCGAGAGCAGGGAAATACGCTTGGCGGCACCGTCACCGATCATAACACGCAGTACACCCAGAAACGTTTTGCGGAAGTTTCGGTAAAGAAAAACCGCAGCGAGACGCTGACTGCCTGGAAGAATGACCGTGCAGTCAGTGAACTGGTCTTAAGTGCGATCGGTGGAGATTTCACAAATGTAGCGATCCAGGCATCCGACCTGACGGACGGCAAAAAGAAGATCGCAAAAGAAAATGTGACAGCGACATTCATCCGTTCCACAAAAGCTTATGTTTATGGATATATATATGGAAATGATGTTCCGGAGGCAACAGAAGAGAACCGTGCGGAAGCGTCGGATATTCTCTGGCAGAGTACGCCGATCGACATAAAAGCAGATACACTCCAGCCGGTCTTGGTTGAGTTTGCGATTCCAAAGACAGCAAAATCCGGCACTTACAAAACACAGCTGACCGTAACAGCAGATCGGCTCGATAAGCCGCTGGTGTTTGAGTATGAAGTGCGTGTGCAGAATGCAGAACTTCCGGATAATTACAGAGATACCTTTGATATTGAACTGTGGCAGTATCCGTATACGAGTGCAGAATATTATAGCGTAGAGCCGTTTTCCGATGAGCATCTGGAGATCATGAAGTCCTCCATGGAGCTCTATAAAAAAGCAGGCGGACATGCGATCACTGCTTCGATCATCGAAGATGCCTGGGACGGACAGACATACAGTGCAAATGATGTACATTATCCATCTATGATCAAATGGATCAAGAACGGAGATAGCTTTACATATGATTATACCGATTTTGATAAGTGGGTAAGCTTCAACAAATCCCTTGGAATCGGGGATAAGATCGTGCTTTACAGCGTGGCACCGTGGCACAATTCTTTCACTTATTGGGAGAACGGCAAGCTGGTAAAAGAAGGATTTTCTGTGGGAAGCACACGTTATACCACACTCTGGACGGACTTCCTTACCGATCTTACCGCACACCTGACTGAAAAAGGCTGGTTTGATGACAGTTACATCGGCATTGATGAGCGTGGATTTTCAGGCACCGCTTTTGACCTGATCGAGTCTGTGAAAAACAAGGATGGGAAATGTTTAAAAACAGCAGGTGCGATGGACAGCTTTGTGGAAAAGAAAGACCTCGCCATGCGAGTGACAGACCTGAATGTCGGAGATACGGCGGCAGCCGCACATCCGGCAGATTTTGAACAGCTGGTAAAAGACCGGGAAGCAAAAGGACTTCGCACCACTTTATATTCCTGTACCGGTCACAGACCGGGCAACTTCTCCTTAAGTGCACCGGTGGAAAGTTACTGGTCGATCGTAAATGCAGGCAAATCCGGCACGGCAGGATTTCTTCGCTGGGCGTATGATGCCTGGGTAGAAGATCCGCTCAATGATACCACACACAGCAAATTTGAACCGGGAGATTGTTTCCTGATCTATCCGGACGAAAAAACAGCACAGAATCCGATCAGCAGAAGCTCGGTAAGACTGGAGCGTATGGCAGAGGGCGTGCGTGATGTCAACAAGCTTGCTGTGATCAAAAAAGAAGCACCACAGCTGGCAGATCAGATTCAAAAACTTTATGCAGGTATTTTAACAACTGCACAGGGCGGACATCCGGCCTTTCTGACCGATGCACAGATCACGACGCTGTCTGCTGAGATGGACACTTTCCAGGCGGGCATTGCCAGTCTGACAGATCAGTATATCAAGCTGACGGGAAGAACGGAAGAGAGCGAAACGGAGATGGAGAGCGAAACAAAGAAGGAGACCGAAAGCGAAACAAAACCGACGGAATCGGAAACAGCCGCAACAGAAAAACCAGATCCGAAGCCGCAGCCGGATACAAAGGAGACAAAGCCGTCAGAGAGTGAGACAAAACAGCAAATGCCGTCCACAGAGATACCGGCAAAAGCAAAACCGGCGAAGGTAAAAGGTCTTTCCGTCAAGGCAGTTTCGAAAGGGAAACTGGTTCTGAAATGGAAAAAAGTCAGAAACGCAGATGGCTATGTAGTTTATCGTGCCGATAAGAAAAAAGGCAAGTATAAGAAAGTCAAAGTCTTAAACGGAGCCAGAAAGATAAGCTTCACCAATAAAAAACTGAAAAAGAAGAAGACGTACTACTATAAAGTATGTGCTTACCGCAAAGTGGGCAAAAAGAAAGTTTATGGCAGTTATTCTGCGGTGAAGAGCAGAAAAGTAAAATAAACGAATACAAAAAAAACAGGAATTATGTTTAGTGAATCAGGATATGCTCCCTTCTGGGCAGACAGGTGAAATAATAAAAAACTTGTCACTCAGGAGGGAGCATATTTTATCTCAGTCGGAGATTGTACTCCCACTGAGAAAGACTTGTTATTACTCATCACTTGCAGAAGTGGGAGTCTTCTCGACTGAGATAAAATACAAATGTTTACTGTAAAAATACATAAAGTGACCGAGATTGAAAAAAATGACGGAATTTGTACGAGATGCTGAAAAAAGGAAAAAAGTTACATTTAGGATCAAATGTAACGTTGTATGTGCAAAAAAGATATGCTATTATATATCTAAGCCTCAGAATAGTTGTAAAAATGCACAAAAATCAGAGAAAAAAGTGTGTAAAATAAACGAAAATTAAAAATCCACTTGACTTCAAGTACACTTGAAGTGATAAAATAATGATGAAGGTAAACATTTTACTATATGTAAAACTGTCAAACTCATTCAAAAAGGAGGAAAAGGGATATGAAACAAAAAAAACTGTTGTCTGTTTTACTCGCAGGAGCGATGGTCGTAAGCGGCGGCAGCATTTCTGGTCTGGAGGGGATTATACCGGAAGTAGTCGCAGCAGCATCTTCTACCGAATGGAACGGACAGCCGGGGGTATTTCAGGTGAACCGCGAGGCGGCAAGATCGACCTTTTACAGCTTTGATACAGCAGAAAAGGCAAAAGCGAAAGACCGGACGAAATCTTCATTTTACCAGCTTTTAAATGGAGATGACTGGAAATTCAGCTGGGCAGTCAAACCGGCAGACCGTATCGGTGCAAAAGATGCCAATTTTAACCAGAAAGATTACGATGACAGCAGCTGGGATAACATTACCGTTCCAAAGAGCTGGCAGACCTATGTAAATAAAGACGGTTCCTGGAAATACGATCCGGTGATCTATTCCAACCAGAACTATCCGTGGATGAATGCAGAAGGAAAAGCTTATAACAAGTACAAAGTAGGCGATGCCCCGACAGAGTGCAACCCGGTCGGAACATACCGCAAGACCTTTACAATCGATTCAAGCTGGAAAGACCGCAACGTTTTTATCAACTTCGAAGGTGTTGGTTCTGCCATGTATCTGTGGGTAAACGGCAAATACATCGGATATGCAGAAGACAGTTTTACAAGAGATGAATTTAATATTACCGATGCACTTGATTTTTCAGAAGGAAACGAGAACGTGATTACCGTAGAGGTTTACCGCTGGTCCGACGGAAGCTACATCGAGAACCAGGATATGGTAAGACTTTCCGGTATCTTCCGTGATGTCTACCTGACATCCAAAGATGACGTGGAAATCCGTGATTATACGGTAGTTACCGATCTGGATGACACTTACACAGATGCAGACCTGAATGTCGATGTGGATGTACGCAATCTTTCCGCAGAGGATGTGAGCGGATGGAGTGTAGAAGGAAACCTCTACGACAGAGAAGGCAAGCTGGTGACAACCACACCGCTCACCGGAACAGTTACTTCTTTTGACAGCGGGACGAAAGAAGCAAAAGTAAGCCTCACACAGCACATCACCGATCCGGAAAAATGGAGTGCAGAGAAACCGAACCTCTACAACCTGGTTCTGGAACTGAAAAAAGACGGTGTGACAAAAGAAGCGACACAGACCGATGTCGGCTTCCGTGAAGTGGAGATCACCGATGCAAATACAGACGATGCAAGACTTCGTGTAAACGGTAAGGTTATTACGATCACCGGTGTGAATCGTCATGAGAACGATCCGCAGGATGGATGGTATCTGACGGAAGAAGACATGAGAAAAGACATTGAGCTGATGAAAGAGCTGAACATCAATGCCGTTCGTACTTCTCATTATCCGAATGATCCGACTTTCTACAAACTCTGTGACGAGTATGGTATCTATGTGATGGATGAGGCAAACGTAGAGTCTCACAACGGACGAAGCCAGTACAAAGTGCCGGGAAGCCTTCCGGGATATGTTCAGGCAGCAGAAGACCGTGCCATCAATATGCTGGAGCGTGACAAAAACTATCCATGTGTTATCATGTGGTCACCTGGAAATGAGACGGGAGCCGGTGATTCCCTTCAGGCAGAAATTGATTATTTCCAGAATAACGACGACACCAGAGTCGTTCACTATCAGGGCTGGAATGATAATGCAGGCGTAGATGTATGGTCCAACATGTATCCGAACATTGGAAAACAGGTTAAAAATTCAAAGAAACCATATCTGATGTGTGAATACCTGCATGCAATGGGCAACAGCTGCGGCGGTATGAAAGAATACTGGGAAGAAATCCGTGCCAACGGCATCCTGCAGGGTGGATTTATCTGGGATTTCGTAGATCAGAGCTATAATACACCGATTCTGGATTCTGACGGAAACTGGGATGGAAAGAGCACTTACTGGGGCTATGACGGTGACTGGAACCACGGAACTTACACCGATGCAGACGGAAATACCAAGGACTATTCTTCCTGGAAATCTGGAAATACGGACTTCTGTGTCAACGGTATCGTATCTCCGGACCGTACGCTCCAGCCAGAAGCTTATGAAGTAAAGCGTATTTACCAGGCACTGCAGATGCAGCTCAAGGATCTGGCTTCCAGGACTGTTACGATCAGCAACGAATGGATCGATACCAATGCAAATGAATATACCATGAAATGGGAAGTTGTGAAGAACGGAACTTCCGTAGAAAATGGAACGATGGATGTGGATATCCCGGCAGGTGAAAGCAAAGATGTTGTGATCCCGTTCACCACACCGACCGATGCGGCAGCAGGTGATGAATATTTCCTGAATATTTCATTCGTAACAAAGAGTGACGATCAGTTCACCTGGGCAGACAAAGATTTTGCAGTGGCAGAAGCACAGTTTGAACTGGATTTCGCAGGAACCGATGCAGCAGTGGAAGCCGTAGACACTTCCAAACTGGAAGATATCAAGACATTTGAAGAAACCGATGGTGATGTAAAAGTAGCAGGCGATAACTGGTCGGTTTCCTTTGATAAGAAAACCGGTGAGATGACTTCTTATCAGTCAAACGGAAAAGAAATGATTGCAGAAGGCATTGAGCCGAACTACTGGAGAGCTTCTACGGATAATGATAAAAAAGAATCCGTGGATGCAAAATGGAAAACAGCAAATGAGAACGTTCAGATCGATGAAGTGAGCGTTAATAAAGAAAACAAAGTGGTTTATGTTTCCGTAGCACGTACACTGAAAAACTGTGCGGATTCCAAAGACCGCATCACTTATGCAATCTATGCAAACGGTGAGATCGTTGTAAAAGCAACCATGGCTCCGAACTCCAACATGAGCAACCTTCAGAGAGTCGGCACACGCCTGCAGCTGGCAGCCGGACTGGACAACCTGACCTGGTATGGCCGCGGCGAGTCGGACAGCTACAGCGACAGAAAGACCGGATACGATGTCGGTGTATGGAACAGCACCGTAGATGAACAGTTTACCAATTATGTTTACGCTCAGGAAACCGGAAACAAGACCGATGTCAGATGGATGGCAGTAACCGATGCAGACGGTGACGGACTGCTGGTTGACGCACAGGATCACCTGCTGGAGATGAGTGCACTGAACTGCACACAGGAAGCACTGGAAGCAGCAAAACATCCGTATCAGATCGAACGCACAGACAATACCGTTCTGACGATCGATTATGCACAGATGGGACTTGGAACCGCAAGCTGCGGACAGGCAACCCTTTCCAAATATCTGCTTGGAACAGGTAAAACTTACAGCTATACTTACCGCCTCAAACCGATCAGCAAATCTACAAGCGAAGAGCTGATGACAGAGAGCAAAAAGAATTATGCAGATGAAACCGCACTGCTGAACGGCATCAAAGTCGGCGGACAGGCACTGGAAGGATTTGACAATGATATCACTTCCTACAGCATGAATGTTTCTTCCCTGTCCGGAACGGTTCCGGAGATCACAGCGGAAGCAGTATCCGAAGACGTAAAAGTTGAGATCACAAAACCGGAAAGCCTTCCGGGCACAGCAACTGTAAAAGCAACCGCAAAGAGCGGATTTAGCAGAACTTACACGATCGAGATCAAGAATGATACTTCCATTCAGCTCTCAGATCTTGGATACGATACTGCAAGAAGTACATCCGGATACAACGGAATCCATGTAAACGAGGACAATGCAGGTACAGAACTTGACCTCTATGTGGAAGGCAAACGTACAAAATTTGAAAAAGGATTTGGTGTCAATGCCGATTCTGCACTGTATTTCGATGTTTCCAAACTGAATGCAACACGCCTTCAGGGTTATGTCGGAATCGATGCTCATAAAGCAAAAACACAGGATGGAGCGTATCCGATCATCAAACTGGACGGCAAAGAAGTATGGAAAGGCGAGCTGATGAAACATGGTCAGAACGCACAGTACTTCGATATCGAGATCCCGGCAGGAACAAAGGAAATCTGCCTGTATGCAGACAAAAATGTCAAAGACGGACATGATATGGTGAGCTGGTGCGATACCAAGGTCCAGTTAAGCACAGAAGAACTGACGACAGTATCCCTGACCTTAAAAGAAGATGCAGCAGTCAGAATGGATCGCTCTGCAAATATTATTTATAATGTTCCGGCAGGCATGACAAAAGCACAGCTCTTTACCATGTTTGAGCTTGGCGAGGGTGAAACCTTATCAATGGAAGATCCGTACAATGCATCCTTTGACGAAGACGGAGCACCGGTAGCAACCGGATATCTCGTAAAACTTCGCAAAGACGGTACGGTAGCAGATACCGTAACCATGGCAGTAAACGGTGATGTGGACGGAAGTGCAAACGGAACACTGGATATCGCTGATATCAATATGCTCCGTGAAGTACTGGCAGGCAATGCAACATTCGATGCAGTCAATACTTATGCAGCCGATGTAAACGGTGACGGAAAAGTAGATCTTGCCGATCTGGCAGCACTGAAAGTACTGGCAGGAATCGGAACAGACATCGACGGTGCAAAAGAAGCAGCAACCGTAAAATTAACGGCAAAAGATAACACAGCACAGGAAAACGGAACTGTAGAAGTGACAGGAAGCATTTCCCAGACATCCGAGAGCAGCAGTTCTGCAATGATGGCAGGAAGCTTCACACTGAAATACGACACAGTAGCTTATAAATTTAACAGCATCGCACTGGCAGACGGTGTGGAAGGAAATATTTCCGTAAAAGAAACAGCAGACGGTGTGCAGGTAGTTTACGATCTGACAAAAGCAGTTGCAGCACAGGCAGATCTGTTCAAAGCAAGCTTCAACCTGAACGAAAATGCAGAAAAGAAAGAGACAAGTTTCTCCATTGAAAATCTGACGATTTCCGGAAAAGATGCACAGATCGATGCTTCCGCAGAAGAAGTAAAAGTAACACCGGCAGGCGGAAAAGATGTAACACCGTCTACTGACCAGAAATATGTATACTTAACCGCAAAAGTAGACGAAGCAAACGGAGTATACGGAACCGATACCGAAAAATCCGATAAATACGGTCTGTTATACATGGACGTGGCAAATTCCTCATCCGGATGGGGCGGATTCCATGTCAACGAGTACGATGGCGGCACAAGTACAAACAAAGGCGAACTGAGCATGAACGTTGACGGTGCACGCAAAGTCTTTGCACAGGGCTTAAGTGCAAATACCGATGCAACTCTGACCTTTGATTTAAGCGGTATCAAAGCAGAACGCTTTGAAGGTTATGTGGGTATCGACTATACAAAATCAACCAAGACAAATCGTGATGGTGCAAACTTTATCTTCTATAAAGACAGTATCAGCGAAGAGAATAAACTGGCAGAGAGCGGTGTGATCCTTCAGCCGGACAATGCAAAACTGATGAACGTTGATCTGACAGGCGTAGAGAAACTGATCATCTACATCGATAAAGTCGGCGGAAAGAATGATGACTGCGTAGACATTGCAGATGCAAAAGTTTATGTAAAAGAAGACGATAACACACCGGATCAGCCATCCAAAGACGAACTGGAAGAAATCAAAAACCAGGCAGTCGCAGCAAAGAACGATGCTGAGACCGCAGCAAAAGCCGCAGAAGCAGCAAAAGCAGATGCAGAAGCAGCAAAGGCAAAAGCAGAAGAAGTAAAAGCAGCCGCAGAAGAAGCAAAGAAAGCCGCAGAAGAAGCAAAGGCAGCAGCCGATGTTGACAAAGCAGCAGCAGAAGCAGCTCAGGCGAAAGCAGAAGTTGCACAGAAAGCAGCAGAAACTGCAGAAGAAGAGGCAAAGAAAGCACAGACCGCTTCCGAAGCAGCCCAGGCAAAAGCAGAGGCAGCACAGAAAGCCGCAAAAGAAGCAGAGGATGCAGCAAAGAATTATGCAAACGATGCAGAAGCAGCAAAAACAGCCGCGGAGGTAGCCAAAACAACAGCTGAAAATGCAAAAAAGGATGCTGAGACCGCAGCAAAAGCAGCAGAAGCAGCCAAAGACTCCGTAAGTGCACAGAAAGGCCTTGCAGAGGCAGCCGCAGGTGCTGCAAAGGCAAGTGCGGATGCAGCGAAAGCAGCCCAGGCAAATGCAGAAGCCGCAGCGAAAGCAGCCGAAGAAGCACAGAAGAAAGCAGAAGAGATCCTTGCGAAAGCCCAGAAAGAGGCAGAAGAAAAGAGAGCCGAAGCACAGAAACAGTTAGAAGAAGTGCAGGCAATGCAGAAACGTCTGGAGAGCCAGCTGACTAAGACAGAATTTGCAGCTAAGAAAGTGAAAGTAAAAGCTGTCAAAGGTGTTAAGAAGTCTGTGAAAGTCAACTGGAAGAGCGTAGAAGGAGCAGACGGATACGTGATCGAGTACGCTAAGAAAGCAAACTTCAAAGGCAAAAAGACCGTTACCGTTTCCGCTTCCAAAAAAGCAAAAACGATCAAGAGACTTTCCGCAAAGAAAACGTACTATGTAAGAGTCAAAGCATACAAAGTAGTGGATAACGAGAAAGTTTACACCGCTTACAGTGCAAAGAAGAAAGTACGCACAAAATAAAATATAAGAAATAAAAAGCCGGCATTGCACAGTGTTTAAATGTTGGCATCCAAAAGACAGAGCACGTGACGGAATTGCTGCCGTCATGGTGCATCTGTCTTTTTGTCTTTTGTCCGGCATTCTTCAGATCAGATGTGAGATGATGTTCACTTTTGCAGGCTGTGGGATGCAATATTCCATCTGCTCTGACAGATTGAAAAAAGAGAAAAAATATTATATCATGGTATTAACAATATCGGGAGAAGGGAAAGTGGCTATGAAAAAGTTTTTGGGACGATTTTTTCTGCTTTTTATGATGATTTTGCTGATCGGGGGATGTGCACGGCAGAAAGAAACGGAAAATGTAATGAAAAAATCCGACAATCAGGAGAAGGTCATGCGATATGTCAATTACAGCAGGTTTTCGGGGGACGGGATCAATCATCTGAAATTAAAAAGCAGTGCGGAGCAGACGATTGCCTGTTATCTGCTGGAGGGGCTGATGCGGATCTATCAGTATGAACTTCAGTATGGCATGGCGGATCGCTATGAAATTTCGGAGAATCAGAAGGTTTATACGTTTTATCTGCGGGATGATGCCTGTTACAGTGACGGTATGCCTGTCACGGCAGGCGATTTTCTTCGGGCTTTTCAAAGGCTGATGGAGCCGGAGAATTTTAATTCTTATGCAGCGATCATAAAAAATGCAGAAGATATTTATCAGGGAAAAAAGAAAATCGAAGAATTGGGCGTGACGGTGCTGGATGAGAAAACGCTTCAGATCGAACTGGAGCATCCGCAGGTTCAGTTTTTGCAGCTTCTGGCACTTCGAAGTTTTGCACCGATAAGAGAAGATGCAGCAGAAATATTGCGGCCGGAAGACTGCAACGGACCGTTTACCCTGGAAACGTGGAGTGAAGATCTGGTAGGTATGAAAAAGAATCCCTATTACTGGGAGCGGGACAATATCAAACTGGATAAAGTGGAAGCCGTGTGTCTGGAGTCATCCGATGAAGCATACGAAAGATTTGTAAAAGGAGAGGTCGATGTGATGCCGATCCCGTTAAAAGGAGCGGAAAAATACAGTGCCGGAATTCAGAAAAAAGTGATGACCGGGATTTGTGAAAGTCTTTATCTGGATCTGCAGACCGAAGGACCTTTGCAGTGCAGGGAATTTCGCCAGGCGTTAAATTATGCACTGAACCGGGTAGAATACAAAGAAAATATGGACAGTGATTTTCTTGTGCCGAATGCACGTTATGTTCCGGAAAACGGCCTCGGAATTTTGAAAACTTACACAGAGAATTATCAGGATCTGCCATGTACAAAATACGGAAATCAGAAGCTTGCAGAAGAAAAGCTCGGCGAAGCACTCAAAAAAATGAATATTTCCGGAGCGGAAGATGTAAACATCAGGTTGCTGGTCAATGATGATCCATGGAGCATACAGGAAGGAACGGAAATCAAACGCCAGTGGGAGAAAAAACTTGGAATCTCGGTGGAACTGGAAACGGCAACCGGAGATGCATTCTGGGCAGAGAAAGACAACGGCACGGTTACGCTCACGGGCGTTATCGCAGAATATGCAGATATGATGGCGTATCTGCAGAGCTGGAATTACGATTATACCTATGGAGAAGAGGGAAATCAAAGTGATACGGTGCAGAAATGTTTAAGAGATGCCGAGAGGCAGACGGATGAACAGATCAGACTTAGTACCTTATATAAAGCGGAGAAAGCACTGATGGAAGATGTGCCGATGATCCCGCTGCAGCTTCGAAAAGAAAGCCTGTTACTGAACCGGAATCTGACCGGTTTTGAGACAAGCATGAATCTTGCAGGTGGAGGATATGAGTTTTTATATGCGGATTTTAAATAGAACAGAAAAAAATCGAAGGTTTCTTTTTCTTGCTGCGGTGTTTGCTGTATGTACTGCAGCAATGCTGACCGTTCTCATGATGCCGCAGAAACAGGTGGTCTGTAAGGGAGAAGCAGATTTCAAACAGTTTGGACTGCAAAGCGGAAAAGCAGTCGATCTGTGCGGAGAATGGGAGTTTTTTGAACAGAAATTCATTGCTACGGAGCTGGATGAAGAGCAGGTTTTCGGGAAGTTTGTCAGGGTGCCTTCTTATATGCCCCGAAAAAATGCAGGGATGTTCAACTGGGGAAGTTACCGTGTAAAACTGAAAAACTGTCCGCCGCAGTTTGACGTTTCTGTGAGCCTGAAAGGTATGCCGGCGGCTTATCGGATTTATCTGAATGGAAAATGTATTGAAAAAAGCGGAGTAGTTTCTTCCAATCCGGACGCACTGAAAGTCAGCAGGGATACATCGATCAGGACGACCATTACGCTTCAGTCTTCGGAATGTGATCTGATCATAGAAACAGCGGGATATCTGCTTCCGGGGTTGTCTTTTACACCGCGGATCCAGGAGGAAAGCGTGTGGAGTGAACAGTATGACCGTTATCATACCTGGATGATCCTGTTGCTTGGCATGCATATGTTGTTTTTATGTTCTTATTTATTGCAGCTGAAGATCACGCCGGACAGCGGTTACAGCAGAAGTGTTTTTCTGGTGCTGTTCTTATTGGCCATCCGTATGATCTATTCCGATGCAGCGTTTTCGGCAGTCATAGGCGGGACTTTGAAATATTATGATCTGATTCTGTTTTCTGTATGCGTGATGGAAAGTCTGGTCTGGGAATTTCTTCTGAAAAACGGTTATAAAAAAGACCGGCAGAAAAAAGATTTCGGAATTCGGGAAGGGATTCTGATCACCGGTGTCATTGTGATGAGCCTTGCAGCTTTTGAAGGGATTTTATCATGGAAACTGACCATGGACGTGGGTGTCTGGCTGGTACTGCTGATCCGCTTTGCAGGGTATCGCAAAAAAGAAGAAATATCCGGAGAAGATATGATCTGGGAAATAGGCATATTGCTTTTGTATACTGGGATCGTATTGTCAGATTTTGCACATATCGGCATGCTTCCTTATAGTGGAGGTATTTTCATGCTTGTCGGAGTGATCGCTTTTGATCTGAGTGTCAATGTCATTGACCGCTGGCGTATGAATAAAATTCAGCAGAGGGCACTGGAGGCGGCGAAGATTGAGCAGAAGCTCCAGGAAGCCCGGCTGGAGCTTGCACTGCATCAGATCAAACCGCATTTTTTGCAGAATGCCCTGATGTCGATCAAAGTGCTCTGCCGGACGCGTCCGAAAGAGGCAGAACAGGCGGTCTACGATTTTGCCGTATTTTTGCGGGGAAATATGAATGCACTGGAATCTGCAGAGATGATTCTGTTTCGGGAAGAATGTAAGACGATCGAGCGGTATCTGCACATTGAAAAGATGCGTTTTGGGGAGCGTCTTCAGGTTCAGTGGGATCTTCAGGAAGAAAAGTTCCAGATACCGCCGCTGACGATCCAGCCGCTGGTAGAAAATGCGGTATGTCACGGAATCTGCCAGAAGATGGAGGGCGGCACCGTACAGATCCGAAGTTTTCGAAAAAACGGAGAAATCTGTGTTCAGATCCTGGATGACGGGGCAGGATTTGACACCGAAAAACTGAAAGATGCGGACGGGATTGCCATAAGAAATCTGAAGCTGCGTCTGAAAGAATTTCTAAATGCGGATCTTGAGATTGAGAGCAGAAAAGGAGAAGGGTGCAGGCAGACAATACATATTCCATGGGAGGAGACAGAAGATGAAAATTATTCTGATAGATGATGAACCATTGATCCTGGAAGAATTAAGCTATTTATGTGAAAAACACAAAGATATTGAAATTTGCGGAAAATTTGTAAACCCAAAGCAGGCATTGCAGTACGTTGCCGGGCATCCGGTGGATTTTGCATTTTGTGATATCAGGATGCCGGGGATCACGGGACTGGAACTGCTGGATCAGATGCACAAAGAAAAACCGGATCTTCAGGCAGCGTTTGTCACAGCATATGACCAGTACGCATTTGATGCCTATCAGCTGGATGCCTGCGATTATCTGCTGAAGCCGTTTGGACAGGAAGAGGTGGACCGTGCACTGGATAAAGCAAGAAGGCTGGTAAGAACGGAACAAAAAGATGAAATGCAGCTGGAAATCCACACGTTTGGCAGATTTGATCTGTTTTTAAACGGTCATGCGATTGATTTTAGCAGCAGAAAAGCAAAAGAACTGCTTGCACTTCTTGTGGCGAGACGGGGCGGCATTGTGGAAATGGAATTTGCCGTGGATCTGTTATGGGAAGAAGAACCGTTCAGTGAACAGGTGAAAGGACGTTTCCGAAAAGCAGTGATGAACCTGAAAAATACACTGCGGGATCATGGACTTCTCTGGATGCTTCACAGCGAGCGTGGACGAATGTATCTGGAGACAAAGGGCGTTTCCTGTGATTATTATGAACTGATGGAAGGGCAGATCCATGCAGCGGAAAAATTTTCAGATGAATTTATGGCACAGTATTCCTGGAGCGAGGCCTTTCTTCCGGTTCTGGAACGTCAGGCCGGGATTGTAATGTCAAATTACAGTAATTAAAACAGTAAACACTTCAAAAAGGAACACTTCTGGAACACTTGCTTTCCTATACTTTTTTCAAAAGGGAAAAAATCCCGGAAAAGGAGGAAAGTAAAATGAAAAATGTAACCAGAAGTGTTCGTTTTGTTTTGTCCATGGTTCTTGTCATGGCAATGGTTCTGACTTCCATCGGAAGCTTCGGAACAGTCGCAAAAGCACAGACCGGCAGAGCAGCGGACGGATTGAAAGGAATCTACCGTATTTATCACACGGAAGATGCCACGCAGCGAATGGCTCCGGGAGCGGACCAGGCATCCGAGGGTAATACGCTCTGGCTGTGGGAACAGGGATCAACTGCTCCGGCAGACTGTGAGATGTTCTATTTTGAGCAGGCAGAGGACGGAAGCTATTACTGGTACAACAAGCAGGATGCAGAGCTTGTCATGCAGGCAGATACTTCAGTTGTCAGCCTTCAGAGAAAGAATGCCGCATCAGCAAACCAGAAATGGACGATCGAGAAAGTGGCAGGAACAGAAGATCAGTATTATCTGAAAAATGGTTCCCGTTATGCAAGTACTTCTGCAAACCGCCATGCACAGGTAAGTATGTCCGATACGGCACAGGCATGGAGACTTGCAAAGGTAGAGCCGGAAGTGAAACTCTCTCTTGGCAGCAGTACCATAAGAACCGGTGAGAGCACAACCGCAGCTGTGACCGGATTTGACGCAGACGGCGAAGAGCTGGATGGAAGCAAAGCCGTGATCACCAGTGAGAATCCGGATATCGCAGAAGTTTCCGGAAATACCGTTATCGCAAAAAAAGTCGGAACAGCAACGATCAAAGCAACATTTGAGGGCACAGAAGTCAACACAGAGCTGACCGTTCTGGAGACATCAAAAGAATGGCCGGGCGTTTATCGCATTGATAACGTAGAATTTGCCGGTTATCTGATCGAGCCTGGAGCAGACAATGTAAACGAAGGAAACAACCTGTACCTGTGGAATACAGCACTGAATCAGACACGTATGTGGGTATTTACGGAAGCCGGGGACGGTTATGTATACTGGCATCCACGCAACAATGTATCACTTGTGATCCAGGGAGGAGATCTGGATTCTTATCCTTCCATGGCAAAAAACACAGGCGAGGATACACAGAAGTGGAAGATCATCAAAGATGAGACAAGCGGAAATTACCGGATCCAGAACAAAGCATCCGGAAAATATGTTGCAACCGTAAACGATGCAAACTGGCAGCTGATCCAGATGAAAGAAGAAAGTGCAAAGACATCCCTGTGGGTCATGAATGAGCTGAAAGCGACCATCAGCTTGGAAGTTTCTGCAGGCTATCTGCAGACCGGAAAAACAACGAATTTTGCAGTGGTTGCAAAAGACGCATCCGGAGCAGCGATCAGCAGCGGTATCCGCACCGTAAGCAGCCATCCGGAAGTGGCTTCTCTGGAAGGCAATCAGATCAAAGCTCTGAAACCGGGCTATACGGATATTACGAGTTATCTTACAACAGGCGGAAAAGAATATACTTCCAACACGATCCGTGTTTACGTTACCGATGAAGCACCGGTATTTACCGGAAAAGAATGGTACAAAGATATTTCTACTGCAGAAGTAAACAGAGAGCCTTCTCATGCAGATTTTGTTCCGTATCAGGATGCAGACACTGCATTTAACAGCGAGAAGAGTGCACTGGATGACCAGAATGAGACGGCAAGTACTTACTATAAACTGCTGACGCAGAAAGAATGGGATTTTGCACTGATAGAAAATCCGGAAAAAGCAGATGCAGCGGACGCAAAAGGTTATCTGGAAGAAACACTTCCGGAGGAAGCAAAAGCAGATTTCCAGAAAGAATTTGTACCGCATGCATGGCAGACTTATCGAAACGCAGATAAGACCTTTAAATATTTTGATGAAGCAATCTATACAAACAGTATCTATCCGTGGGGCAGTGCACAGGGAAATACCATCGAGTATGATGATCCTCAGGCACCGACGCACTATAATCCGGTAGGATATTACCGTACTGAGTTTGAACTTCCGGAAAACTGGGACGGACGTAAAGTATTTCTGTCACTGCAGTCCGTAAGATCTGCTTATTATCTGTTCATCAACGGAAAACAGGTTGGTTATACAGCAGACAGCTTTACGGCGCATGATTTCAATATCACACCGTATCTGAACAAGAATGGAAAGAATACGATCGCACTGAAAGTATATCGCTGGGGCATCGGAAGTTATCTGGAAAATCAGGATTTCATTCAGCTGAGCGGTATCATGCGTGACATTTATCTGTATTCCAAAGACAGCCGTGCAGAGCTTCGTGATTTCTTTGTACAGACAAGCTTTGCAGACCGCACAGACAAAAACAGCGATGTTACGATGAACGTGGATGTTGATGTCCGCAATCTGACAGACAAAGAAGATACCAGCGGCTACACCGTAGATGTCAAACTGAAAGACATGGACGGAAAGCTGATCGGTCAGGATACGATTTCTTATGATAAGCTGAAAGCACTTCAGGGTGTGACCGGTGCATCCGATCCGAATGCAGCAGATGCAGACGGCGAGAAAAAAGTAAACTTAGGTGATCGCAAAACAGCAACGATCGAAGTTAAGAATCCGAAGAAATGGTTCCCGGATACACCGAACCTGTACATGGTAACGCTGGAATTAAAAGACAGCACCGGAAAAGTGATCGAAGCAGAAGCAGAACATGTCGGTTTCCGCGAGATCTATAAAGTAAACATCAACGATGCAGAACAGGAACAGATGCAGATCACAGGACAGAAGATTATCTTCCGCGGTGTCAACCGTCACGATGCCAGCCTGGAAAATGGCAGTGCCGTGACAAATCAGGAGATCATCGATGATCTGAAACTGATGAAACAGTACAATGTCAATGCAGTCCGTACTTCACATTATCCAAATGCAAAGATTTTATATGATCTGGCAGATGAACTTGGTATTTATGTTTATGCAGAAGCAAACGTAGAATCACACTACGGAGCATATGGCGATCATAAAGTGCCGATCCCTGGAGGGGACAGCCGCTGGGTAACTCCGGTTCTAGATCGAAACATGAATATGCTGGAGCTTCTGAAAAACCATGCATCCATCATCGGATGGTCTTATGGAAACGAAGCAACTTACACAAGATGCCCATTAGACAATACTTACTGCTTCTGGGCAGCAGCAATGGCAGTTCTGAACCGTGATCCGAGCAGACTGCGTATGTACGAACGTGAATCCGATGGTTATTATCATCGTTATCAGAAGGATGCAGGAGCTGATCCATGGGGCATGGAAACCAGAAGCAAGAATATTGTGGATGTTCACAGTACACAGTATCCGGAAGCAAAGAACGTAGAAAGCTACGCGAAAAACACAAACTACAAACTGCCTTATTTTGAGCAGGAATATGCACATGCAATGGGACAGTCTTTCGGAAGTTTCAATGAATTCTGGAAACTGAACCGCACATACTCCAATGTTCAGGGCGGATTTATCTGGGATTGGGCAGACCAGTCACTTGCAACCACAAGAGAAGACGGAAAGACATTCTGGGCTTACGGTGGAGACTGGATGGATGCGAGCTCCAATGCAGATGCATTCTGTGCAAACGGTGTTCTGTTTGCAGACCACACACCGTCCGCAAAAGCCGTACAGATGCGTTACGATCATCAGCAGGTGAACTTCTATCTTGAAAACGAAGATGCGAAAGTAACCGATGGAACGATCAAAGTAAAAGTCGTAAATGAACTGGAAAACAGCACCCTTGAGAATTACAATATCATCTGGAGCCTGAAAAAAGACGATGAAGAGATCGCAACAAAGACCATCTCCTTAAATACACCGGGTATGGACGGAGAAACCTTTGGAGAAGAAGTGATCACGATCGATCTGCCGAAAGTAAAACCGCAGACCGGCGATACTTACATGCTGGAGTTCTCCGTGCAGAATAAAGTAAAACCGGATTGGGATGCAACGCTCACCAAATACGACAATGTAGTGGCACATGAGCAGTTTGACCTGACTCCGGAATACAAGGAGACAAAAGTACTGGATTACGATGACATGTCTGAGTTTACCAAAGCAGAAGATGACGGTAATACAATGAGCATCGAAGGTGTTACAAAAGACGGAAAATCCTACGCACTGAAAATGGATAAGACAACCGGTATTCTTTCAGATTACACGGTGGACGGCAAAGTCGTTCTGGAAAAAGGTCCGGTACCGAGCTTCTGGAGAGCACAGAACTATAACGACACACCGGTTGCATACAACCGCAATCTGCGAAATACCGATGACAACATGGAACTGGTGGACAGTCCGGTTATCACACAGGATGAGAATGGAAAGCACATCCGTGTAGCATTAAACGTAAAACTTACGGTTGATGCAGAACAGACCTTACTCTATGATATTTACGGAGATGGAGAAATCGTAGTCCGCTCTGCCTTTACACCGAGAAGCAACTTTGCACCGGGTACCGCCGGAGCACAGGCACTGCCGAAAGTCGGTGTCCGCATGACTGTTGCAGCAGGATACGAAAATCTGGAATACTTCGGAAGAGGTCCGGAAGAAAACTACATTGATCGAAAGACGGCAACCGATGTCGGTGTATACAGGAGTACCGTAACAGATCAGTTTGTAAGCAAATATGTGAAACCACAGGAAAACGGAAACCACACCGATGTCAGATGGACATCACTGACCGATAATGACGGAAATGGTATTTTAGTTGCCGCAGACGGAACGGTAGAATCTTCTGCACTTCATGTAAAAGCAGAAAATATCAATCCGGTTAGCTGGACCGATTATCCGTATAACAACCAGACCATTCGTCATTCCACAGAAGTTCCGATGGATGAGCAGACTTATCTGTGCCTGGATGCGATCCAGCGAGGAGTCAGCAATACAGGATTCTTTAACCATATACCGCTGGAAGGATTCTATCCGACAACCAAGCAGAATGCAGATGGAAGCTACAACACTTATGCAGAGAGATTCCGCATTGTTCCGGTTACTTCCGATACGGACAAGATGGAAGAAAGCAAGGCAGGTTTTGAAGCAAGTTCTGTAGCAGGAGAACTGGAAGAGATCAAAAACCAGGCAGTCGCAGCAAAGAACGATGCCGAGACCGCAGCAAAAGCAGCCGAAGCAGCAAAAGCAGATGCAGAAGCAGCCAAGGCAAAAGCAGAAGAAGTAAAAGCAGCCGCAGAAGAAGCAAAGAAAGCCGCAGAAGAAGCAAAGGCAGCAGCCGATGTTGACAAAGCAGCAGCAGAAGCAGCTCAGGCGAAAGCAGAAGTTGCACAGAAAGCAGCAGAAACTGCAGAAGAAGAGGCAAAGAAAGCACAGACCGCTTCCGAAGCAGCCCAGGCAAAAGCAGAGGCAGCACAGAAAGCCGCAAAAGAAGCAGAGGATGCAGCAAAGAATTATGCAAACGATGCAGAAGCAGCAAAAACAGCCGCGGAGGTAGCCAAAACAACAGCTGAAAATGCAAAAAAGGATGCTGAGACCGCAGCAAAAGCAGCAGAAGCAGCCAAAGACTCCGTAAGTGCACAGAAAGGCCTTGCAGAGGCAGCCGCAGGTGCTGCAAAGGCAAGTGCGGATGCAGCGAAAGCAGCCCAGGCAAATGCAGAAGCCGCAGCGAAAGCAGCCGAAGAAGCACAGAAGAAAGCAGAAGAGATCCTTGCGAAAGCCCAGAAAGAGGCAGAAGAAAAGAGAGCCGAAGCACAGAAACAGTTAGAAGAAGTGCAGGCAATGCAGAAACGTCTGGAGAGCCAGCTGACTAAGACAGAATTTGCAGCTAAGAAAGTGAAAGTAAAAGCTGTCAAAGGTGTTAAGAAGTCTGTGAAAGTCAACTGGAAGAGCGTAGAAGGAGCAGACGGATACGTGATCGAGTACGCTAAGAAAGCAAACTTCAAAGGCAAAAAGACCGTTACCGTTTCCGCTTCCAAAAAAGCAAAAACGATCAAGAGACTTTCCGCAAAGAAAACGTACTATGTAAGAGTCAAAGCATACAAAGTAGTGGATAACGAGAAAGTTTACACCGCTTACAGTGCAAAAAAGAAAGTACGCACAAAATAAGAAATAAAATTATGAGGTGTTCCATAGAATACTGGTCATAAAAGAGAGAGGCACCGTGACGGTAAAGTTTCCGTCACGGTGTCTCTCTTTATAGAGATGAATAAAATGCAGGAAATCGCAGTGATTGATTATCATCAAGCTGCATAGAGACTCTTACGAAGAAGGACAAAAATGACAGTACCATATGAGATGGAAAGATGGTACAATTGTCACAGCGACCACTTACTCGGCAAGTAGCGAAGCGGATTGTGAATGTCCGCTTTACGTGGCATCCAATATAGAAAGAGAGGAAGAGCATATGAACGAACTGTATGAAGCCATTGAGCAGAAAATCAAAGCCTCCGGATATCCGAGAGCGATTTCCGGAGAAGATGTATACAATGACATCTGCGACCAGATTGACGGAAAGGAGAACGGAACCTATCTGCTTCTGTCAAAATTTGAGGAGGATGTGGTGTTTGAATACCACATCACGATCCAGGATGAGGATTTTAACCTCGGAATTCTGACCATGCGGACACCGGAAGGTGTGTTTGAAGCAGATTTTGATGCGTGAATCAATTAAGGTGCATTTTTCAGAGGAAGAAGGTAAAACAGGGTATATAATCCGGTTCAGTTTTGACGATATTCGACTAAGGTAAACGTTTTGCGTTCTGATTTTACAATTCCCTCCGCCTTTAATTTTTTCAGTTCCCGCATCATGGCACTGCGGTCAACGGAAAGATAATCGGCAAGCGTACTTAAAGAAAAGGGCAGCGTAAAGCTGTCTGAATGCTGCTCCTGTGCAAGTTTTTCGAAATAGCACAGGAGTTTTTCTTTTGTTGTTCTCTGAGAGAGGATTTCCAGATGTTCGCCAAGGGCGATCGCTTTTCTGGAAATCAACTGAAGAGCATTGCTGACCAGAAGACTGTGAAAATGGCAGGCATTTGGGCAGCGTCTGATCAGATGGGCATAGTCAATAAACTGGATCTTGCAGCTTTTTGTGCAGATCACCTGCAAAGAATCCCCGTTTGGTGACAGGGCGGAAAGTGCCGAGCCGAAGACATCTCCGGTTTTCAGGTATTCCAGAATGGTCTGGCGGCCGTCCAGGTGTGTGCGGATGATGGCGGCTTCTCCTTCCAGAAGATAGCCGATGCGGTCGGGATGGTCAGCATAGAAACAGACCGTCTCGTCGGTGGAAAAGGACTTCTCAGATGCCTGAAAACAGACCATCATGCGATTGTATTCTTCCGGTGTGATACCGTCAAAAAGAGAAAGTTTTGTATTCATAAATACCTCCGTTTTTTCTTTTTCCGTGCAGAAGAAAGCGTTTGCAGTGTTGCAGAGATGCTGGTCGCAAAAAGGGAAAAAGCTTATAGGAAGAAAATATGCATGTGCAAATGAACGAATTCCCCGAAGGGCACGTAAAAGTGCCTTCTTGGGA
>OGQY01000152.1_pt1 | contig 58574 bp, 53 predicted proteins | sample 1553361 | NCBI WGS metagenome assembly OGQY01 (sample SAMEA2579963, study PRJEB22360) | human gut metagenome | reverse complement strand
TCGGCGAGCGCATCGAGACGCCCTTTGGCCCCGCCGCCGGCCCCAACAGCCAGCTTGCGCAGAATATCATCGCGGCCTATGCCGCCGGCGCGCGCTTTTTCGAGGTCAAGACCGTGCAGAAGATGGACGGCGCGGAGCTTGCCGCCTGCGTTCCCCGCCCCTGTATCCTCGCCGCTGACGAGGGCTACAACCAGGAGTGGTCGACCGAACTGACCGTGCAGCAGGCGCAGGACGAGTACATCAAGGCCTGGTGCGCGCTCAAGATCATGAGCAAGGTCTACGGCTTCGGCGATCCCGACGGGTTCGTCTTCAATATGTCCGTCGGCTATGACCTGGACGGCATCAAGGGCCGCAAGATCAACACCTACATCAACAGCATGATGGACGCGGGCAAGACCTCGCAGTTCAAGGAATGTAAAAAAGTCCTGACCGAGCTCTTCCCCGAGGAAAAGGACTTCATCGCCTCGATCTCCCCCAACGTCTCACGCTCCGTCACGCTTTCCACGCTTCACGGCTGCCCGCCGCAGGAGATCGAGCGCATCGCAAGCTATCTTCTCAAGGAAAAGCATCTGCACACCTTCGTCAAGTGCAACCCGACCATTCTTGGCTACAAAACCGCGCGCAGCATCCTCGATTCCATGGGCTATGACTACGTTGTCTTTGATGAACATCACTTTAACGAAGACCTCCAGTGGGAGGACGCCGTACCGATGTTCGAACGGCTGCAAAAGCTCGCGGACAAGCACGGCCTCGAGTTCGGTCTCAAGCTCTCCAACACCTTCCCCGTCGACACGACGCGCGGCGAGCTTCCCAACGAGGAAATGTACATGTCCGGCCGCAGCCTCTTCCCGCTGACGATCGAGATGTGCAATCGCATCTCCCGCCAGTTTGGCGGCAAGATGCGCATTTCGTTCGCAGGCGGCGCAGACTACTTCAACTGTGACAAGCTCTTTGCCGCGGGCATCTGGCCCATCACCGTCGCCACCACCATCTTGAAGCCCGGCGGCTACAACCGCCTGCACCAGATGGTCGAAAAGGTCGAGGATATGCCCTACCGCGCATTTTCCGGCAACGACCCCGCCGCGATCTCCGACCTTGCCGCCTCCGCGCTGCACGACTTCCACCACCTCAAGGCAATCAAGCCGCTCCCCTCGCGCAAAAAAGATGAACAGGTGCCGCTGCTCGACTGCTTTACCGCACCCTGCAAGGGCGGCTGCCCCATCGAGCAGGACATTCCCGAATATCTTGAGCTCTGCCGCAAGGGGCTCTACGGCCCAGCACTGAAGCTCATCACCGAGAAGAACGCCCTGCCGTTTATCACCGGCACCATCTGCGCGCACCGCTGCCAGGGCAAGTGCTCGCGCAACTTCTATGAGGAATCCGTCCACATCCGCGAGACGAAGCTTCTTGCCGCGGAAAAGGGCTACAGCGCGCTTATGGCGTCGCTCCGTATGCCCGAGCCCGTTGATGACAAGAAGGTCGCCATCGTCGGCGGCGGCCCGACCGGTATCGCCGCGGCGTACTTCCTCGGCCGCGAGGGCGTTCCCACCACGATCTTCGAGCGCGAGCGCAAGCTCGGCGGCGTGCCGCGTTATGTCATCCCCGCCTTCCGCATCAGCGACGAGGCCATCGACAAGGACATCGCGCTCATGGAGCGCTACGGCGTCGAGGTTAAACTCGGCAAGCCCGCCCCCTCCGTCGGTGAGCTCAAGAAGATGGGCTACACGCACATCCTAATGGCCACCGGCGCGTGGAAGCCCGGCAAGCTCGACATTGAAGGCAACGTGCAGGGCGTCATCGAGTGGATGAAGCGCATGAAAAAGCAGGTCAAGCCCTGCCTGAGCGGCAACATCGTCGTTGTCGGCGCGGGCAACACCGCCATGGACGCCGCGCGCGTTGCAAAGCGCATGGGCGCGCACGCGACCATTCTCTACCGCCGCACGAAGAAGTTCATGCCCGCCGATGAGCATGAGTTACAGCTCGCCATCGACGAGGGCGTCGAATTCGTCGAGCTGGCCGCGCCCGTCAAGCAGAGCCGCGGCAAGCTCCTGTGCGATAAGATGATCCTCGGTGAGCCGGACGAGAGCGGCCGCCGCAGCCCCGTCAAGTCCGGCGAACAGTTCACCATTCCCTGCGACATGGTCATCTCCGCCGTGGGCGAGCAGGTCGACGCCGATCTCATGGCCGCAAACGGCATCGAGATGGAGCGCAAGGGTCCCGCGTTCGAGACGAACATTCCCGGCGTGTACTGCGCGGGCGACGCGCACCGCGGCCCCGCCACCGTGGTCGAGGGCATTGCCGACGCCGCACGCTTTGCCGAGATCGTCGTCGGCTACCCGCACGTCTACGACATCCCCGCCGAGGCTGACGTGACCGAGTTCGACGCGCAGAGCAAGAAGGGTGTCCTCTCGATGGCCAGTAAGTGTGTCTGCGACGGCGAGCGCTGCCTGCAATGCTCCACCGTGTGTGAAAACTGCGTCGATTCCTGCCCGAACCGCGCGAATGTCGTCATCAAGATGGCCGACGGCTCGCATGAGATCGTTCACGTCGACAAGATGTGCAACGAATGCGGCAACTGCACGCAGTTCTGCCCCTACGCAAGCGAGCCCTGCCACGACAAGTTCACCCTTTTTGATACGCGCGAGGACATGGACGAGAGCGAAAACTACGGCGTGCTCTTCGAGGACGACGACATGGTCCGCCTGCGCTACGAGGACGGTGTAAAGGAATATGACTTAGCATCCTGCGACAACGATCTTCCCGTTGAGCTGGAGGCACTCATCCTCTCCGTGCGCGATAAGTACAGCTATCTCTACCTGTAAGCAAAACGAAAAACGAGGGAGCCGGTGCGATGCACCGGCTCTCTCTTCCCTATTGTAAGCAAAAAAAGAGCGCTGCTTCAAGCAGCGCTCTTTTCGTTGTTCTGTGCTTCGCCTTACTTCTCGATCAGGGTGAGCTGGTAGAGGATCTTGGCGATCTGCGCGCGGGTCAGGGACGCGGCAGGCTCGAAGGTGGTCTCGGTCATACCGCTGATGACCTTTGCGTCAACGAGCGCCATGACGTAACCGTCGGTGCAGTCAGTGAACTTGCTCTCGGTCTTGGACTCGGCAAGCTTGTTGAGCTTGGCAGCGACCTGGCAGAACTCGAGACGGGAGATGGCCTTCGCACCGTCGAGATCGGCGGCAACAAGACCCAGCTCCGCAGCCTTGGCGATGGCGTTCTTGCTCCAGTCGGCGCCGGTGGCGTCCGCAGCCTTGAGATCGCCGTGGCTGACAAGCAGGAGCTTGAGCGCGGCAGCCCAGGTCAGGGTGTCGTTGGGCGCATAGGTGGTGGCGGAGGTGCCGTTGATGATGCCGTCATTGTAGAGGTCGATAACATACTGGCCGAACCAGGAGGAAACCTTGACATCCTTGAACGGGTTCAGCAGGATACGGCCCTGAGGCGCGGCATACTGCGCACCGATCACGCCCTTGAGCTCGGTGGTGACGTACTCCATCACAGCCTCGTCCAGAGGGATACCGGTGTCGAACTTCGCGGTAGCGGCCTTGAAAGCATAATAGGTATCGCCGCCGGCAGCGCTGAAGTCATTGGTAACGACCGCATAGGTATCGTCCGCCTTGAACTCCTTGCCGTTGATGCTGTTGATCGTCACGCGGTTGATGCTCTTGGGGCCATAGTAGGTGGAAGCAGGATAGGTCTCAGCATTGGCGTCATAGGCAACAGCCGTAGAAATGGTGTAGTTGATGCCGGCAACCTGCGGGAAGCCGCCGACGGGCAGGCTGTAGGTGGAAGCCTCGAGCACTTCGAGCAGCTCTTCGCCAGTAATGTAGATCGTAACGACCGTGTTGCCGAACGGCAGAACGGTGTTGATGTCCTTCTTGGTGACGTCGCCCGGCTCGATGGCCGCGCGGATACCGCCGCCGTTGGTGATGGCAACCACATGGTCAGCATCGACCGTCAGACCTTCCTTGTTCTGCATGACCTTCCAGAGCATTGCATCGGTGATGAGATCGCCGTTGTTGGTCTCGCTGTCGCGGTTGCCGTTGGGGGCCTTCGCGCCGTTGAGCGTGACCTCGCTCTTGGCGAACACAACATCGTATTCCGCGTCGACGCGGTCAACGATCGTCTTCGCGGCAGCGGCAACGGTCGCGTCCTTGGCAGTGTCTTCCTTGATCTCGAAGAGGGAGTTGCTCTCGATCTTCTTGGTGGCGTTGTCAATGACGATCACGCCGATGTTGGCAAACGCGGTACCGGTGGACTGAATGGGCTCGCCCTTCTCGCCCTTGATCATCACGGTGTGGGAGTGACCGTCGATGATGAAGTCAATGCCCTTGACGGCGGCATAGAGATCGGTGGAGCGATAGGGAGCAGACTCAGCGTCGATGCCCAGATGCGCAAGGCAGATGACAACGTCGGCGTCCTTGAGCGCTGCGACCTGATCGGCGGCAGCCTTGGTGAAGGCGTCACCGGTCGCAAAGGTCAGACCCTTGATGAGCGCAGGGTTGGCCTTGGTCTGGGTCTCGGGGGTCTCCATGCCAAAGAAGCCGACCTTCACACCGGACTTGGTGGTGTAGGTGTAATTCGCGTCGAAGATGGGGGTGCCATCCTCATTGAAGACGTCCGCGCAGACGACCTTGAACTTGGCCTTGCTCATGTTTTCCTTGAGCTGGGCGTAGCCGTAGTCGAACTCGTGGTTGCCGAGGGTAACGACATCGTAGCCGGCGGCATTCATCATCGTGACCGCATCAGCGCCCTTGGTGACACTGACATAGGTCTTGCCCTGGCTGTAGTCGCCGGCATCGACGAGAATGACCTCGGCGCCCTTGGCCTCATAGTCGGCCTTGAGCTGGGCGATGTAGGCATAGCCATCGACCGCACCATGCACATCATTGGTGTGCAGAATGACAGTCTTGCCCGCCATCGTGGCTTCGGTCTTGGTCTCGGCATCCGTTGCGGCTGCCGTGTCCTCGATCGCAAAGCCGGTCACAGTCAGGCTGAGAACCATTGCCATTGCGAGCAGGACAGATAGGAACTTACGCATAGTGTTTTCCTCCTCTTTTTTCACTCCACACTTCTCTGCCCGCCGCCGTGACGCACAGCTTCTTCACATCTCATCTCTCACCGTCGTCAGCACGCAAAAATATCCGGTTTTGTACAGTTCAGAGCGGAATGTAGTATAATTTTATTATATCGTACAACTGTCTTTTTCTCAATACCCCATTCACCTGAAATTCCAACAAAAATCTTGTTGCATCTCACATTTTTTGTTCTTTCTATGGAAATGAAGGCGAGAATATGCTATGCTGACTTTATCTTGGAACAGTATTTTTCCATAAGGAGGTCTCTTCCGTGAAAACAGTGCTTCGAGGCGGTTTTGTTGTCAGCGGCCGCGGCTGCCGCCGTGCCGATGTGCTCATCGACGGTGAAAAAATTGAAAAGGTCGGCCATATCCCGCCCGATCTCGCCGCGCAGAGCGAGATCGTCGACGTGACGGGCTGCATGCTCTTCCCCGGCTTTATCGACGCGCACACGCACTTTGACCTTGACGTGTGCAACACCACAACGGCCGATGATTTTGAAAGCGGCAGCAAAAGCGCCATTCGCGGCGGCACGACGACGGTCATCGACTTCGCCTGCCCCAATAAAGGAGAATCCCTTGCCTACGGGCTTGATCTCTGGCATAAAAAGGCGGACGGCAAGTGCTACTGCGACTATGGCTTCCACATGACCATCGATGACTGGAACGAGAGCATCGAGTCTGAGCTTGACGCGATGTTCGACGCCGGTATCACCTCTTTTAAGATGTACCTCACCTATCCCGCCATGATGATCGGCGACGGCGCAGTATATCGCGCGCTCAAGGCGCTGAAGGTACGCGGCGGCATCGCGGGCGTTCACTGCGAGAACGCAGGCGTGATCGACGCGCGTATTGCCGAGCTCAAGGCGAGCGGTCTTGGCGCGGATGTGGTGTCGCACCCCGTTTCGCGCCCCGATTATTTAGAGGCCGAAGCCGTCTCCCGCCTTCTTCGCATCGCGCAGGCGGCGGACGCGCCTGTGATCATCGTCCACACGACGAACCGAGCATCGCTCGCAGAGATCGCCGCGGCGCGCCGCCGCGGGCAGACCGTGTATGTCGAGACCTGCCCGCAGTACTTGGCGCTTGACGACGGCGTTTACTACGATCCCGACTATTCCTCCGCCGCGCGCTACGTCTGCGCGCCGCCCATCCGCTCGCAGGAGGACAGCGAGGCGCTTTGGAAGGCGCTGCGCCGCGGCGAGGTGCAGACCATCTCGACCGACCACTGCTCCTTTACGCTTGAGCAGAAGGACATGGGGCGCGAGGACTTTACGAAGATCCCCGGCGGTCTTCCCGGCGTTGAAACGCGCGGCGAGGTCGTATACACCATTGCAGCAAGCGAAAACAAACTCTCCCTTGCCGGCGTCTGCCGCGCACTGAGTGAAAATCCCGCAAAGCTCTACGGTCTCTTCCCCCGCAAGGGCGTGATCGCCGCAGGCAGCGACGCCGATATTGTTGTCTACGATCCCGGTGCGAGCCACGTGCTCCGCGGCGCGGAGCTTCTCTCCAAGGCGGGCTACACGCCGTTTGAAGGCTTCCGCACGAACGGCGGCATTGCAAAGGTCTATCTGCGCGGCAGTTTGCAGGTGGACGGCGGCAAGGTCATCGGCGGAAAAATGGGCGAATATTTAAAGCGCGGCAAATGCGCACTGTGAGGTAAACCAATGGATCTGAGAGAGATATTATTTGCGCAGTTTCCTGCGTTTTTTCTGCTGAGTCTGCTGTTTCTGGCCGCGCATCTGCGCGTGCGCAAGCACAGCGCAGTCAAGTCGGTGCTGTGGGTGCTGCTCTTCGGCGCGGCGCTCGCGGTCTCGATCCTCTTCTGCTTCCTCGGCATGCAGGCAAAGTACTGGACGGTCAAGACGCTCTTCAAGCTCAAGTTCTGGAGCTGGCTCGGCCTTGCGATCGTGGTGGTGCTGCTCGTGCTGCGCATTGTCTTTAAGCTGCAAAACAAGCACACCCGGCATGTGATGGAAAAGGAACGCGCCAAGGCGGAAAAGGAGCGTGAGCAGGCTGTCGCGCAGGCGCGCGAAGAGGGCCGCGTCGAAGCCATGGCCTCTCAGCAGGCGCAGAAGGCCGAGGCTGCGGCGGCAGAGCCCGCGGCGGAAGTGTCCGCACCAGATGCTGCGCTTGACGATGCGCAGAATGAGATGGTTGGTAACGCTGAGGAAAAGGAGGGCTAAGCATGCCAGCAGAGCATTTCACGCGCAGGCGCGTGATCTATTTCGACATTCTCCGCATCGTGGCGATCTTCTTTGTTGTTTTCGTGCATCTTGCCGCGCAGCACTGGGCAGATGTTGACGTCAGTTCACGGGCGTGGTTTGCCTTCAATCTCTACTGCACCACAGGAAAATGGTCGGTCCCCATCTTTGTGATGATCAGCGGCGCGCTGTTTCTCGGGCGCGATGTCAGCATCTCCGCCATTCTCAAAAAGAACGTCGCGCGCATCGCTACAGTCTTTCTCTTCTGGTCGGGCTGCTATGCGCTCGTCTATCTTGTTTTTCGTCACGCGCCTCTCGCGGTCGTGCTTTCCCAGTTCATCACGGGGCATTATCATCTGTGGTTCCTCTACATGATCGTAGGGCTGTATCTGCTCATTCCACTGCTGCGGCCGATCGTGCAAAATGAAACGCTTACGCGCTACTTCCTGCTGCTCGCTTTTATCTTCACCTTTCTTCTGCCCCAGCTTGCCCTGTTTCTCTCCTTTGTTTCGTATCAGGCAAGCGCGGTCATTCACACCGTCATCATGTACTCCTACTGCTTTTTCCCGCTCGGCTTCACCGCTTATTTCATCGGCGGATACTATCTCAGCCGGAGGGACTTTAGCCGCAGGGAAGAGATCATTCTCTATTGCATCGGCGTTGCCGGTCTTTTGGTATCCGTGTTCGCCCCCGTCGCTCTTTCAAGGGCACAGGGCGCGCCGAGCGATATCTTCTACACCTACAATTCGCTCAATGTTCTCTGCACAAGCGTACCGATCTTCGTCTTTGCCAAGCAGCATTTGAATTTCCCTCGCATGGGTGAAAAAGCCTACACGTTCCTCCGCAAGATGTCGAAATACAGTTTCGGTGTCTATCTCGTCCACCCCATGGTCATTGAACTGCTGCAGCATTTCGGCATCGACACCTTCTCCTGCAACGCCTTTTTCTCCGTGCCGCTGCTCGCAGTCTTTGTGTTCGCGGTCTCCACGGCGATCTCGGCACTGCTCAACGCCATTCCCTTCATCAAGGATCATTTTGTATAATCAAAAACGCCCCGCGAATCAGGCGATTCGCGGGGCGCTTTTTCTCTTTTACACGTCGGTTTTGATGCCGCGCTTGTCGAATTCCTCGACCAGCAGTGTGAGGTCGTTCGGCAGGCTCATCGGCTCGCCGCAGAATTTGATGGCATTCGCCACGTCCTTGAGTCCGTTGCCCGTGACGACCGACACGACCGTGTCGTTCTCGCCGAGAACGCCCTGCTCGCAGAGCTTTTTCACGCCCGCCGCGCCGGTGACGCCCGCAGGCTCGCCGAAGACGCCGCAAGTCATGCCCAGCAGCTTCTGCGCCGCCATGATCTCCTCGTCCGTCACGTTCACCACGATGCCGTTCGACTCGCGGATCGCCATGAGCGCCTTGTCCGCGTTGCGCGGCACGCCGACGGCGATGGAGTCGGCCAGTGTGTTTTCCTCCATCGGTTCCCAGGGCTTATCCTCCGCGATGGCGCGGTTGATGGGGTGGCAGCCCTCCGCCTGCGCGGAAATAAGGCGCGGGAGCTTATCGATCAACCCGACGGCGTAGAGATCCTTGAATCCTTTCCACACACCCGCGATGGTGCAGCCGTCGCCGACGGAAATGGCGAGATAGTCCGGCATTTTCCACTCAAGCTGCTCGGCGATCTCGAGCGAAACAGTCTTTTTGCCTTCGGAGAGGTAGGGGTTGATGGCGGCGTTGCGGTTGTACCAGCCCCACTTGTCGATGGCCTTTTTTGAAAGCTCGAAGGTCTCTTCGTAGTTGCCCTTGACGGAAATGACGTTCGCGCCGAAGGTCATCAGCTGTGCAACCTTTCCCTTGGGCGCGCGCTCGGGGACAAAGATGAAGGTCTTGAGACCGGCGGCAGCGGCGTTGCCCGCAAGGGAAGATGCCGCATTGCCCGTCGACGAACAGGCGATGATCTTTGCGCCCGCTTCGCCTGCCTTGGCGACCGCCATGGCGGACGCGCGGTCTTTTAAGGATGCGGTCGGGTTCTGGCCGTCGTCCTTGACCCAAAACTTTTTAAGGCCGAGCATTTTTGCAAGGCGCGGCTCTTCATAGAGCGGGCTCCAGCCCACGCGCAGCGGCGTATCCGGCGTTGTTTCCTCCACGGGCAGCAGTTCGCGGTAGCGCCACATGGTATGCGGGCGGGACTTGAGCGTTTCCTTGGTCAGATTTTTCTTAATGTAGTCGTAATCGTAGATGATGTCGAGAATGCCGCCGCATTCGCAAGTTGTAAGATTCGGCGTCGCCTCGTATTCCCTGCCGCACTTGACGCAGCGCGCGCATTTGACATTTTTGAGCATAATGATCCTCCTTTGCCTGTCAAAAAGGGGCAGGTCGCCCTGCCCCTTTTCATTTTTTGAGATCTTAGAGTGCCTTCAAAAGGCCCGTTGCTTCGTTGAACTCGTTGATGAGCTCGTCGAGCTCCTTCGCCTGCGCGTGGACGGCGTCCCACGTTCCCTTGGTGTCGTACCAGAGAGCGTTGAGATCCTTGACGTCGCGCGCCTGCTGCTCGACCCAAGTGTAGTACTTGAGGTTGTGGATGCGCTTGCGGGCGTTGTAGGTCAGCTCCATCATGCTGTCGGTCTTGAGGCCGAGCATGTGGAGGTTGTGGTCGAGGCGCGCTTCCTCGGCGTTGTACGCGCCGTGCATCTCGTTGAGCTCCTCGATGCGGGACTGATACATCACGGCAGAGTCGGTCAGGACGGTGCAGACAACGTCGTCCTCGCCCAGCTCATAGTATTTGGCCATCTTGATGCAGCAGAGGACATTTGCAATGCCGGAGATACCGAGCCACGTGAGCTTTTCGATGAGCTCGTCGGAGAGCTTCAGCTCCTCCTTGAGATACTTCTGCCCCTCGGCCGTATTGAAGAGGCGCAGCAGGCGCTGGGAATCCTCGTCGTCGATGGCGATGGCCATGTCGGTGTTCTTCACGTTGTGGATCCACGGAATGTGCTTGTCGCCGATGCCCTCGATGCGGTGGCCGCCGAAACCGTTGTTGAGAATGGTCGGGCACTGAAGCGCCTCGCCAACGCCGAGCTTCATGCCGGGATAGCGCTCCTTCAAAAGGTCACCCGCCGACATCGTACCGGCAGAGCCGGAGGTGAAGCACGCGCCGGCAAGCTTCTGCCCGGGCTTCTTGACCGCCTCAAAGAGGTCGGCAAGAGCATAGCCGGTGACATTGTAGTGCCACAGCGGGTTGCCCATCTCTTCAAACTGGTTGAAGATCATCATGCTCGGATCCTGCTTGAGCTCCCACGTCTTATCGAAGATCTCCTTGACGTTACTTTCGCAGCCCGGCGTCGCGATGACCTGACCGGCGATCTTGCTGAGCCACTCAAAGCGCTCCTTGCTCATCTCCGCGGGGAGAATGGCAACGGAGTCGACCGCCAAGAGCTTGGAGTTGAACGCGCCGCCGCGGCAGTAGTTGCCCGTGGAGGGCCACACGGCGTGGTGATAGTCCGCGTCGAACTGGCCGGTCACAAGGCGCGGGGCAAGGCAGCCGAACGAAGCGCCGACCTTGTGGCAGCCCGTGGGGAACCACTTGCCCGCCATAGCGATAATGCGGCACTTCACGCCGGACAGCTCAGAGGGGATCTCGACATAGTTCGGCACCTCCTGGAAGAGACCGCCGGACTCCTTGGCTTCGTTCTTCCACGTGATACGGAAGAGGTTCAGCGGGTTCACGTCCCACAGGCCGACGTTCTTGAGCTTTTCCTGGATTTTCTCAGGAATGGTCTCAGGATGCTGCATCTGCGCGATGGTCGGAATAATGACGTTGTTCTCCTTGGCCTTCTGAATGTTGTGCGCAAGGCCGGTCTTATTGATGGTCAAATCAATCTTGCCCATGGTTCACTTTTCCTCCTGTTGTTTGTCAATATAAGAATATAACGTATATTTGGATATGCCGAAGTATTTTGCGATCTTGTCGCCGGACTTTGTGACGAGGAATGCTCCGTTCTGGCTCAAAAAGCCGATGGCGCGCATCTTATCTTCCTTGTTCATCAGCGCGACGGGTTTACCGACAAGCGCGACCGACTGGGCGATCAGCTCGTCAAGCAGGTCATTGACGTTCACGATCTTTTCCGGCTCGCTCTGCGTCTGATCCTTGGTGTCGATCAGCTCGTGTACTGCACCCTCGACCATCAGAAGTGAGGAAATATCGTAGTTGATGCCAAGGATCGCAACCACCTTGCCGCTCCTGCCGCGGATATACATGGTAGAGGACTTGAGGATCTTCCCGTCCGGCGTTTTGGTGAGATAGCTCAAGTGGTCGCTCGGCTGCGCATCAGCCTGACGCACCTGCTCGAGCACAACATGCGACGCGCCGTCGCCCACCTTTCTGCCCGTCACATGGCCGTTTTCGATGGCGACAATGGAATGCTCCGGATGCTTGGCGCCCACGTCGTGGATCACCACCTCACAGTGGCTGCCAAACGTCGCCGCAATCCCCTTTGCGACCTGTTCGAGTGTTTTCAGCGTTGCGGCTTCTATGGTCTATCCCTCCTCTGCCTGCCGGCGGCAGTTTGCTGTGCATCTTGCACATCTTTCCAGCACCGTCAGCGTGATCTTTCATTCCTATGATACCATAAATCAACTGAATTGCAATCATTTTCTTAAAATAATTTTGAAACGCAAATTTTTTGTTTGACAACCATGGTTCTTATGCTATGATAAGGATAGTGTAACAGAAAATTGACCTCGACTGACAGAAAATACTATTACATTTAACGGAGGTTTCCCATGGATTTTGAAGCCATCAAAAAAGCCGCACAGACCTACAGCCCCGATATGACCCGTTTTCTGCGCGATATGATCGCCATTCCCAGCGAGAGCTGCGAGGAAAAGGGCGTTGTCATGCGCATCAAGGAAGAGATGGAAAAACTCGGCTACGACAAGGTTGAGATCGACGCGCTCGGCAATGTCATCGGCTGGATGGGCACGGGCGACAAAATCATCGCCATCGACTCCCACATCGACACCGTCGGCATCGGCAACCGCGAGAACTGGACGCACGACCCGTATGCGGGCTACGAAGATGACAAGATCATCTACGGCCGCGGCGGCAGCGACCAGGAGGGCGGCATGGCAGCTGCTGCTTACGGCGCAAAGATCATGAAGGATCTTGATCTCATTCCCGAGGGCTACAAGATCATGGTCGTCGGCTCCGTGCAGGAGGAGGACTGCGACGGTATGTGCTGGCAGTCCATCGTCAACGAATACTTCAAAGGTCCCGAGGACGCAAGAAGCAAGATCGAATTCGTCATTTCGACCGAGCCGACCGACGGCGGCATCTACCGCGGGCATCGCGGCCGCATGGAGATCCGCGTCGACATGCACGGCGTTTCCTGCCACGGTTCCGCACCCGAGCGCGGCGACAATGCCATTCATAAGATGGCTGAGGTTATCCTGAATGTGCGCGATTTGAACGAAAATGACGCCGGGGACGATAAAAAAATTAAAGGTCTTGCCAAGATGCTCGATCCGAAGTATAATCCTGAACATTGGGAGGATGCGCGTTTCCTCGGCCGCGGCACTTGCACCACGAGCCAGATCTTCTACACCTCCCCCTCCCGCTGCGCCGTGGCGGACTCCTGCGCCATTTCCATCGACCGCCGCATGACCGCGGGCGAAACGTATCAGTCCTGCCTCAAGGAGATCGAAGATCTCCCCGCGTGCAAGAAGTACGCCAAGGATATCAAGGTCTCCATGTACATGTACGACCGTCCGTCCTGGACCGGCCACGTCTACGAGACCGAGGCCTTCTTCCCCACCTGGATCAACAAGGAGACCGCGCCCCACGTGCAGGCGCTCGTCGACGCGCACCACGCTCTCTGGGGCACCGAGCGCATCGGCGCGGACGAAAAGGCCATGTCCACGCGCACTGGCCGTCCGCTGACGGATAAGTGGACATTCTCGACGAACGGCGTTTCCATTCAGGGCCGCTACGGGATCCCCTGCGTCGGCTTCGGCCCGGGCGCGGAATCGCAGGCGCACGCGCCCAACGAGATCACGTGGAAGCAGGATCTCGTCACCTGTGCGGCGCTCTATGCCGCCGTCCCCGGCCTCTACAAGCCCGGCGACAAAAAAGAATCCGCCACGAGCTTCCGTCAGGAGCTGACGGGCAACGACATTAAATAAATGCGGGTGCTTGAACCCATACTATGTGATAAAGGAGAAAATCACCTATGAGCAAGACTGTTGAACTGGCGCGCCATCTCGAGACGCTGCACATCAATAATATGTACAAGACCGACTTCTACTGGACGTGGGACAAGACCGACGAGGAGATCGACGCAGTCTTCACCGTGGCCGACGCGCTGCGCGACCTGCGCGAGCGCAACAAAAACACGAAGATCTTCAATTCCGGCCTCGGCATTTCCATCTTCCGCGACAACTCCACGCGCACACGCTTCTCGTTCGCCTCCGCGTGCAACCTGCTGGGTCTTGAGGAGCAGGTACTTGATGAAAAGAAGTCCCAGATCGCACACGGCGAGACCGTGCGCGAAACGGCAAACATGGTTTCCTTCATGGCCGATGTCATCGGCATTCGCGACGATATGTTCATCGGCGAGGGTCACAAGTATCAGAAGACCTTCATGGACGCGCTCGAAGAGGGCTACCGCGACGGCATTCTCGAGCAGCGCCCGACGCTTGTGAACCTCCAGTGCGACGTTGACCACCCGACGCAGTGTATGGCGGATATGCTTCACATCATCCACCACTTCGGCGGTGTGGAGAATCTCAAGGGCAAGAAGGTCGCCATGACCTGGGCCTATTCCCCGAGCTACGGCAAGCCCCTCTCCGTCCCGCAGGGCGTTATCGGCCTCTTCACCCGCTTCGGCATGGACGTTACCCTCGCTCACCCCGAAGGCTACGAGGTCATGCCCGAGGTCGAGGAGATCGCAAAAAAGAATGCGGCAGCCACCGGCGGCAGCTTCAAGAAGTGCAACGACATGAAGGAAGCCTTCAAGGACGCCGACATCGTCTATCCCAAGTCCTGGGCGCCGTTCAAGGCCATGGAGGAGCGCACGAAGCTCTATCAGGCCGGCGACAAGGACGGCATCGACGAGCTGGAGAAAAAGCTGCTCGCGCAGAACGCCGAGCACAAGGATTGGGCCTGCACCGAGGAGATGATGAAGCTCACAAAGGACGGCAAGGCGCTCTATCTCCACTGCCTGCCCGCCGACATCTCCGGCCTTTCCTGCCCCGAGGGCGAGGTCGACAACAGCGTGTTCGACCGCTATATCGTCCCCCTGTACAAGCAGGCTTCCTACAAGCCCTATATCATCGCTGCAATGATGTTCCTCGCACAGGTCAAGGATCCCGTCCGCGCCCTGATGGAGATGGACAAGAGCGGCGAAGAGCGCAAGATGTTCTAAAGCGCACCGATCATGTAAAAAGGCGGCACAGCCGCTTTTGAGAGAAGAGAGTTTTTAAAAAATCAAGGAGAGATAGTCATCATGAGCAAGAGAATCGTCATCGCCCTCGGCGGCAACGCCCTCGGCAACACCCCCTACGAGCAGCTCGCCCTCGTCACCGAGACCGCCAAGCCCATCGTCGACCTCATCGCGCAGGGCAACGAGGTCATCATCGCCCACGGCAACGGCCCGCAGGTCGGCATGATCAACCTCGGTATGTCCACTGCCGCTGAGGCCAAGGCCATCAAGTCCGATATGCCCTTCCCCGAGTGCGGCGCGATGAGCCAGGGCTACATCGGCTATCATCTGCAGAACGCCATCGGCAACGAGCTTACGAGCCGCAAGATGGACAAGGACGTTGCCACGGTCGTGACGCAGGTGCTCGTTGATGAGGCTGACCCCGCCTTCCAGCACCCCACCAAGCCCGTCGGCGCGTTCTACGACAAGGAGACTGCCGACCGCATCGCTGCCGAGAAGGGCTACACCATGGTCGAGGATGCCGGCCGCGGCTACCGTCAGGTTGTTCCCTCCCCCAAGCCGATCGACGTCATCGAAAAGAACACCGTCAAGGCGCTTGTTGACAACGGCACCGTTGTCATCACCGTCGGCGGCGGCGGTATCCCCGTCGTGCGCAAGGACGGCAAGCTCTACGGCACGCCCGCGGTCATCGACAAGGACTTTGCCTCCGCCAAGCTCGCCGAGCTCCTTGACGCGGATATGCTCGTCATCCTGACGGCCGTTGAGAAGGTCGCCATCAACTTTGGCAAGCCCGACCAGAAGGGTCTTGATACCCTGACCCCGGACGAGGCGCGCAAGTATATCGACGAAAAGCAGTTCGCCCCCGGCTCCATGCTGCCGAAGGTCCAGGCCGCCATGTCGTTTGCTGAGAGCAAGCCCGGCCGCGTCGCGCTCATCACCCTTCTTGAGAAGGCTGCTGAGGGCATCGAGGGCAAGACCGGTACCCGCGTGCAGATGTAATCTTTGCTTTAAAAGCCCCGCTCATCGAGCGGGGCTTTTTTCGTTTTCTTCACGCAATATTTGCTTCTTTCTCCGCTATGGCTAAAAGAACCAATTCTTTTTTGGTCAAGTTTGATCGTTGATTTTCGTTTTTCCTGTTGATAAATTTCCCCTTTTTATGTATCATGGTGATAACGGTATTCAAATCTTTTGATTGCCGTAAAATTTAAGGAGGATTTACTGAAATGAAGAAGTTCCTTGCACTGCTCCTGAGTCTCGTCATGGTCCTCGCCCTCGTCGCCTGCGGCGATAAGAAGGACGATACCAACACCGACGATCAGGACAACAACGAAGTCACCGATTTCAAGGTCGGCTTCATCATGCTCCACGACGAAAACTCCACCTACGACCTCAACTTCATCAACGCTGCGAAAGAGGCCAGCGAGAAGCTCGGTGTCGAATACACCATCGTGACCAACGTTCCCGAGGGTCAGGAGTGCTACGACAAGGCCGCTGAGCTGGCTGATGCCGGCTGCAACATCATCTTCGCCGACTCTTTCGGTCACGAGGACTACATGATTCAGGCCGCTAAGGACTTCCCCGATGTGCAGTTCTGCCACTCCACCGGCACCAAGGCGCACACCGAGGGTCTTGCCAACTACCACAACGCCTTCGCTTCCATCTATGAGGGCCGTTACCTCGCCGGTGTTGCTGCCGGTATGAAGCTCAACGAGATGATCGCCAACGGTGAGTTCACCGCGGACGAGGCCAAGATCGGCTATGTCGGCGCTTTCACCTATGCCGAGGTTATCTCCGGCTACACCTCCTTCTTCCTGGGCGCTCGCTCCGTCTGCCCCACTGCCACGATGGAAGTCACCTTCACCGGCAGCTGGTATGACGAGACCGCCGAGAAGGAAGGCGCACAGAAGCTCATCCAGAACGGCTGCAAGCTCATCAGCCAGCACGCCGACTCCATGGGCGCTCCCACCGCTTGCGAGACCGCCGGTGTCCCCGACGTTTCCTACAACGGTTCCACCGAGGCCGCCTGCCCCAACACCTATCTGATCTCCTCCCGCATCGACTGGGCTCCCTACTATGAGTATGCCATCACCAAGGCGATGAACGGTGAGACCATCGATGCTGACTGGACCGGCACCCTTGCTACCGGCTCCGTCGTCCTGACCGACCTGAACGAGAACGTCGCCGCCGAGGGCACCGCCGAGGCCATTGCCGACGCGACTGCCAAGCTCGAGAGCGGCGAACTCCACGTCTTCGACTGCTCCGCCTTTACCGTGAACGGCGAGACCCTGACCTCCTCCATGGCTGACGTCGACACCGATGCCGACTACACGCCCGACACCGAGGCCATCGTGGACGGCTACTTCGCCGAGTCCACCTTCCGTTCCGCTCCTTACTTCCAGCTCCAGATCGATGGCATCACGCTGCTCGATCAGAAGTTCTAAGCTTCTCCTTCAAACCACAAAACGGGCTGCCCGAAGGCAGCCCGTTTCCTTTTCTTTTTTTATTGCTTTTTGTTAAACGTCTAAAAAATTTTGTACGCTTCTAACTTTTTTTGTATTTTTTTCCGTTTCGCATTTACAATGAACGTCAATTATGGTAATATATAGCATGAATCAATACAATACTGAAGGGCTTTTTTCCTGCCCTCCGGTAAAAGAAGGGGTGACCGCCTTGGGAGCTGCATGCGCAGTTAAAATGGAGAATGTAACAAAGCGGTTTGGCAAGGTCGTGGCGAACAGCGCCATCAACCTTGAGCTGCACGAAGGCGAGATCTTATCTCTGCTCGGCGAAAACGGCAGCGGCAAAACCACGCTGATGAACATGCTCTCCGGCATCTACTTCCCCGACGAGGGACAAATTTACATTCATGGCGAACCTGTGACGATCGCCTCCCCCAAGGACGCGTTCGAGCACGGCATCGGCATGATCCACCAGCACTTCAAGCTTGTCGATCTCTTCACCGCAACGGAGAATATTATCCTTGGCCTTGAAGGCAAGCTCGACCTGGCCGAAGCAAGCAAAAAGGTCAAGGAGATCTGCGACAAGTACGGTTTCGACATCGACCCCAACCAGAAGATCTACGATATGTCCGTTTCGCAGAAGCAGACCGTTGAGATCGTCAAGGTGCTCTACCGCGGCGCGGATATCCTCATTCTCGACGAGCCCACCGCCGTGCTCACCCCGCAGGAAACGGACAAGCTCTTCGCCATCATGCGCAACATGAAGGCGGACGGCAAGTCCCTCATCATCATCACCCATAAGCTCCATGAGGTGCTCGACGTATCTGACCGCGTGGCGGTGCTGCGCAAGGGCGAGTACATCGGCGATGTTGCCACCAAGGACGCTGACCAGCAGTCACTGACCGATATGATGGTCGGCCACACGGTCAGCCTGAACATCAACCGTCCCGAACCGAAAAACGTCACACAGCGCCTTGTCGTCGATGGGTTGACGGTTTACGACGAGCTTGGCGTCAAGCGTCTTGATGATGTCTCTTTCACCGTCAACGCAGGCGAGGTGCTCGGCATCGCGGGCGTCGCAGGCAGCGGCCAGCGCGAACTGCTTGAAGCCATCGCAGGCCTCTATCCTGTCTCCTCCGGCCATGTGACCTTCTACCCGCCGGACGGCGAGAAGGAAAAGGAGCTCGTCGGCCTCGATCCGATGAAGATCCGCAAAAACGGCATCGCCATGTCCTTCGTGCCGGAGGACCGACTCGGTATGGGCCTTGTCGGCTCGATGGGTATGACCGGCAACATGATGCTGCGCTCCTGGCGCAAGGGCAGGGGTCTCTTCCTTGACCGGAAAGATCCCGAGGCGCTCGCCAACCGCATTTGGGAAGAACTCGGCGTGGTCACGCCCAGCACCTCTTTCCCCGTTCGCCGCATGTCTGGCGGCAACGTGCAGAAGGTGCTTGTCGGGCGTGAGATCGCCCAGTCCCCTGCCGTGCTGATGACCGCCTACGCGGTGCGCGGTCTGGACATCAACACCTCCTACACCATTTATAACCTGCTGACCGAACAGAAAATGAAGGGCGTCGCCGTCGTCTATGTCGGCGAAGACCTCGACGTGCTGCTCGAGCTGTGTGACCGCATCGTGGTTCTCTGCGGCGGTCAGGTCTCCGGCGTGGTCGACGCCAGAAAGACCGACAAGCGTGAGGTCGGCGCACTGATGACGCTCGTGAGGGGAGGCAACAAAGATGAATAAAAGACAATCTCTCTTCCACATCGCCAAGCGCGATACGCTTCCCTGGTATCAGGCCGTGTTGATCCGCGGCGGCGCGATCGTGCTCGCGTTGATCGTCTGTGCCATCGTCACGACGCTCCTGACGGGTGAAAACCCCCTCAACGTCTATTCCACGATCCTCTACGGGGCGTTTGGCACTCCCCGAAAGAGCTGGGTCACGTTCCACAACCTTGCGATCCTGCTCGGCATTTCGCTCGCGGTCACGCCCGCGTTCAAAATGCGCTTCTGGAACATCGGCGCGGAGGGCCAGGTGCTGATCGGCTGCCTTGCCACCGCCGCCTGCATGATCTGCCTGGGCGGCAAGCTGCCCAATGCCGCGCTGATCCTCGTTATGGTCGTTGCCGCGATCGCTGCGGGCGCGCTGTGGGGCTTCCTCCCCGCCATCTTCAAGGCCAAGTGGAACACGAACGAAACGCTCTTCACGCTGATGATGAACTACATTGCAACGCAGCTTGCGGCATTCTTCATCATCGTCTGGGAGGTTCCCAAGGGCTCGGGTAAGATCGGCATCATCAACGCGAACACCGAGGCCGGTTGGCTTCCCGTCATCGGTGGGCAGCGCTACCTCCTCCCGATCCTGCTTGTGGCGGTTCTCACGGGTCTCATGTACATCTACCTCAATTACAGCAAGCACGGCTATGAGATCGCCGTCGTCGGCGAAAGCCAGCGCACCGCGAGCTATGCCGGCATCAAAGTTGAGCGCGTCATCGTGCGCACGATGGTGCTCTCCGGCGCGATCTGCGGCCTCATCGGCCTGCTGCTCACCGCCGGCACCGATCATACGCTCACGACCACCATCGTCGGTGGACGCGGCTTCACCGCGGTCATGGTCTCCTGGATGGCTAAGTTCAACCCCATCCTGATGATCTTCACGAGCCTTCTCATCGTGGTTTTGAGCCGCGGCGCGAGCGAGATCTCCAGTGTTTTTGGTCTGAACCACTCCTTTGCCGATATTCTGACGGGTATCATTCTCTTCTTTATCATCGGCAGCGAGTTTTTCATCACCTACAAGGTCAGCCTGCGCAAGGGCAAAAAGGAGGCGTGAGCGATGTTTGATCTTGCTTCTTTCCTTCCCCGTGCAGTCATGCAGGGCATTCCCCTGCTCTATGGCAGCACCGGCGAAATCTTAACGGAAAAGTCCGGCAACCTGAACCTCGGTATCCCGGGCGTGATGTACGTCGGCGGTATCTGCGGCGTCATCGGCGCGTTCTTCTACGAGCAGTCAACGTCCGCGGCAAACATGAACGCTTTTCTTGCCATCGGGATCCCGATGCTCTGCTCTCTGCTCGGCTCTCTTCTGATGGGTCTTCTCTACTGCCTGCTGACCGTCACGCTGCGCGCCAACCAGAACGTCACCGGTCTTGCGCTTACAACGTTCGGCGTCGGCATCGGCAACTTCTTCGGCGGCTCGCTCATCAAGCTGACCGACAGTGAGGTTCCCTCTATCGCGCTGAGCGCGACGAGCGCCTACTTCAGCAAGTCGCTGAGCGTCGGCGGTTGGTTCGGTCAGGTCTTCCTGTCCTACGGCTTCCTCGCTTACCTTGCCATCATCATCGCGCTGTTTGCGTCCTATTTTCTCAAGCACACGCGCACAGGCCTCCACCTGCGCGCCGTGGGTGAGAGCGCCGCAACGGCAGACGCTGCCGGCATCAACGTGACAAAGTATAAGTACTTTGCCACCTGCATCGGCAGCATGATCGCGGGTCTCGGCGGTTTGTACTACGTCATGGACTACGCCTGCGGCGTGTGGTCGAACAACGCCTTCGGCGACCGCGGCTGGCTCGCCATTGCGCTGGTCATTTTCACGATCTGGCGTCCGAATGTCAGCGTGCTGGCGTCCATTCTGTTCGGCGGGTTCTACATCCTCTATATCTTCATCCCCACCGGCACCAATCTTGCCATCAAGGAGCTCTACAAGATGCTCCCCTATGTCGTCACGCTGGTCGTTCTGATCATCGTGTCGCTGCGCAAGAAGCGCGAGGATCAGCCGGCCGCATCGCTGGGTCTGAGCTACTTCCGCGAGGAAAGATAAACCTTAAAACAAAAGCACCCGATGGGTGCTTTTGTTTTAGCAAGGAGGAACACCATGTCTACTCTGCTCATTCGAAATATCCGCACGCTCGTCTCCTGCGACGACCACAATACCGTTTACGAGAACGTTGACCTCTACGCCGAGGACGGCTTCATTCGCGCGATCGGCAACGACCTGCCGCAGCAGGCGGACAAAGTGATCGACGCGCGCCACATGCTCTGCTATCCCGGTCTTGTCAACACGCATCACCACCTCTACCAGCTCTTCTCCCGCAACCTGCCGGAGGTACAGAACATGGAGCTGTTTGACTGGCTCAGAGCGCTCTATGAGATCTGGAAAAACCTCGATGAGGACGGGATCCGTCTTTCCACGCTCACAGGCCTTGGCGAGTTGATGAAGCACGGCTGCACGACCTGCTTCGACCATCACTATGTCTTTCCCGCAGACGCGGGCGACCTGATCGGCGCGCAGTTTGCCGCGGCCGACGAGATCGGTGCGCGTATGTACGCCTCGCGCGGCAGCATGGACCTCTCCAAGAAAGATGGCGGGCTGCCGCCAGACAGCGTGGTGCAGACGGTTGACGAAATTTTAAGTGACTCCGCGCGCATCATTGAGCGCTACCACGACAAATCCTTCGGCGCGATGCACCGTGTGGCACTCGCGCCCTGCTCCCCCTTCTCCGTCTCCGCCGATCTTCTGCGTGAAAGCGCGGTGCTTGCACGGCAGTACGGCGTGCGTCTGCACACGCACCTTTGCGAAACGAAGGACGAGGAGGCCTTCATGCTCGCGCGCGAGGGCGTGCGCCCGCTTGAATACATGGAGAACCTCGGCTGGACGGGCGACGATGTCTGGTTCGCCCACGGCATCCACTTCAATGACGAAGAGCTGCGCGTGCTGGCAAAGACGCGCACGGGCGTAGCGCATTGCCCGATCTCCAACATGAAGCTCTCCTCCGGCATTGCCCGCATTCCCGAGATGCTCTCTCTCGGCGTGCCGGTCGGCCTCGCGGTCGACGGTTCTGCCTCGAACGACGGCTCGTCGCTGATGGAAGAGCTGCGCGTTTCGTATCTTCTGCACCGCCTGAACAGCAGCAAGGCTGCGCCCAGCGGCTATGAGCTTCTCAAGATGGCGACGCGCGGCAGTGCGGCCATTCTCGGCCGCAGCGACGACATCGGCTCGCTTGCGGTCGGCAAATGCTGCGACCTCTTCCTCATCGACTCGCGCAGGCTTGAGCTGGTCGGCGCGTGCTTCGATCCCAAGAGCGTGCTCGCTACCGTCGGCGTGCGCGGTGCGGTCGATTACACGGTCGTTCAGGGGCGCGTAACGGTCGAGCAAGGTCATCTTGTCACGGTCGATGAAGAGTCGCTCGCGCGCGAGGCGGAAGAAAAGTGCCGTGCGTACCTGAACCGGTGAGGTGCGCCATGACCGTTGACATTCTGCGCGGCGACATCGCCGCCCTCCCCTCTGCCGGCCGTGCTGAAGAACTCCTTCCCGCAGCGGATGGCGACAGCCTGACCCTCGCCTGCACGGACGGCGAGCTGAAAAGCGCCTACAGCGTGCTGCGCGCCGTGATGGACTACGGCTATGAACACGAGCGCCCCGCGCATGTGCGCCTTGTCTGCGCGGACGAGGCGGTGTACAAGGCCTATTCCTTCCAGTGGAATATGTGGTTTGCCGAGCGCAAGCCTGAGCACGAGAACGAAGCATAAGGAGGCGCCGCCATGCGCATTCTCACCCACACCATTTTGCCAGAGGAAGAGGGCCGTATGGTCAAGGGCATTCTGCGCGGCAGCTTGCAGCTCTCCTATACGCTGCTCAAGAGTCTCAAATGGCGCGAAAATGCCATTCTCTTAAACGGACAGAGCGTGCATGTCAACGCGATTGTCCACGCGGGCGATGTTGTCAGTGTTGCGCTCTCCGAGCGCACGCCGCGCGAGGATCTATACTGTGAAAACACAGCCGCGCCCGATATTGTTTACGAAGACGAAGACCTGCTGGTACTCAATAAGCCTGCGGGTGTCGCCATGCACCCGAAGGCGGACGATGCCGCCGCGCCGAGTCTCGCTGCAATGCTCACAGGCTACCTCGGCGAGGGCAGCGTGCCGCATTTCGTCAGCCGCCTCGACAAGGGTACCTCCGGCCTTCTCATCGCGGCAAAGAGCGGCTATGTCCACGACCGGCTGCGCCGCGCACTGCACTCAAGCGAGCTGCGGCGCGAGTATCGTGCCGTCGCCGTCGGGCAGGTCACACCGCCGCGCGGCGTCATCGACGCGCCCATCGGTCGCGCGGATGGCTCCATCATCCGCCGCTGCGTTCGCGAGGACGGCCTTGTAAGCCGCACGGAATACGAAGTACTGCAAACGACCGAACGCTTTACGCTCCTCCGCCTGCGGCCCGAGACGGGGCGCACACACCAGCTCCGCGTCCACATGGCCTACCTCGGCCACCCTCTTGCAGGCGACTGGCTCTACGGTACGGAGGACAAAAATCTCATCGCCCGCCCCGCCCTGCACTCGTATGAACTGTGGTTCACGCAGCCCATTACCGGACAGGAGTTGCACTTTACAGCGCCAATCCCGCAGGATATGCAGCGATTATTGGAATGAAAAAAGCACCGTCTTACGACGGTGCTTTTCTTTTGGCCGCGCGGCCTTACTTTTCCTTATAGTAGAGCATGCAATGGCAGTAGCCCTCGAACTCGGGATCGGCGATCTGGTCGCGGAATTCCTTGCACATGCAGATGTTGTCCTCCGTTTTCTGCAAGCGGCAGGGGCATTGCAAATTGCGCTTCAAAAGCGCGGCGCGGAGGCGGGCGACGACCTCGGCGTCTTCGTTGTATCGGATCTTCATGCTTTGCACTGCTCCAGCATCGCTTTGATGTCCGCCTTCTCATGCACGCCGACCATGCCGGTGAGCGTGTGGCGATCCTGCACGACGGCGAGCGTCGGGATCGAGTCGATGCCGAACATGGAGGCGAGGTTCGGCTGCTCGTCGACGTTGATCTTGCAGAACTTGACCTTATCCTCTTCCTTATTGAGCTCGTCAAAAATGGGCGCCATCATCTTGCACGGCTGGCACCACTCGGCCCAGAAGTCGATGACGATCAGACCGGGATCACGCAGCACCTCGTCCTCGAAATTCTCCTCCGTCAGCGTGACGATGTCGGTGAAGGTGCGCGTTTCCACATACGGCTCGCCGCAGCGACCACCGCAGCCGCCGCAGCCGCTGCCGCAGGAGCTGCATCCGCCGCAGGAACCGCAGCCGCCCGCGGAGGCATCGCTCTCGCCGGTCATCAGCTCAAGGCGTCCTTCGAGGAAGCTGTCAACGGCTTCGTCCGCCTCGCCGGTCACACCGGAGATGAGCAGCATGTGGGCATTTTCCACAGCGCTGCGCGCACCGGCACCGATCTCTCCGCAGATGATAAGATCCACGCCGCGGGATTTGAGTCCGCGCGCGACTGTTTCGTGGTCGACCTCATCAAAAGTGACCGTCTCTTTTTCGATGGGCTTAATATCCTCAATGGCGTAAATGGCAAACTCCTTGGCGTGGCCAAAGTGCTGCATCACTTCGCCGTTCTCACAGGGAATGGCAATTTTCATCGTTTTATTCTTCCTTTCCGCTCTGTTGCCTCGGCGGCAGCGCCGCCGCTCATTGTCCGTAGTGTACCACGCTTTGCCGCGCCGTACAACCAGAATTTTGTAAACAAAAGGGAGCGACAGCCGTTTCGTCTTGCAATTCCGCCGCTCCGATGATAAGATGCTATTGAAAAAGATTTCTTCCGACGCAAAATGATCACCGAACAGGAGGCAGCATTTATGAAAAAATCAGAAATGGCGATCCTTTCCGTCCTCGTCCTTGCCGCCGTGTTTGTTTTCAACGGCAAGATCAACAGGGTGACGAATCCCTGTGTGCAGGACTATATCGCCGGACAGGGGAACATCAAGGGAAATGTAAACGTCGAGGACTATTACGAGCGCGACGAGCGCTTTGCGATTGGCGCGGGAGAAGACGGGTACGCCGTTTTCAAGGATCCCGGCAAGGCTTTTGCCGCGCTGCGCGAAAACTATCCGGAAGGCATTTCGCTCATTCGAAAGGAGTTTCATCTGCTCGGGCTTTCAAAGCTCAATTACCCCTCCTACAAAACTTACGGCTGGCAGGCCACAAGCGGCTCGGAAGAGGCGCGCCAACAGGCCAGATTCGTCAGCTCCTTCTTTGACATTTATGAAAACAGCTTTCGTTGATTTTCTTCTGCCTAACATTTAAGAAACCCGCCGCAGCAGATGCTGCGGCGGTTTTGATGATATACGGTTTTCGGACGCTTAGTCGTCCTTCTCCTCGTCTTCCACAAGGTCTTCGGGGTCAAACTCCAGCGTTGCGCCGCAGTTGGGGCACTCCACCTTGCCGTCCTCGAGCACGGAATCGTCGAAGAAGATCTCCTCCTCGCACTCGGGGCAGGTCGTGGCGTAGCACTCCTCTTCCTCGTCATCCTCGTCCTCATCGAGCTCTTCGTAGTCGTCATCATCTTCATCATAGATGATGTCTTCCACGTCGCCGAGATCGTCGCTGATGACGTCCAGACCGTCACCAAGCTCCATGACCTCGTCGGTCAGATCCTCGACCTCGAGGGCGATCTCATCGAGAACGTCCACGATCGCGCGGAACAGCTTGCCCTCGTTGGAATCGGCACTGAGATTCATGCCTTCCATCAGGCCCTTGAGATATGAAACCTTTTCAGAAATACCCATCGTAAAACTCCTTTCTTCAGCCGGAACTACGACTTTCCTGTGACTGCTGATCAAACTCTAATTACTTGGAACGGCCGATATACTCGCCCGTGCGGGTGTCGATCTGAATCTTGTCGCCGATGTTGATGAAGAGCGGCACCTTGATCTCCGCGCCGGTCTCGAGCGTTGCAGGCTTGAGGGTGTTGGTCGCGGTGTTGCCGGCCAGACCCGGCTCAGTCTCGGTGACCTCAAGGTCAACGAAGTTGGGGGGCTCGACGCCGAAGACATTGCCCTTGATGGACAGGATCATGCACATGGTGTTCTCCTTGACGAAGCGGAACGCATCGCCGAGCATATCGCGGTTCAGGGGAACCATATCATAGGTCTCCTGATCCATGAAGTAGTACAGATCGCCGTCGTTGTAGCTGTACTCCATGTTCTTGCGCTCGATGGCCACTTCCTCGAACTTCGCCGTGGGGTTGAAAGAAGTTTCGGTCACGCCGCCGGTAACGACGTTCTTCATCTTGGTGCGCACGAAGGCCGCGCCCTTGCCGGGCTTGACATGCTGGAACTCGACGACCTGATAATACTTGCCTTCCATTTCGAATACTTTACCGTTTCTGAACTCGCCAGCGGTAATCGTTGCCATAACTGTTTCCTCCTGTATTACCGAGGATATCATCGCTATCCTCAAATTCACAAAGTATCGGTTCTAAACCTATGGTATTTTACCGCATATAGTGCGGCAATGCAAGTGTTTTTCCTGATGTTGTGGGTGAAATTTGCAAATTTCAGCGTTTTTTCCGCTCGTCGTGCGCGCTTGCGGCTTTGAACGGCTCCTGCAATGCATGCAGCACATGGTTCCACGCGCCGTCCGGCCCACCCTTGGGTTCGACCATCAGCATCAGAACGCCGCTGCGGCGCGCGCCGAGCGTATCGGTCAGCAGCTTGTCGCCGAGCATTGCCGTTTCGCCCGCGCCCACACCGCTGCGCGCCATGGCCTCTTGAAAGCCGCGCGTGCCGGGCTTTCTCGCATGACCCACATAGCCGATGCCGAGCGGCTTGCAGAACTTCTCCACGCGAACGCTGCTTCGGTTGTTCGACAAAATCGCAACCTCGATCCCCGTCGCCTGTAAACGATCGATCCATGCTTTGAGTTTCTCGTCAGGCTCGCTCTGCTTTTTCGGCGCAAGCGTAAAGTCAAGGTCTGAGAGCAGCAGCTTTACGCCGCGCGCATGCAAAAACTCCGGCGTCACGGCCGTATAATCGTCAAACACCCATTGCGGGCAAAGCAGGCTGAGCATAGCGGTCTCCTATCGCGCATAATGTATCGTGACTATTATACGCGCCGAATGCGCTTTTCACAAGGGGGGATTTTTTTGCGCACCTATCTTGCCATTACGCCGAAGGCGCTTTCCCAGCTTCCTGCGCCGCCTCCGCTGCCGCTCGTTCACATGGCCTATGCCGTGGGGCAGGGCGCCTGCCTGACACGCTGCGCCGCGGCAAATCTTCCGCATGGTGGGCTGATGGGTCTTTCCGACCGCTGTTCCGGTTCGATCCCGCGTGCGGACGCGCTCTGCCGCGCCATTGCTGCCGAATGCGTCCGGCGTGGCTTTCAAGGCGTGCTGGCGGACTTTGAATCCCCCGCCCACACCGACCGGCTATCCTTTCTCACGCAGCTCACCGGACAGCTATCTGCACACGGGCTGGCGCTCTTTTCTCCCCTCACCCTCCCCGCAGAGGGCGCGGCGCTGCTCATCGGCACGGGCATCTCCGGCGGATCGCTGCGCGTACTGCTGGAGGAGAACATCAATCGCTATGGCGCAGCGCATCTGGCGCTCGATCTGGAGCGCGTGATGATGGACTTTCCGCTCCCCTGCCCCACGGGCTGCGGCACACCACTGACGCGTGAAGAGCTGCTTTCTCTGCGGCAGAAGCACCACTCTTCCGTTTACTTCTCCCGCGAGCTGATGGCAAACTATTTTACCTATTCCGCGGAACGCGGAACGCACTTTGTGCTCTTCGACGATGAAGAAACATTGCGCCAAAAAGTCAGCCTCGCCCAGAGGCTCGGTATCCCGTTGGCCTTTGTCATGTATCCCGAGATAGCGGATCTTTTGCAGGCAAAATAGCAAAAAATAGACCCATCACACTGTGATGGGTCTATTTTCAAAGGATCTTAGTAATAACGCTTGTTGCGGTTCTTACGGGCGGCCTCGCTCTTCTTGCGGCGCTTGACACTGGGGCTCTCATAGCACTCTCTCTTGCGGACCTCCGCCACGATACCGGCCTTGGCGCAGCTTCTCTTAAAGCGCTTGAGCGCGCTGTCGAGAGACTCGCCCTCCTTGACATGGATCTCGGACATTTATGTTTTCCCTCCCTCCGATGCACCCGGCTCTATCCTGGGTGCTCTTTAAGAGTCACTTACATGACTAACGGTGGTATTATATGAGAAAAATCGCAGCTTGTCAATAATCTTTTCTCATATTTTCAGAAAAATCCGAAATTCCGCTCAGCAGGGCTTCACGATCAGGTTGACGAGCTTGTTCTTGACGTGAATGACCTTGACGATCTGCATGCCGGCGATGGCCTTGGCGACCTTTTCGTTTGCCTTTGCCGCTTCGACAACGCTTTCCTGATCGCTGTCCACGGGAACGGTGATCGTGCCCTTGAGCTTGCCGCCGACCTGAACGGCCATCTCAACGGAGGAAGCGACGGTCTTGCTCTCGTCATACTCCGGCCACGCGCACTGCATCGCCATCTTGCCCTCGTGCTTGGCGGCAAAGCCCTTCTGCTCCCACAGCTCTTCGACTATGTGGGGTGCGAACGGAGAGAGCATGAGCAGCAGCGCTTCGAAGTCACCGCGGCTAAGACCGTTGGAATAGAACTCGTTGACCATGGCCATAAGGGCGGCGATGGCAGTGTTCATCTTGAGTGTATCGATGTCATCCGTGACCTTCTTGATGGTCTTGTGGACGATGGGCGCGTTCTTTTCGGAAACGCCCTCTTCCTCCGTCACCTGATCGGCGAGGTTCCACACGCGGTCGAGGAAGCGCTTGCAGCCCTTGACGGCGTCGTCCGACCAGGTGGCGACCTTTTCAAAGTCGCCGATGAACATGATATAAAGGCGCATCGTGTCCGCGCCGTAAGCCTTGACGACATCATCGGGGTTGACGACGTTGCCGAGGGACTTACTCATCTTGACCGCCGGGCGCAGCGCCTGATTGCCGTACTTGGCGATGAGCGCGTCCTTCTCCTCCTGCGTGGAGACGTTGCCGACGTAGTGCGGGTTCTGGCCCAGGATCATGCCGTGGCTGGTGCGCTTGGCATAGGGCTCCTTCGTGTGGACAACGCCGATGTCGTAGAGGAACTTGTGCCAGAAGCGGGAGTAGAGCAGGTGCAGCGTGGTGTGCTCCATGCCGCCGTTGTACCAGTCCACAGGGCCCCAGTACTGCTCCGCCTCGTGAGAGACAGGCTCATGGTCGTTGTGCGGATCCATATAGCGCAGGAAGTACCACGAAGAACCCGCCCACTGGGGCATGGTGTCGGTCTCGCGCTTGGCGTCGCACCCGCACTTGGGGCACTTGGTGTTGACCCAGTCGGTCATCTTGGAAAGCGGGCTCTCGCCGTCGTCGGTCAGCTCGTAGCTGTCCACCTGCGGCAGGACGAGCGGCAGTTCCTCCTCGGGAACAGGCACCCAACCGCACTTGGGGCAGTTGACAAGGGGGATCGGCTCGCCCCAATAGCGCTGGCGGGAGAAGACCCAGTCGCGCAGCTTATAGTTGACCTTTTCGCGGCCCCAGCCCTGCTCGACGGCATACTGCTTCATCGCGGGGATCGCTTCCTTGACGGTCATGCCGTTGAGGAAGCCGGAGTTTACCATAATGCCGGTGTCGTCCTTGAGCGTGAAGGCTTCCTTCGTGATGTCGCCGCCCTCGACGACCTCCACGATGGGAAGGCCGAAGGCCGTGGCGAAGTCCCAGTCGCGCTGGTCGTGGCCGGGAACGCCCATGACAATGCCCGTGCCGTAGCCCATGAGAACATAGTCGGAGACGAACATCGGCACGACCTTGCCGGTGGCGGGGTTGATGACCTCAATGCCCTCAAGGCGCACGCCGGTCTTTTCCTTGTTGAGCTCGCCGCGCTCAAAGTCACTCTTGCGGGCGGCGGCAGCCTGATAGGCCTCGACCTCGTCCCAGTTCTTGATGAGATCCTTCCACTTCTTGAGCATCGGGTGCTCGGGAGAAATGACCGTGTAGGTCACGCCGAAGAGGGTATCAACGCGCGTGGTGTAAACGGTGACGTCATCGCCGGTGTTGGTCTTGAAGGTGACCTCCGTGCCGGTAGAGCGGCCGATCCAGTTGCGCTGCTGGGTCTTGACGCGCTCAATGTAGTCGACCTCGTCAAGATCGTCGATCAGGCGGTCGGCATACTTCGTGATGCGCAGCATCCACTGGCTCTTTTCCTTGCGGATAACGGGCGCGCCGCAGCGCTCGCACACGCCCTCAACGACCTCTTCATTGGCAAGCACGCACTTGCAGCTCGTGCACCAGTTGACAGGCATCGTGGTCTTGTAGGCAAGGTCATGCTTGAACATCTGCAGGAAAATCCACTGCGTCCACTTGTAGTAGCTCGGGTCGGTCGTGTCCACCACGCGATCCCAGTCGAAGCCGTAGCCGAGCATCTTGAGCTGGCGGGTGAAGTTCTTAATGTTCTGCGCCGTAATGATGGCGGGGTGAATGTGGTTCTTGATGGCAAAGTTCTCCGTCGGCAGGCCGAAGGCGTCAAAGCCCATGGGGTTGAGGACGTTGTAGCCCTGCATGCGCTTCTTGCGGCAGATGATGTCCATCGCCGTGAACGGGCGCGGGTGGCCGACGTGCAGGCCAGCGGCGGAGGGATACGGGAACTCAATGAGGCCGTAGAACTTGGGGCGCTTGTCGCCTGTTACGGCAGCATAGGGCTTTTCCTGCTCCCACTTTTCCTGCCATTTTTTCTCAATGGCTGTAAAATCGTACTTCATGGATCTTCTCCTTTATGTGAATTATTTTTTGACGCGAAAAAAGTCCCTGACCGTTCCAAAAAACGGTCAGGGACGTAAAAACTCTTTACGCGATACCACCCTGATTCAGCGCGCGGTCACCCGCGTGCCCTCAGCAGCTTCGATAGCCATGCCCGTAACGGAGGCGAACCGTCCCGCCCTTTCAGGCGGGCTGCTCGGGAGTGAGTCATTCACGTGCGTTTCCCCGCCGGCTTGCACCGACCGCCGGCTCTCTTTGGGCGGAAATCGCGCGTCTTTATGCTCCGTCATCGCGTTTTGCATCAATATAGCATGACCATTTTAGGTGTTTTGTCCCGCCTTGTCAAGCGTTATTTTTCAGGTGGGATCGCCCTTACTCCGCGTGGGGCAGGAGCGCGCTCAGATCGACCTCTTCTCCGTCGGCCCAGAGGTGCTCAAGAGAATAGAACTTGCGCGCCTCATCGTTGAACACGTGGACAACGATGCAGCCATAGTCGAGCAGCACCCACGTGCCGCCGCGGTAGCCCTCGCGGTGCAGCGGCTCTTCGCCCGCCTCCGTGAGCTGCTTTTCCACTTCGTCGCACAGGGCGTTGATCTGCGTGTTGGACGTACCGGTGCAGATGACAAAGTACTCCGCGAGCGTCGTGATCTTGTCGATGCGAATAAGTTTGATCTCCTTACCCTTTTTGCCGTCGAGTGCTTTCACGGCGATCTCGGCCATTTCTCTGGAAGGTAACATAGGGGTCTCCTTTTCTTATTTCAGTTTGATGTTGTTTCGTGTTATTTCCCGTTACGGGCGCAGCCACTCAGGCATTTCATCAACGACGGTATCGCTGCTGCCGGTATCGCCCGTATTGCCGCCCTCTCCCGTGCCGGGGTCGGTCGGCGTGACGGGGTCAGGCTCCGTCGGCGTAGTGGCAGTACCGCCATTGTTATCTCCCGTATTGTCAGGGGGAAGTGTTCCGGTATTGTCCGTATCGCCCGTTCCGGGGATCTCCGTGCCGGTGTTGCCGGGATCGGTCGTCTCGCTGCCGTCGGCCGTTTCACTGCCGTTTCCTGTACTGGTTTCCGTCCCGGAATTGCTGCTGGTCCCGCCGAGAATATCTCCGCTGTATCGATCCACAACGACCGGAGGCGCCACTGCAGCCTTGCTGTCCTCCACATGACCGGTGGAAGAGGAAAGCGAACCATCAGAATTGAGCGACATGATGTCAAGGTCGCTCATCGTAAACTTCTCAACAAAGGGGCTAAGCTCGTTGTTCACAATATTCAGCAGCTCCTGCGCCTTGGGGAAAACATAGTTCTGCGGCCACCTCGGATACGCGCGGCTGTAGACATACAGTGCCGTATTCGGCATGGTGACAAAGTTGACATCTTCGACCTTGAGCCCGCCCATCACGGCCTGCGAGCCGAACCAGAGCATTTCCTCAAACGTCAGATCCGAGGTGACGTTGTTCTTCACCGCGCGGGCAAATTCGCCGATCTTCGTCACATTTTTAAGCTGCAAAAGCTGCTCGATCATCGCTTTCAGAAGCGACTGCTGCGTCTTGATGCGGCCAAGGTCGCCATCTGGATAGCCGTAGTGTATATCGGTGTCGTGGCGGTAGCGCAGCACCTGCATTACATCGCTGCCGCTGAGTTTGCGGTAACCCTTGGTCTGGTGAATGTGCAGATCCTGATAGGGATCGTCGTAGTTCATATTGCGCGGCACATCGTAGTAAACGCCGCCCATGGCCTCCACGATCGCACCGACCGCGTCCCATTCGACAATGACCTGATAGTCCGGCTCGAAGCCGACGAGCTGGGAAATCTCCTTATAGAGTGCCTTGATACCCTTTTCTCCCCCGCCGTAGTAGTTGTAGACGGAGTTGATGCGCTTGACGTCCCAGGGGACATTGACCATTGTGTCGCGCGGGATGGACATGACCTTCGCCTTCTGGTTCGTCACGTCGTAGCTCGCGAGCAGCATCGTGTCGGTGTTGCCGCCGCCGCCCGTGTCGCGCCCGAGGACGAGCACCGTGTAGAAATCCTTGCTCTTTCGCTCGCCGTCCGCGCGCGGGCGCACGCCGTCACCGTAGTCGATCTCGTCGACCTGCGTCTGGTTGGGGTCCTTCTGCGCATCACCCTTGTTCGGCAGCTGTGGCGCGCGGATCTTCAGAAGGTAGCTGCCGCCCGCGACCACGCCGCACAGCAGCGCGATGAGCAGCACCTTGGCAAAGAGCCGCCCTGGGTGGGAAAAGGTCTCCTTGACCTGCTCCCACGCCTCGTCGCAGTTGCGCTCGAAAAAGCTCTCTTCATGGTGCACGCGGCGTCCCTCGTAGCGGATGCTGTCTCTGTCGTTTTCGTAAAAGTCCTTATCATTCATGGCTATGTCCTCTCAGCTCGTCCAGTGCTTCCAGCGTGTTGTGATGGACGGGGTTCCCCCGCTCTTCCATCTCCTCCACGGTCATGGTGAGCCCCATCGCAAGCCCTCGGTCAATATCCTCCCACACGACCTTGCGCAGTTCCTCCACGCCGTCGAAGTCGCGGTTCGGCTCGATGTAGTCGGCGAGATAGAGCACCTTTTCCAGCACCGTCATACCGGGCTTACCCGTCGTGTGCCAGAGAATGGCGTTGTAGATCTCGTCGTCCGCGCCGAACACGTCGCGCGCGAGCGCCGCGCCGGTCTTGGCGTGCAGCAGCTTGAGCGCGCGCTGCTCCAGCTCGTCGAGCGCGATGTGGTAGTGCTCGCAGAGCGCGAGCTGCTCTTCCATCGAAAGGCGCTTGGTCGCGTCGTGCAGGAGCGCCGCAAAGCGCGCCTTTTCAACATTTGCGCCGTAGCGTTCCGCGAGCTCCTTCGCCGTCTGCTCGGTGCCGAGCACGTGGGGAATGCGCTTCGCCTTGAGGTAGGAGAGCGCGATGGGTCTCAGTTCCTCTAAGCTTAGACGTTTCAAATCGAGATTTGTTCCATATAAATGCTCACGCAGGATATAACCGAGCACCGCGGGGGCAAGAAGCCCCGCCGTTTTCCCCTTCGGGATGCGCGCGCGCAGCTCCGTCGACGAGACGTCGACAAGGTTCGGCAGCGTCATCGTCACGATGCGGCTGCCCGGAAAGCGCTGGCCGAGGTACTTGCGCTGCGGGGCGAAAAGCTCCTCGCCGTCTTTTTCCGTGCGGCCAAAGGCGCACAGGCCTGCATGGCGCAGGATCTCCTCCGGCTTGTACCAGTTCTGGAACGAGAGGAACATATCCGTCCCCATCAAAAGCCACAGCTCGTCATTCGGGCGCTGCTCGTGGATCTCGCGCACGGTGTCGACGCTGTAACTCTTGCCCTCGCGCGCGACCTCCATATCCGATACCGTGACCGTTATCCCCGTGTCGAGCGCGATCTGCTCCCCCATCAGGCGCGTCATCGCAAGGCGGTGCTCCTTCCCTGCCGCATCGGCGGAGAGTGCCTTGTGCGGCGGAATGCCCGCGGGAATGAGCAGCAGCTCGTCGAGTCCCAGATACTTCGCCGCGCTTTCCGCTGCGGCCATGTGACCCAGATGCGGCGGGTTGAAACTGCCGCCGTAAATTCCGATCTTCAAAATTGTTCGACCTCTTTTTCTCTTTTACACGGTCTTTTTCGCCGCCTTGGGCAGCACGATCTTATCCTTCTTGTCCTTTTTGTGCGAGGGGCGGTAGAGCACGAATTTTGTGCCGATGACCTGCACCTGCTCGCTGCGCGTCAAGGCGCTCAGCTCGTCGCACGCCTCGCGCGCGGTGAGCATGCTGTTTTCGAGCACGCGGCACTTGATGAGCTCGCGCGCCTCCAGCGCGTCGTTCGCCTGCTTGACGAGGTTGTCGCCGATGCCGTCCTTGCCGATGTGGACGATCACGTCGAGGTCATTGGAAAGGCTGCGCAGATACGCGCGCTGTTTGCTGCTTAATTCCATAGTATTTCCTTATCCTTTTTATTGATGTTCCGCAAGATAATTCTTGAGCGTTTCCTTGAATGCCCGCAGTGCCTTGCCGCGGTGTGAGATCTCCGCTTTTTCTTCTGCCGAAAGCTGTGCAAAGGTCTTTCGCTTGTCAGGCACGAAGAACACGGGATCGTAGCCGAAGCCGTTTTCGCCCATAGGGGCGAAGGCGATCGTGCCCTCGACCTCGCCGTCGTCCTGCAAGACGTCGCCGTTCGGGAACGCACAGGTGATGGTCGTGTGGAAGTGGGCGCGTCGGTCGGCCTGCCCGTGCAGCATCTGCAAAAGAAGGCAGTAGCGGCCGGTGTCGTCCAGCCCCTCGCCGCCAAAGCGCGCGCTGTAAACGCCGGGGCCGCCGTTCAGCGCGTCGACGCACAATCCAGAGTCGTCCGCGATGGCGGGCAGCTTCGTCGCCTCCATCACCGCCTTTGCCTTTAAAAGAGAATTCTCGGCAAAGGTCTCGCCCGTTTCCTCCACCTCGATCTTTACGCCGAGGTCGGCCTCGGACACGACCTCCACGCCGAGGTCGCTCAGAATGGCGCTCATTTCCGTCAGCTTTTTAGGGTTCTGCGTTGCCAGAACAAATTTCATCGTCAAACCTCCCACGGGTCTTTCTCCCGTCTTTTTCTGCTCTTTTCTTCGCGCTTTTCTTCCTCGCGCTGCGCCTTGCGCTCTTCGCGCTGCGCGCTCATCTTTTCCTGCCATGCCGTGAACTTTTTGTCGAGCTTGTCAAGCGGCCATTCGATCTCCGGCACGGGCACGATGACCACCTTGCAGCTCTCACAATAGTACGCGGGCGTCTGGTAATTACAAAATAATCCGGCCTTGACGAGCGTGACGGAATTTTTGTCATCAGGGTCCGAACCCAGCATACCGTCCTTCCCGCGCCCCATCCACTCGATGTGGTCGCGGTAAGCGGGGATCACACCGTCGCGCATTTCCTTTCCGCAATAGGGGCAAACAGAAGTGATTTCCATATTCGTCTCCTTATGTCTCGCAGGTTTATGATTTTCCCCCTCAGATGAGCGCCTTGACGTATTCCTCCGCATTGAAGGGCTGGAGATCGTCGATGCCCTCGCCGAGGCCGACGAACTTCACGGGCACACCCAGCTCCTGCGCGATAGCGACGCAGATGCCGCCCTTGGCCGTGCCGTCGAGCTTCGTTAAGATGATGCCGGTGAGCCCCGCCGTCTCGCGGAAGACCTTCGCCTGCTGAAGGCCGTTCTGCCCCGTTGTCGCATCGAGCACGAGAAGCGTTTCCTTCGCGGCGTCAGGCGTTTCGCGGTCGATGATCTTGCGAAGCTTGCCGAGCTCGTTCATCAAATTCACCTTGTTGTGCAGTCTGCCCGCCGTGTCGCAGAGGACGACGTCGACATTTCTCGCCTTCGCCGCCGCGAGCGAATCGAACAGCACCGCGCCGGGATCCGCCCCCTCGACCGAGCGGACGATCTCGCACTCTGCGCGGTTCGCCCAGATCTCGAGCTGATCCGCCGCCGCCGCGCGGAACGTATCCGCCGCGCACAGCAGCACGCGCTTGCCCTCGCCCTTGAGACTGTGGGCAAGCTTGCCGATGGATGTAGTCTTGCCCACGCCGTTCACGCCGATGACCAGCACGACGCTCGGCTGCGTCGATAAGTCGAGCGCGGTGTCGCCCACGTTCAGCTTTTCAATCAAAATCTCGCGCAGCGCCTGCTTCACATCGTCGCCGTGCTGGATGCTCTTCTGGTACACGACGTCGCGCAGCTCTTTCACCGCGTCGTGCGCGACCGTCGCGCCGAGGTCAGCCAGAATGAGACTCTCCTCCAGCTCGTCGTAGAAGTCGTCGTCGATGGTCTCCCACACGATGGTGTCGAACCATGCTTTTTTGATCTTCGCAAAAATACCCATACTCTTTGATTCCTCTCTCGCGCTTATTCCTTAATGTTGAGTTCCTTGGCCATATCGTTCATGTTGATCGTCAGGATCTTGCTCACGCCGCGCTCCTGCATGGTGACGCCGTAGAGAACGTCCGCCGCCTCCATCGTGCCGCGGCGGTGCGTGATGACGATGAACTGCGTCTTTTGCGTGATGCGGCGCATGTAGTTTGCAACGCGCACCACGTTCGGCTCGTCAAGCGCCGCCTCGATCTCATCCATGACGCAAAACGGCGTGGGATGGACCTTCAGAATGGCGAAATACAGCGCGATGGCGACGAACGCCTTTTCGCCGCCCGAGAGCAGCGTGATGGTCTTGAGCGCCTTGCCCGGCGGCTGGACCTTGATCTCGATGCCGCAGGAGAGCACATCGTTTTCGTCCTCCAGCTCGAGCGTCGCCTTGCCGCCGCCGAAGAGCTCCAGAAATGTCTCCTGAAAGCTCTCGCGGATCAGCGCGAACTGCTCTTTGAAAATGACGGTCATCTCGCCCGTGATGCTCTCGATCACGCCGACGAGCTCGCTCTTCGCCTTTTCCACGTCGTCGCGCTGGGTCGTGAGGTAAGTGTAGCGCGTGTTCACACGCTCGAATTCCTCGATCGCGCCGACATTGACCGCGCCAAGACCGCTGATGGCGCGCTTGAGCTCGCCGATGCGGCGGCTCGCCTTAGCGACGCTCTCTAATTCAATGCGCTGCTCCTGCGCGGCGGAGTGCGACAGCTCATAATTTTCCCAGAGCCTGTCGAGGATCTGCTGCTCCTCCATGGCGCTCGTCGCGCGCTTTTGCTCAAGCTTGCTGACGCTGCGCTCCACGTTGAGCACATTTTCGTTGAGTTCGCGCCCGCGCCGGTCGCTCTGGCTGCGCTCGGCCTCAAGTGCGAGTTTCGCTTTGGAAAGCGCTTCGAGCTCGGCGCGCTTTTCCGTCATTTTGCCGCTCAGCGCGGCGATCTCATCTTCATGCACGCCGATCTCGCGCCGCGCCTGCTCGCTTGCCGTTTTGTACTGCTCAATGAGCGCCTTTCTGCTCTGCTCGTCGCCCTGCATCTGGCAGCGCAGGCCCTCGAGACTCGCAAGCGACTTTTCCGTGGTCTCGCGCTCGGCGGCAAAGCCCGCAAGCGCGCTCTTGCGTCCGGCGATCTCATCGCCCAGGCGCGAGGTGGAGCGCAGCAGCTCCGTCTGCCCGGAGAGACTCTCCTCCGCCTGCGCGCGCAGCGCGGCGGCCTCGCTCTCCTGCTGCGATGCAAGCGCTTCCTTTTCTTCCATGGCGCGCTTCACCTCGCCGCGGCGGCGGGTGATGGTATCGCGCTCGGTATCCAGTGCTTCCAGCCGCTCGCGCAGCGAGGAAAGCAGCAGATCATAGTGATTTTTGTCGCCTTGCAGCTTGAGCACGGCGTCCTCCGCCGCGCGCTGCTGCCCCTGCGCGACCTCCAGCTCGTATCGCGCCTTCGAAAGCTCGCGCTTGGCGTCCTCGGCGGCCTTGGCAGCGAGCGTCAGCTTTTCCGCAAGGCTGCCGCGCCGCGCCGTCAACTCGCGCAGCTCGCCGGCTCTGCTCAAAATGCCCGCGCTGCGGGAGATCGAGCCGCCCGTCATCGAGCCGCCGCGATTCAGAACCTGACCGTCGAGCGTCACGATGCGGAACGCATTCGAAAACTTGCGTGAGATCGTGATGCCGCAGTCGAGATCCTCAACCACGACCGTGCGGCCGAGCAAATTCTTGAAAATGCCGTCGTATTCGCGGTCGTATTCCACAAGTTCGCTCGCAAGGCCGACGTAACCGTATTCGCCCTTCACGCGCTCGTCGCGCAGCGCTTCGCCGCGGATCGTCGAAAGCGGCAGGAAGGTCGCGCGCCCGCCATCGCGCTGCTTTAAGAGCTGGATAGCGCTCTTGGCGTCCTCCTCGCGCTCGACGACAATGTTTTGCAATCCCGCACCGAGCGCAATCTCGATCGCAACGGCGTACTTCTTGTTGACCTTCATCAGACCCGCTACCGGGCCGTGCACGCCGCGCAGGGCATTGCGCTCGCGCGCCTGCATGACCGTGCGCACCGCCTTATTGAAGCCCTCGTACTCCTTTTCCATCTCGCTGAGTAAGCGGATGCGGGAGTCTAAGTTGTTCATCTCCATCGTGAGGGAAACATGCTGCTCGCCCGTCTCCTTCTCGCGCTCGATTCTGCCCTGCATCTTCATCGTGTGGCCGGCGATGATATTGCGGATAGCGTCGGCTTCCTCCTGCGCACTTTCGAGCGCGCGGCGGTTCTCCGTGGCACTTTTGCGCGTTTCAGAAAGCTGGGCTTCCCCGCTCTCCTGCTCGGCGGCGATGGCGCTCTCGCGCTCGTCCATTTCAGAAAGCGTCGAGCGCAGGGCGGCAACTTCCGCGCGGCTGTCCGCCGCGGCGGACAGGGCAAGCGCCTCACGAGCGCGCAGGGCTTCCGCCTCGCTCGCAGCCTCGCCCGCGTTTTTCGACAGTTCCTCCGCCTGCTTGAGCAGCGCAGCGAGCGCCGTTTCGACTTCGTTTTTATCGTGTTCCAGCTCTTCGATGCGCGCGCGCTGCTGCGCGATCTGCTCGTCCATCGAGCCGACGCGGTCGGACTGGCTTCTCAGCTCCTCCTCCACGCGCGCGATATTTTCCTCGTTGTGCGCGATGCCCGTTTGCAGCACCGCGACGGCAGATTCCTGCTCTTTAACCTGCGCATCGAGCGCGGAAAGCGCCGTGCGCTCCTCCTCCTGCGCGATGTCGTTTTCGTGGATACGCGCGGAAAACTGCTCGCTCGCGGCGTACAGCGCCTCGAGGTCGGCGTTTGCCTTATTGAGCTCCTCGCGTGCAAGGGCAAGGTCGGTGTCGAGCTTGATGGCGCACGTGCGGAGCGTTTCGAGATTCTCAAGCCACACGGAGATCTCCAAAAGGCGCAGCTCGTCGCGGTAGATGAGATATTGCTTCGCCGTCTCCGCCTGCGCGCGCAGGGGCTCGACCTGCAATTCAAGCTCGGCGATCTTGTCGTTGATACGCACCAGGTTTTCCTCCGTGCGCTCGAGTTTGCGCTCGGTCTCCTCCTTGCGGTAGCGGAAGCGGGAAATGCCCGCCGCCTCCTCAAAGATCTCGCGGCGGTCGCCGCTCTTTTGCGACAAGATCTCGTCGATGCGGCCCTGACCGATGATGGAATAGCCCTCGCGGCCCATGCCGGTGTCCATGAAAAGCTCATTCACGTCGCGCAGCCGTACGGACTGCTTGTTGATATAGTATTCCGATTCGCCGCTGCGGTAGTACCGGCGCGTGACGGCAACCTCGTTTTCCTCCATGCTGGGGAAAATGTGCTCGGTGTTGTCGAGCACAAGCGTCACCTGCGCAAAGCCCATCTGGTTGCGCGTTTCCGTGCCGCCGAAGATGACGTCCTCCATCTTCACGCCGCGCAGCGATTTGCTCGACTGCTCGCCCATGACCCAGCGAATGGCGTCCGAAATATTCGATTTACCGCTTCCGTTCGGGCCGACGATGGCGGTGATGTCCTCACCGAAGTTGAGCACCGTCTTGTCCGGGAAGCTCTTGAAGCCCTGGATCTCCAATGCCTTTAAGTACACGGGCAAATTCCTCCTTGGAAAAAGCGCGTCATTTGCAATCAGGGTATAATGACACAGTTTAACTAATACTATATACCATTTTTTTGCCGCCTTTTCAAGGCCATTCGATGAACAAAGCGTAAAAAGACGCCCGAAGACGTCTTTTTTCACTCATTTTTCTTCTTTTTCTTCTCGATCAATTCGTACAGCGCCTCCAGCGCGTCGGACAGGCCGCCGAGCCGCCCGACAAGCCCACAGGCAACCGCCTCCTCCCCGTAGAGCACGCTGCCAACATCGGAGGCCAAGTCCTGCGTATCCATCATCAGCGCGAGAAAGCGCTCGCGTGTGATGTTCGAATGCTTGGTCACAAAGCGCACGATACGCTCCTGCAAGCGTTCAAAATACTGGTAGGTCTGGGGTGCGGCGATGATCGTGCCGCTTGTGCGCACGGGGTGAATGGTCATCGAGGCCGACGGCGCGATCATCGTCACCATCGGCGCGACCGCGAGCGGCACGCCGATGGAGTGCCCGCCGCCGAGAACGAGCGAGACGGTAGGCTTTTTCATTCCCGAAATGAGCTCGGCGATGGCAAGCCCCGCCTCCACGTCGCCGCCGACGGTGTTGAGCAGGAATAAAACACCGTCGATGTCCTCGCTTTCCTCGAGATACGCAAGGAGCGGCAGCACGTGCTCGTACTTGGTCGCCTTCTGCGTATTCGGCAGCAGCATGTGTCCCTCGATCTGCCCGGCGATGGTCAGGCAATGAATGGCGGCGCGGCTATTCTTGATGACGACCGAGCCGTAGTCGATGACGGGCTGAATGGGCGGCAGCAGCGGCTCCTGATCGTTCTTTTCCCTCTCGCGTGAGGGTTTTGTTTCGTTTTTCATGGCATATCCTCCCGAAAGTCATTTTCGTTAGGATTTGCAAAAAGCGGGCAAAGCATACGAAAAAGCGCCCGAAGGGTTTTCCTTCGGGCGCGCAGTTTCAATTGTGATACGTCAGCAGTTCTTCAACGCTCTTGCGCTTCGGCGCGGCGGGCTCCTCGTCGGGATACCCAAGGCCGATCACGCAGCCGACCTTCTGGTTTTCCGGAATGTGCAGCAGGTCAATGATCTTCTCTTCATCGAAATAGCCCGTGATGACCGTGCCGACGCCGCGCTCCCACGCGGCAAGGCAGAACGTCTGCGCCGCGATGCCCGCGTCGAACATCTCAAAGCCCGCCTCCTTGGGCGTCGCATACGAGCCGTCGCGCTCAAAGCCTGATCGCCCCGTGATGTAGGTGAGCGCCATGAGCGCAGCGCAGCTTTTGAGCGTCTTTTCGTTGAACTTAAAATCAAGCACCATCTCTTCCGCCATCTTGTCGATCGTCGCGCGGTCCTCCACGAGAATGTAGCGCGCGATCTGCGTGTTCTTCCACGACGGGGCGTAGGCCGCGTCCGCGACAATTTCCTCGATAACCTTGTGCGGAACGGTTTCCTGCTTGTATTTACGAATGCTTCTTCTGGTTCTGATCGCCTGTGATACGTCCATTTTTGGCTCTCCTTTGACGTTTATTACTTTTCCGTGCCATAGAAAAACAGCGCGACCGTTCCCGGGCCGACGTGCGCGCCAGTGACGGGCTCGTAGACCACGTTCAGGCATTCGCCGGTGAAGCCCTTGTCCCGCAGCAGCGCAAGGAGCGCCTCCGCACCCTCGGCGTTATCCGCGTGGGCGATGCCGATGCTCTCGCTCTTGTCGAGCGCGCGGGTATCAAAATAATTTGCAAGCTCCGCGTAGGCGCGCTTCAGACCGCGCACCTTGCCGCAGGAGACGATGTGTCCCGTCTCATCGCCGCGCAGGATCGGCTTGATGCTCAGCACCGTGCCGATGAGCGCCGTCGCGCCGGAAATGCGCCCGCCGCGCTTGAGGTAGGCAAGGTCGTCCACGGTGAAAAACTGGCACATGTGCGGTCTGCGCACAAGCAGCTGTTCCTTGATCTCTTCGAGGCTCTTCCCTTCCTCGATCATCTCCGCCGCCTCCAGCACCTGCAAGCCTTCGCCGAGTGAAGCAGCATAAGTGTCGATGGTCACGATCCTGCGCTCAGGATAGCGCTCCGCCAGTTCGCCCGCGGCGATGGCTGCGGCCTGCGCCGTACCGCTGATGCCACCGGACATGCCGACATAGAGCACATCGTCGCCCACGGAGAGCGCCCGCTCAAAGTATTCCTCCATCAGCGCAGGACTGACCATCGACGTTTTGACGATCGCGCCCTCGCGCATCGCGCCGTAGAACGCCGCGCCGTCAAAATCTGTATCATCGGGATAATCTGTCTCCTTCCCGTCCACCGTATAGGAAAACGGAATGACCGTGATGTGATACTTCTTCGTCAGCACCACCGGCAGGTTGGCGGACGTATCGGTAAATAACTGGAGCATGACTCTCTTCCCTTTCTGATCGTTCTCAAAATAGGCGTATGACAGCTTATCACGCTCTTTGCGCTTATGCAAGCAGAATTGCAGGAATTTTGCACTTTATTGATCTTCTTTTCCCTTTTGCAGAAGAAAATGCAGGGGACTCCCTCAAAATGAGAGAGTCCCCTTTGCTGTTTTCTGCTTACGCCTGCTCGAAGATCGTCTTCATGCACTTGTAGGTCATGTAGCAGTCGAGCTTGGCAACCGTTTCATACGGCGCGTGCATCGACAGCACCGGAACGCCCGCATCGAGCGTGTCGATGTTGCGCTGCGCCATGAACTTGGCGACCGTACCGCCGCCGCCGGCGTCGGTCTTTCCCATCTCGGCGATCTGCCAGAACACACCGTTGTCGTTCATCAGCTTTCTCACCTTGCCGACGACCTCGGCGCTCGCGTCGCTCGCGCCGCCCTTGCCGCCGGAGCCGGTGTACTTGCACAGCGCCACACCGTAGTTGACGAACGAGGAGTTGCGCTTGTCGTACACGTCGGCAAAGTTCGGATCATACGCCGCCGTCACGTCCGCGCTCAGGCAGAAGGAGTTGGCAAAGCAGTCGGTGAGCGCCACGCCCTGCGTGCGGCACATATCACCCATGAACCACTCAAACGCCTGAGAGAGCATACCGGAAACACCCTCCGAGCCGATCTCTTCCTTATCGGCGAAGATGCAGACGGCAGTCTTCTTGGGGGAAACGGCATCGAAAATGCCCGCAAGCTCTGCATAGGCGCAGACGCGGTCGTCATGGCCGTAGGAAGCGATGAAGCTGCGGTCGAAGCCGATGTCGCGCGCCTTGCCGGCGGGCACGACCTCGATCTCAGCGGAGATGAGATCCTCCTCCGTCATGCCGTACTTCTCGTTGAGGTACTGCATAACGCCCAGCTTGAAGCGGTCGGAGCAGTCCTCATCTGCGATGGGACGGCCGCCGAGCAGCACGTTCAGGCTCTCGCTCGGAATCGCCTCGTTGAGGGGCTTTTTGCCCTGCTCGCGGCCAAGGTGCGGGAGAAGATCGTTGATGATGAACTGCGGGTCGCCTTCCTCGCCGCCGATGTGAATGGCAACGCTCTTGCCGTCGCGCAGCACGGCCACACCGTGCAGCTCGAGGGGAATGGTCACCCACTGATACTTGCGGATTCCGCCGTAATGATGGGTCTTGAAGTACGCCATCTCAGCCTCTTCATAGAGCGGGCGGGGCTTTAGGTCCAGACGCGGGGCGTCCGTATGCGCCGCACCGATGTTCGCGCCGTGGCTCAAGTCCTCGCTGCCGATGACGGCGAGCATGATGCCCTTGCCGCGGTTGTTGAAGTAGACTTTGTCGCCCGCAGCAAGCCTCATGCCGGCTTCATAGGCCTTGAAGCCCTTCTTCTTCGCCAGCTCGATGCAGTACTCCACGCAAAGGCGCTCGGTCTTGCCGTGGTTGAGGAATTCCTTGTAATCCTCACAATAGGCGTTCATCGCCTCTTCTTCCTCTGCGCTCAGACGGTCGTAGCCGTTCTTGGGAGCGTAGAGCAGCTTTTCCGCAAGCTTGTTCTTTTCACTCATCTCTCAGTTTCCTCCTTCAAAGTTTTGATGATGGTATGGATATAGACTTCTGCCGCATTCTCCGCCGCAGCGGCGGTGGGCAGATCGTTCACAAATTCGTAGTCACAGCGCGCACGGAAGTACTCTGCACTCTGCTGCGCGGCGACGCGCGACCTCGCATAGTTCTCCGTGATGCTGTCGCGCGCCATAATGCGCTTGACCCGCACCTCTTCAGGCGCCGTTACGGCGACGGTCGCGTCGCAGATCGCGCCAAGGCCGCACTCGATGAGCTTGATGGCGTCAAGCCCGATGAGCTGTTTATCGCTCGCCGCCATGCGGCGGGCGCACTCGCGCGGAACGTGCGCGCGGACGATGGCGTCCAGCTCAGAGAGCTTTTCCTTGTCATGGAAGACGATCAGACCAATGGCGTGCACGTCCACGCTGCCGTCCGCTCGGAAGATTGCGCCGCCGAATGCCTTTCGCAGCGCCGCGCGCAGACTTTCATCGCTCCCAAGCATTTCATGGTAGATCCTGTCGCAATCGAGCACGCACGCGTCCTGTTTTTGGAGCGCGCGCAGCAGGCTCGTCTTCCCCGCGCCCGTGCCGCCGGTGATGCCGATGACGATCTTGCCGTCGTCCGCGTCCTCTACATGGAAGCCCGCGGCCTTTTTGAGGCGGTTGCCGATGGCAAGGCCAAGGCCTTTACTGTCCGGACACTGTGCCCAGATCTCGCCCACATTCGTCTCGTCGAACGTCCGCAGCGCATCGAAGACATGTTGTGCCTGCGCGCGCTTGTCGCCGCTCGCGCCGAGGGGGTGAACGATGTGCCCTGCAAAGAGCGGCACAAACTCATCAAAGCAGATCACGCCCGCGTCCTCCGATGCATGGGTCAGAAGATAGCGCGCGCTCGCCTTCGCCCCACCGGTAACGACCGTGACGGGGGCCTTGGGCGCGTAGTGGCGGTATTTCATGCCGGGGGCACGCGGCTTTTCGCCGTCATTCATCTTCTGCGTCACGGCCTTGTCGACCGTCACCTCGCCCAGCGCATCGCGCAGGCTCTCGAGCGGCAGTCCACCCGGGCGCAGGAGCTGCGGCGGCGTGACCGTCAGGTCGATGATCGTCGACTCCACGCCCACCTCGCAGGGGCCTCCGTCCACGATGCCGTCGATCTTCCCCCACATATCCTCGCGCACGTGCTCCGCCGTCGTGCAGCTGGGGCGGCCCGAGGTGTTGGCGCTCGGCGCGGCGACGGGCACGCCCGCCTTTTCGATGATGGCGCGCGTCACCGCATGGTCAGGGCAACGCATGCCGACGGTCTCAAGTCCGCCCGTCGTGCGCAGCGGCACGCAGGGCTTTTTCTTCAGGATCATCGTCAGCGGGCCGGGCCAGAAGCGCTCGGCGAGCCGGTAGGCTGTCTCCGGCACATCCTCGCAATAGCGCGTGAGCCAGCTTGCGTCGGGAATGTGCAGAATAAGGGGGTTATCCTGCGGGCGGCCCTTGGCTTCGAAAATATGCAGCACGGCATTTTCGTCAAGTCCGTTCGCACCGAGGCCGTACACCGTCTCCGTCGGGATCGCCAGAAGCCCGCCGCGGCGCAGAATGTCCGCCGCCTGCGCGATGCTCTCTTTATCCTCTACCGTGCGGAGGGTAAACCATTTTGTTTCCAATGCTCTCTCTTCTTTCTTAAGCTTCGCTGCTCTCGCGCAGCTTTTCCGCCTGCTCCTGCATCGTCAGCGCGTCGATGATAGGGTCTAAATCGCCGTTCATCACGGCGCTGATGTTGAAATTCTTATTCTCGCCTGTCAGCCGGTGGTCGGTCACACGGTTCTGTGGGAAGTTATAGGTGCGGATGCGCTCGTTGCGCATGCCGCTGCCGACCTGCGCGCGGCGCTCGCTCGTGATCGCGCCCTCCACGCGCTCGCGCTCAGCCTCGTAGAGCTTGCTCGCGAGCATCGCCATACACTTGGCGCGGTTCTGGAGCTGGGAGCGTTCCTCCTGACACGAGACGACGATGCCCGTCGGCTTGTGGATGAGGCGCACAGCAGAGCTCGTCTTATTGACGTGCTGGCCGCCCGCGCCGGACGCGCGGTAGACCTGCATTTCGATGTCCTCGGGACGAAGGTCAACGTCGACCTCCTCCATCTCTGGCAGCACCGCGACCGTCGCGGTCGAGGTGTGCACGCGCCCGCCGGACTCGGTTTCCGGCACGCGCTGGACGCGGTGGACGCCGGATTCAAACTTGAATCTCGAGTACGCCCCGTCGCCGCTGACGATAAAGTCAGCTTCCTTTACACCGCCCAGCTCCGTGTCGTTGTAGTTCAAAAGCTCCACGCGGTACCCCCGCTTTTCCGCATACATCGCGTACATGCGGTAGAGGTCCGCGGCGAACAGCGCACTCTCCTCTCCGCCCACGCCGCCGCGAATTTCAACGATGACATTTTTGTCGTCGTTCGGGTCGCGCGGCAGCAGCAGCACGCGCAGCTCTTCAAAGAGCCGCTCTTTTTCCGCCTTGGCAGCGTTCAGTTCCTCCTGCGCTATGTCCTTGAGCTCGGGGTCGGATACAAGCTCCAGCGCCTGCGCGATGTCGTCCTCGCACTTCTGGTACGCGCGGTAGGCCTCTACCACGGCGGAGAGCTCCTTCTGCTCGCGCGTGAGCGCGCGCAGCTTCTTTGGGTCAGCGTAAATTTCCGGCACTTCGAGCAGCTCGCCGATCTCGTCATAGCGGCGCGCGAGCTGTTTGAGCTTTTCCCACATCAGCCCTTATCCTCCGCAATGAAGTCAGAGCAGGCCTTGACGAACTGGTCGCGCCAGAAGTGATAGCCCGCGGAATCGGGGCAGAGCGAGACCTCCGCCACGTGCGGTGTCTGCAAATAGAGATCCATCTGGCGGAACACGTCCTTATAGTCCTGCTCGCTCTTGTGCGTGATGAGGTACGCCGCGTTCTGGATCTCGTAGCCGCGGCGCTTCAAAAAGCCGCGGATCACGCTCGAGCAGCGGCCCGCCCACACGGGCGTGCCGAGAATAACGAGCTTGTAATCCGAGAGCGGACGCGCGCACTTCGGGCGCGAAACGGCGCTCGTGCGCTTGTGCATCGCATCGAAGCAGCAGCGAAGATACCCCATCGTGCCGCCGCGGTCGATCTTGTCGCGAATCTCCAGGCATTCGCAGCCCAGTGCCTCAGCGACTTCCTCCATGGCTTTTTTCGTGTTTCCCGTGCGGGAATAGTAAAGGCATAAAATGTTATCGTTCATACTCAGTTTCCTCTCAGCAGGAGCCAACCGGTGGCAAAGGCCTCCCGCACATAGTAGTTGAGTTGCAAAGCATCGTAATACGCGCTGCGCGGCAGCGTCGCCGCCACACCGCAGGCCCATGGCACACCGGCAATTCGTCCGGCTCTATAAATATGATAGTCATTTGTCACATAGGCAAACGTCCCCGCTGTATCAAGACCGTTTTCTGCCATGATCGCGTAGCTGAAATCAAAATTCTCCTGCGTGCTGGTGGACTTGTCCTCGCGGTAAATGCGGCTTTCGTCCACGCTGTGGGCGATGAGCCAGTCCGCCATGCAATCGGCCTCGGAAATATCCTCTCCCGGCCCCTGTCCGCCTGAGCAGATGATGGGGATGTCCGGCTTGTCCGCGATGAAGTCAAGCGCCGCCTGCAGCCGCGACGAGAGCATCAGCGACGGCGTCGTGCCGTTCACGCCCGCGCCTAAAATGATAACGCACTGTGCGTCCTCTGCGCGTGCATCGGTATGCGCATCGCGAATGACAAGGGACTCAAGATAGACAAAGGCCGCAAAGCCGCAGCACACGAGCACGAGCAGAACACGCTGCCCCCACTTTGCCCACGCGCGCTCGGAATACTGCGCAAGCAGCGCGAAGACGATCAAAAGCGCCGTCAGACACCAGAACAGGAGTCCTGCAAAGCGCACGCCGGGCACGGCCCGGCACATAGCGCCGAGCACGGCGCAGACCGCTGCCGCCGTCCACAGTCTTTTTTGTTTCTTCATGGTGCGTTCCTCATTCGCCCGCCTGCTCGGCGAGCGTCTCCCACTTTTCCATCAGCGCGCCGAGCATCTCCTCGGCCGCTTCCTTTTCTTTGTAAATTTCGCTGTAGCGCTCATAGTCGCTTCCGGCCTCTTCAAGCCGCTGCTCGATCTCCGCAATGGCCGCTTCCTGCGCCGAAATTTCCTTTTCGCAAATGGTGAGCTGGCGCCGCGCCTGCTGCGCGGAGCGATTCGGCTTCGGTTTTTCTGTAATGGTCTTTTCCTTTATAGCCTTTGGTGTATGGTCGATCTTGTTCTGTGCCTCCAGCGCCTTGACCTGCCGGTAGCGGGCAAAACCCATCGGATAGTCGGTGATGACGCCATTCTCCAGTTCCCACACGCGCGTTGCAAAGCGGTTGATAAAATAGCGGTCGTGGCTGACGAAGAGAAGCGTCCCGTCGTAGCTTTCCACCGCCTCCTCGATCCACTCGCGGGACGCGATATCGAGGTGGTTCGTCGGCTCGTCAAGAATGAGAAGGTTCACTTCCTCGTCCATCAAAATGCAGAGCTTCAATCGGCTCAGCTCACCGCCGGAGAGCACGCTCACGCTCTTAAAAACGTCCTCGCCCGTAAAGTGGAACGCAGCCAGACGGTCACGCGCTGTCTGCGGCGTGATGTTGCGCTTGGAGTAGAGCATCGTGTCGACCAGGTTCCGCTCCGGCACGTCGAACGTGACGATCTGCGGCAGGTACGCCGTTCTGACCGAGGGCCCGAATTTGATCTTGCCCTCGTCGGGATACTCCTCTTCCATGAGCATCTTGATAAGCGTTGACTTGCCCGTGCCATTGTCGCCGATGAGCGCGATGCGCTCGCCGCCGCGCACCTGCAAGTCAACATCGTGGAAGAGTACGCGGTCGCCAAAGCTCTTTTTGAGCTTTCTGAGCGCAAACACCTCGTCGCCGTAGAATTCCTGCGACTTGAACTGTACATTGAGCGCCCGTTCCTTCGTAGGCTTGTCCGTCGTGCGCATGCGCTCAATGCGCTTTTCCATCGACAGCGCACGGCGGTAGGTCTTGTCCATGCCCTTGAAGGCGAACATGCGCAGCTGCTCGGCGCTCTTTTCAAGCTGAGCGATCTTGGCCTGTTCCTTTTCGTATTGGCGCATTTTTTCGAGATAGCGCCGCTCCTTTTCCACCGCGTAGAAGCTGTAGTTGCCGCTGTAGAACTCCGCCTTGCCGTCGAGCACCTCGATGACGCGGGTGATGGTGCGGTCTAAGAAGTATCGGTCATGCGAGATGGCCACGACCGTACCCTTAAAGGTGGAAAGGTACTGCTCCAGCCATTCGATGGCGTGCAGATCGAGGTGGTTCGTCGGCTCGTCGAGCAGCAGAATGTCGGTATCCTCTAAAATGAGGCGGCCGAGGTTCACGCGCGTCTTTTCGCCGCCCGAGAGTGTGTCGAACAGGCGCTCGCGCATCTCCGGCGGAATGGACAGGCCGTTTGCGACCTTGTTGATGGGCGTTTCCGTGTCGTACCCGCCAAGGCCCTCGAACTTTGCAGAAAGCTCTCCGTAGCGGCGCAGCGTTTCCTCGCTCTCGTCGCCGTTTGCCATCTTCTCGGAGAGGGCGTTCATCTCGTTCTCCATCCTCTGCATGCGCGAAAACGCACTCTTGAGCACATCCTCGACCGTGTAGCCCTCGGGATACACGGGGATCTGCGAAATGAGGCCGAGCCTGCGGCCCGAGGCGATGCTCACCTCGCCCGCGTCATAATCAAGCTCCCCCGTCAGGATACGAAAGAGCGTTGTCTTGCCCGCGCCGTTTTTGCCGAGAAGGCCCACGCGCTCGCCGGTATTGACCTGAAAGGTGATGCCGTCCAATATTTTCTTTTCGAGATCAAAGGACTTCACAAGTCCCGATACGCTGATGTCGATCATGCCTTGGTCAGCTCTTCCACGATGGTCTCAAAGTGCATGGAGTGCGAGGCCTTGACGAGCATCGCCGTATCCGCCGCGAACGCCGCCTTGATGGCGTCCATCGCCTCCTCCACGCTCTGAAACCACTGCACAGAGCCGTTCCCTTCTAAAAAGTTTTTTGCCCGTGCACCGATCGCGATCACCGTGTCGATGCCCAGTTCCTTTGTGAGCTCGCCGATCTCGCGGTGCGCGCTCTCGGTGAGGTCGCCGAGCTCGGCCATGTCGCCGATGACGGCGGCTTTTTTGCCGCTGCTCGCCGCTAAAACGCGCAGCGACGCCGCCATCGACTGGGGCCCTGCGTTGTAGCAGTCGTCGAGCAGGCGGCGATTTTCGGAAAGCGCGATGACGTGCATGCGCGAGCCTGCCGGTTCATAGGCCGCAACACCGCGCTCAATCTCTTCCTTCGTTTCGCCAAGGTACTCGCCGATGGCCGCGGCCATCGCCGCGGCGTAGACCATGTGCTTGCCCGGCGCGGGGATTGCGAGCGCGTAGCGCTCCTTCTCCGTCGTCACAACGCAGCGAATACCGTCGATGCCGAGGTCTTCGACCTCGCTCACGCGGACATTGCAGTGCGCAGACAAGCCGCATCGCAGAATGTTCTGCGGCAGCGTGACGGTATCGAGCAGCTCATCGTCGCCGTTTAAGACGGCGAGACCGTCCTTTTTGAGGTTTTCGAAGATCTCGCACTTGGCCTTCAGAATGTTTTCGCGCGACCCGAGATATTCAATGTGCATATCGCCGACGTTCGTGATAACGGCGATGTCGGGCTTCACCATCTCGCCGAGGTAGCGGATCTGCCCTGCGCGATCCATGCCCGTTTCGATGACCGCCGCTTGATGCTTGGAGGAAAGCCCCAGCAGCGTCTGCGGCGTGCCGATCTCGTTATTGAAGTTCGCGGCGGTCTTGAGCGTGTTGAACTTCACACCCAGCACCGAGGCGATCATTTCCTTCGTCGTTGTCTTGCCGACGCTGCCCGTCACCTGCACAAACGGAATGGAAAACTGCGCACGGTACCACGCGGCCAAGTCCTTGAGCGCAAGCAGCGTGTCGGGTACTTTGATGTAGAATTTCCCGGGCAGCAGCGCTTCCGGCACACGCGCGCAAAGGCAGCCCTCCGCGCCCGCGGAAAGCGCCTTTTCGATGTAATCATGTCCGTCGAAGCGCTCGCCGACGAGCGGCAGAAAGACTTCGCCCGCTTTGACGGTACGGCTGTCGGTGTTCACGCCGAAGATCTTCGCCGCCGCATCGCCCTGCAAAAGCTTGCCGCCGGTCGCCGCGAGCAGCTCTTTTACCGTGATGGTCTCCATTTACAGTCCTCTCTTCTGCTTCAGCGACTCTTCGACGATCTTCTCGCACAGCTCTTCGTAGCCGATGCCGACCGCCGCCGCCTCCTGCGGGAGGAGGCTCGTCTTCGTCATGCCGGGCAGGGTGTTGATCTCAAGGAAATAGGGCGTGCCGTCAGGCGTGACGATGAAGTCCGCGCGGGAATAAACGCTCAGTCCGATCAGGCGATAGACCGTTTCGGTCGCGGTGCGCACGCGCATTTCCCAATCCTCGGGAATGGGAGAGGGGCAGATCTCCTCCGCCGCACCCGCCTGATATTTGTTGGCATAGTCATAAAAGCCCGTCTTCGGAATGATCTCGATGGACGGCAGCGCCTTGCCCGCGATGATGCCGACCTGGATCTCGCGGCCGGAGATGTACTGCTCGAGCACGACCTGCGCGCCGAATTGCAGGCACGCTTCGAGCGCCGCCTTCAGCTCCGCGCCCGTGTGCGCGATGGAAACGCCGACGGACGAACCATTGGCCACAGGTTTCACGACGCAGGGGAGCTTCGTTTCGGAAACGAGCTTGCCGATCTCATCCGCCGTATAGCGCACCGTGCGCCACTGCGGCGTGATGACATATTCCGACACCAGACGCTTGGTAAGATCCTTATCCATTGCGATGGCGCTCGAGAGATAGCCCGCGCCGGTATAGGGAATGCCGAGCAGGTCAAACGCCGCCTGCACGCGGCCATCCTCGCCGCAGGTGCCGTGCAGGGCAAGAAATACAATGTCCGCCTTGGCGCATACATCAAGCACACCCGTGCCGAACATGCTGCGGCTCTGATCCTTGCGGCTTGCGCGCACGGCGGCAAGATCCGGCTCCGCCTCAGCGACGGAATAGTCGCCGCAGAAGCCGTCCGGCGCATCAAAAACGTCGTCAAGCTTGCCCTCATAATCCTCAAAGCCCAGGAACATATCCACTAAGATTGCCTGATGGCCGCGAGAACGCAGCGCACGGCAGATCTTGTTGCCGCTCGAGAGCGAAACGTTTCGCTCCATGCTCAGTCCACCCGCTAAAACAACGATACGCATATCGTTTTCCTCCTTATTTCTGAAAGGGGCATCACCGCCCCCCGTTTATCCATACTATACTAATGTACACTTTACCACAGCTTTTTCCCAATTACAAGCAAAAGAGAACGGCTGAAAACCGTTCTCTTTTGTTTGCTTTTCCTTGTTTTCCTCAGCCGAAGAGCCCGGAAAGAAGCCCGCCCTTTTCATTGCGGTCATTCCTGAGCGTCATCGCCGCGCTGAGCATTTCCGCCGCCTGTGCGCGCGTCACGCCCGAGCGCATCTCGTCGGCAGAAAAGCGCCCGCTCTCGATGATGCTGACGGACTGTAAATTCGCCACTGCCTGCGCGCACCAGGCATTCTCTGCGTCCTGCGCGTCGTAATCCGAGAGGTCAACATCTGTCACGCGGAGCAGCCGGTTCAGAACGACCGCCGCCTCGTTGAGCGTGATCAAATCTCCTGCACGGAAGGCTGCCCCCTCCGCCGTGCTGATACCCGATACCACTCCCGCGTTCAGTGCGCTCACGGCATAGCCCTTTGCCCAGGAGGGAATGCTTGCATCGTCGCAAAAACCGGTCATCTGCACTTCTTCCGCGCTCACGTCCATCGCCGCAAGCGCCATGGCGATAAATTCGCCGCGCGAGAGCGTGCGCTCCGGCTCAAAGAAATAGCTGCCGCCGAGCCTTGCCCCCGTAAAAACGTCGTGCTCGGCAAGGTCTACCGCCGCCGTATGCGCGCGGTTGCCGGCCATGTCGGCATAGCAGACGCCGCTATTCGCCTTTTCGATCGTAACGCTCACCGTTGCCGGAAGCGACGTGTTGCCGTAGGCATCGCTCGCCGTATAGGTGAAGCTGTCGCTCCCGAGCTTGCCATGCGGCGTATAGACAAAGCCGAGGCCGTCCTCTGTCAGCGTAACGGTTCCCTTCTTTGCCTCCTGCGCAATGGCAAAGGTGATCTCGTCGCCCTCGTTGTCCACAGCGCGGAACGCGCCTTCATACGCAACGCCGCGGTAGACCCTGATCGCCATATTTTCCGCTACCGGCGCGCCCTCGACGGCCTTCGTCTCTTCCTTCCCTCTGCCAAAGATCGCCGAAGCGCTCTGTACCGGCACAAGGGTCAAAAGCAGCAGCGCCATCACAAACGGCAGCGCGCGCCACAGCTCTTTTCGCTTTTCCATATTAAAAAAATCTCCTTCCTGTTGTTTCTCCTGCGGTTATTGTTTGCCAACGGGCAAAAAGTATGCAAAACCGCACGCTTTTGCGGCGCCGGATCGCCGCATTTTCTTTTCCTCTTGCCTGCGCGGAAAAATGCAGAGAATTTTTCAAAAATCTATTGACTTTTCCAATGCCAGAAGGTATACTTGGACAGCCGCTTTGAATGGGCTTAAAGTTTCGGAAGGTTTCGAGGCTTTTCGAACGCCCCCGACAGCGAGTCCGTAATTAAGGAAAGAGGTGCAAGCAATGCAAGCGATCATCGTTACCGGCGGTAAGCAGTACGTGGTGAACGAGGGCGACACCCTGTTCATCGAGAAGCTCCCCGTCGAGGCGGGCGACGCCGTTACCTTCGATCAGGTTTTGGCGATCGTCGACGGCGAAAACACCAAGTTCGGCGCTCCCGTGGTGGAGGGTGCGAAGGTGGAGGCCACTGTCGTTAAGAACGGCAAGGGCAAGAAGGTCCGTGTCTACAAGTACAAGGCCAAGAAGGGCTACCACAAGCGTCAGGGTCATCGTCAGCCTTATACCAAGGTTGAGATCGGCAAGATCTCCGTCTAAGGCATGACCACTGTTACTTTCCTCACTGAGGGGAAGCGCATCATCGGTTTTGATGCCAAGGGACACAGCGGTTACAGCGAAGCAGGATCCGACATCGTCTGCGCGGCAGTCACAAGCGCGGTTCGCCTTGTGGAAAGCACCGTGAACGATGTTTTAGGCCTCGCCGCCTCCGTCAAAGTCCATGAACGCTCCGGCGCTGTGGAGTTCCGGCTCCCCGGCGGTCTCTCCGCCACGAACGAGAGCACCTGTCAGGCTCTTTTAACGGGTTTGATGCTGCTCTTTTCCGAGCTGCACAGCGAATATCCGGACAACATCGAAGTCATGGAAGCGTAAGCTTCCTGTTCCGATCATCTTACAGAAAGGATGGCAAATCACCATGCTGAACATCGGTCTTCAGTTTTTCGCCCACAAGAAGGGCGGCGGCTCCACGAAGAACGGCCGTGACTCTAACGCCAAGCGCCTTGGCCCCAAGCGCGCTGACGGTCAGTTCGTTCTCGCCGGCAACATTCTTGTGCGCCAGCGCGGCACCCACATCCATCCGGGCGTCAATGTCGGTATCGGCTCTGACGATACTCTCTACGCCAAGGAGAGCGGCGTGCTCCGTTTCGAGCGTCTCGGCAAGGATCGTAAGCAGGCTTCTGTTTACCCCGCTGAGTAATTGCACAACGAAAAGCCCTGAGCGAATGCTCGGGGCTTTTTTTCTTACTTTTTCCGCAGGAGGTTTCCCCCATGCTCAAAGCAGTCCTCATGGACATCGACGACACGCTGCTCGATTTCGGCAAGTGCGCCGAGCAGGCCATGCGCATCGGCTTTGCCGAGCGCGGCTTACCCTTCGACAATTCCACCTACGCGGTGTTCACGTGCATCAACGATGTGCTCTGGCAGCAGATCGAGCGCGGCGAGCTCACCACGCAGCAGCTTTTTGAGTTCCGCTGGAACCGCATCTTCGACGCCCTCGGCATTGAGGCCGACGGCGCCGCGTTCGAGCAGCGGTTTTTGGACCTTCTCTACGAGACGGCCATCCCCGTCGACGGCGCGGACGAGGTCTGCCGCTATCTCAAGGGGAAGTACATTCTCTGCGCGGCGAGCAACGCCTTCCACGACCAGCAGCTCAACCGCCTCTCTATGTCGGGCCTTCTCCCCTACCTTGACCATGTATTTGTTTCGGAGTCGCTCGGCTACCGCAAACCCGAGAAGGCGTTTTTCGACGCCTGCCGCGCTTTTCTTCCCGATGTTGCCGCGGACGAGTGCGTCATGATCGGCGACTCGCTGACCGCCGACATCGCCGGCGGCAAAAATGCGGGCATGAAAACGATCTGGTACAACCACGCACACCGCCCCATTCCGGAGCATTGCGCAGCCGACCAGATCGTCGATTCGCTCTCTCAAATTAAAGATATTCTCTGACTCAGGAGATCATTTCCGCGCCGACGCTGTATTCCCAGCCGCTCTCTCCGCGGGAAGCCGTGCATTCCGTAAAGAAATACGCGCCGAGCGGCGAGCGCCACTTTCCGGCGCTGAAGCAGACAGACGCGCCGTTGTCCTGCGTCTCCTCCGGCGTGATGGTGAAGAGCAGACCATTCGTGAACGAATAGGCCGTACTGCCGCCCTCCAGCTTTTCACCCGTGAGATAGCCCTCCTCGCGCAGCTCATCGAATGTCATTGTCAAGCCCTGTACGCCGTGCTTCTGTGCGAACACATAGGCGACCGCCGCCTTTTCGCCCGCGGTCAGCCCGCCGGGTGCCTTGCTCAGATCCACGCTCACGATCTCCGCGCCGCCGTTGAGCCCCGTGTCCTTGTTCCACAGGTCCTCCAGCACCTGCAAGTAGAGGCCGCAGAGATCATAGCGCGCATCGTCCTCGCGTGAAAGAGATACGGCCACCACCTGAGAAAACTTCGCGGGATACGTCTCCTGCACGCCGCCGGTGTACCAGACCTCGGCGCTCATGCCGCTCTCGAGTTCGGCAGCGGACACGCTGCTGCCGTCAAGATAGAGTGTCAGGCCATCGAGCGGCAGGGCATAAACCTCCGTCTCCCCCGCTAAAATCAGCGTGCCGTCTTCGCCGTCGTCCACCACGCGCAGCGTCATCGTGTCTGCGCCCGCGTACTGCGGCTCTATCTCTACGTCGTCATTTTCATTCTCCCGGCCGTCCTTCGTGCAGGCCAGAAGCGCCGCTGTCACGGCGACGACCATCATCAGCATAATCAGTCTTTTCAAGTGTTCCGCTTCCTTTCCGGTTTGTATCGTTTCCTTTGACGGAAGCGGAAAAGCAAAAGTTCCCGATTTTTCTCCACATTTTCTTTTTTGTGAAATGTTTCGTTTTTCTTGACGAATCGTCAAAAAACGGGTACACTATTTGTTCAGGAATAACAAGATTTCAAGGAGGTGCCAACATGGCAGCATCTTTTATTGATAAGGCACGCATTTTCTGCCGCGCCGGTAAGGGCGGTAACGGTGCGGTGGCGTTCCACCGCGAAAAATATGTCTCCGCAGGCGGCCCCGACGGCGGTGACGGCGGCAACGGCGGCAACATTGTCCTTGTCGTCGACGACAACATGTCGACACTGATGGACTTCCGCTACAAGCGCAAATACGTCGCCGAGACCGGCATGGACGGTCAGGGCGCGCGCAAATACGGCAAGCAGGGCAAGGATCTCACGATACGTGTGCCCCGCGGCACCGTCGTGCGCGACGCGGAGAGCAACGAGATCATCAAGGATATGTCCGACTCCGAGCCGTTCATTCTCTGCCGCGGCGGCAAGGGCGGCTGGGGCAACGCCCACTTCGCAACGCCGACCCGTCAGGCCCCGCGCTTTGCCAAATCCGGTCTTGAGGGTGAGGAGCACGACGTCATTCTCGAGCTGAAGCTGCTTGCGGACGTTGGTCTCATCGGCTTCCCGAACGTCGGCAAGTCGACGCTTCTCTCCGTCGTATCCAAAGCGCGCCCCAAGATCGCGAACTATCACTTCACCACCCTTTACCCCAACCTCGGCGTCGTGTACGTCGACGAGGGCGTTTCCTTCGTCATGGCCGATATTCCCGGCATCATAGAGGGTGCGGCTGAGGGCGCGGGTCTCGGTCACGATTTCCTGCGTCACATCGACCGCTGCCGCCTGCTCGTTCATGTCGTCGACGTGTCGGGCAGCGAGGGGCGCGACCCGGTCGAGGACTTTGACGCCATCAACGCAGAGCTCTCGCAGTATTCCCCCGACCTTGCCACCCGCCCGCAGATCGTCGTCGCCAACAAGACCGACATCATGGAGGACGAAAGCCTGCTGGAGGCCTTGCGTGCGCACGTCGAGCCGCTGGGCTTCCCCCTCTTTGCCCTCTCCGCCGCGTCCCACAGCGGCACACGCGAGCTTGTGCTCAAGATTGCCGAAAAACTCTCGACGCTCCCGCCCGTCACGGTCTACGAGCCCGAGTACGTTCCCAAGCCCGTGAAGATCGACGCGAGCGAGCCGCTCAAGATCACCGTCGAGGACAACACCTACATTGTCGAGGGCAAGTGGCTTGAACGCCTTATGAGCAACGTCAACTTCGGTGACTACGAGAGCCGGATGTTCTTTGATAAGATGCTGCGAGAAAACGGCGTTTTCCAGCAGCTTGAGGACCTTGGCATCAAGGACGGCGACATCGTCAGCATGTACGAGCTCGAATTCGAGTATCAGCACTAATTTCTTTCGGGAGATGATCTCATGTCCATCAGTCTGTGCGAGGACTGCGTTTATTACAGCTACGATGAAGAGTCCGACAGCTACTACTGTGACGAGCAACTCGATGAGGACGAGATGGCGTCGTTCCTGCGCGGCAAGCTGACCGCCTGTCCGTTCTACCATCCGGGACAGAGCGACTACTACCTCGCGGGAAAGCAATAACGCATCATAACGAAAAAGGAACGCACTTTTTTGAGTGCGTTCCTTTTTTATCCCTTGTCGTGCGAGCAGAAATCGTCCTCCGCTGAAGGGGTTCACTCCCTTGCACCGGGCAGAAAGCGCTGCTCGACTTCTTCCGCGCTCAGCTGCCCGCCGGAAAGCTCCGTGAGCGCGGCGGAGAATGCCTCCACCTCCCCCACGGGCAGCAAGAAGCTCAGCGTCACCGCCGCGCCGTAGTCGCTCGACTCGATACGGCCCTCGTGATCTTCAATAAGCAGCTTCACGCGCTCAAACATCGGGTACGGACACTCGAGCAGCAGCACGGAAAAGGGCTGCATCCGTGCCTTGCCCGCCTTGTCGAGCGCATCCTTTGCAGCTTTTGCGTAGGCGCGCGTCAACCCGCCCGCGCCGAGCAGGATGCCGCCGAAGTAGCGCGTGACGATGCACACCACATTCTCCACACCCTCGCGCTGGAAGACGTTGAGCATCGGCTGGGCCGCCCTGCCCCCCGGCCCCCCCCCCTTTTTACGCC
>OGQY01000148.1_pt1 | contig 60329 bp, 64 predicted proteins | sample 1553361 | NCBI WGS metagenome assembly OGQY01 (sample SAMEA2579963, study PRJEB22360) | human gut metagenome | reverse complement strand
GCGTGACGCTCGGCATCGCTTCGGGCCTTTTGTTCCGCGAGGAGGCGACCACGGGCGGCTCGGAGCTTGGCGCGTGGATCCTGCGTACGCGCATCGAGGGATTCTCTATCGGCAATATCTGCCTCGGCATCGACCTGACAATCATCATGATCTACGCCTCGGTGTTCAAGAGCCTGAACAATGCCCTCTACGGTGCGCTCGCGCTTTATATCACGACCAAGGTGCTCGATCTGGTCGTTTACGGACAGAACACGGCGAAGCTTGCCTATATCATCAGCAACAAGTATGAAGAGATCATGCGCGAGATGATCAAGCTCGACAAGGGCGTGACGCTCCTGCACGGCAAGGGCGGCTACACGGGAGAAGACCGCCCGCTGCTGCTGTGCGCGGTGCATAACAAGGAAGCTGTGATGATCAAGCGCTTCATCAAGGAACTGGATCCCGATGCCTTCTTCATCGTCTGCGACGCAAGCGAGGTGCTGGGCGAGGGCTTCGGCCAGTATAACCCCAAGGGACTTTAAGAAAAGAGACAAGTTGCTTTTCAGGAGGTACGATCATGGATTTTACAACGGTTCAAAAGAATCTCAAAGAGCGCGGCTTTGCTGTGTCGACCTTTGCAACGGCAAAGGAAGCGGCGGACTATCTCAACGCGCAGATCGACCGTTCGAGCGTGTCCTTCGGCGGCAGCATGACGCTTTCGCAGATGGGACTTTTTGAGAGCCTCGGCGCGCACAACACGATGTACAGCCACTGGAACGTGCCGGATGGAATGAATGCGGAAGAGGTGCTGAGAAACGCTTCGACCTGCGAAAACTATCTCCTCTCGGCAAACGGCCTTGCCGAGACGGGCGAGATCATCAACATCGACGGCACGGGAAATCGCGTGTCCTCGTCGCTCTACGGCCACAAGAAGGTGTGGTTCGTTGTCGGCAGCAACAAGCTCGCACCGACCTATGACGAGGCGCTCTGGCGCGCCCGCAACATCGCCGCGCCGAAAAACGCGCAGCGCCTCGGCGTGAAAACGCCCTGCGCCGTAAGGGGCGATCGCTGCTACGACTGCAAGAGCCCGCAGCGCATCTGCCGCGGCCTTGTTGTGCTGTGGGAAGCCGTCAAGGGTTGCGAAACGGAAGTCGTGCTCGTCGATGAGCCGCTCGGCTACTGAGAAAATCGAAATGCGCGAAAGGGGGGCGGCCGCCGTGCGCAAAAAAGGGATACTGCTTTTGCTGACACTCTGCCTGATGCTTTCGGGCTGCGGCGGCAACGTCGTGCTCGAACGCAGCTACAGCGTCGCCGCGCCGCACAGCGAGGTCTACTGGGAAAACGAGGGCGCGGACACCCTGCGCGCCGACAGCTATCAGGATCTTGTCAATGCGCTGCTGCTGCTCCTTGGCGAGCACAGCAAGGAGGGCATCGTGCGTTTTTACAGCGGGGACGATGCTGCGGCCATGGCTGAGCAGGCCTGCAAGGAAGTGCAGGAGGAAACGGCGCTGGGCGCCTACCTTCTTGACTACATCAGCTATACCGACGCGCAGGAGCGCGGCTATTACGAGATGCGCGTGCGCATGGGGTACCGCCGCACGGCGGAAGAGCAGGCAGCCATCGTTACCGCTACCAGTACCGAGGCATTGCCTGACCTTTTGCGCCTGACGGCGAAGGAAGGCGTGGTCAACCGCATCGCCATGCGCTTTACCTATTTCACGGCAGATCGCAGCGGCGTCCGTGACATGGTGAAGCAGGTGCAGGGCGAGATCGAACCTGGTTTCACACAGCCGTGGCAGGTGAACTTCTATCCCGATACCGACGATGCCGGTATCGTAGAGGTCGTGCTGCGGGAGAACTGAACACAACAAGAAAAGAGCCTGAACATTTGTTCAGGCTCTTTTGATCTTATTGGAGGAAGGAGGCGAAAATGCTCAGGAGAGGATCGCGCGGTCGTTGGCAAATTCATCGCCGCTTGCCTTGGTGAACTGCTCGAGAAGGTCGGGCACGGTGAGATTTTTCTTTTCCTCGCCCGCAATGTCGAGAATGATGTGCCCCTCGTGCAGCATGATGAGGCGGTTGCCGTACTGAATGGCGTCGCGCATGTTGTGCGTGATCATCATGGTGGTGAGCTGACCCTCACGCACGATGCGGTCGGTCAGCTCCATGACCTTGGCGGCGGTTTTGGGGTCGAGCGCGGCGGTGTGCTCATCAAGCAGCAGAAGCTTGGGACGCTTGAGCGTTGCCATCAGCAGCGTGAGCGCCTGACGCTGGCCGCCCGAGAGCGTCGATACCTTGGTGGCAAGGCGGGACTCAAGACCAAGACCGAGACCACCCAAAAGCTCTCGGTACTGCTCGCGCTCTTCCTTCGTCACACCCCAGGAAAGGCCGCGCCGCTGCCCGCGGCGGGCGGCAAGGGCGAGATTTTCTTCGATCTGCATCGAGGGGGCCGTGCCCATCATCGGATCCTGGAAGACGCGGCCGATGAAGGCGGCGCGCTTGTGCTCGGGAAGGTTCGTTACGTCTGTGCCGTCGATCAGCACCTTGCCGGAATCGACGAAAAACGTGCCGGCGGTGGCATTGAGCATCGTGGACTTGCCCGCGCCGTTGCCGCCGATGACGGTGACAAAGTCGCCGTCGTTGAGCGTGACGCTCAGGCCGCTGAGGGCGGTCTTTGCGTTGATCGTGCCGGGGTTGAAGGTTTTATAAAGTTCCTTGAGTTCAAGCATGGCCGTTGCCTCCGTTCTTCGTGTTCTGGGGCTGCACCTTATGGCGGAACATCTTGCTCTTCCAATAGGGAATGGCAAGGAAGACTGCCACGATCAGCGCGGTGATGAGCTTTAAGTCGTTGGTGTTGAGACCGAGCTGGAGCACGATCTGCAGCACGATGTAATAGATGATCGCGCCGATGGAAACAGCGAAGAGCTTGAGACCGAAGTTCATAAAGACCTTGCCGAAGATGACCTCGCCGATGATGACGGCGGCAAGGCCGATGACGATCGCGCCGCGGCCCATGTTGATGTCGCTCGAGCCCTGATACTGCGCGAGCAGCGCGCCCGAAAGAGCGACAAGACCATTGGAGAGCATCAGGCCCAGCACGATGTTGGAGTTCGTGTTGATGCCCTGTGCGCGCGCCATGTTGGGGTTCGCGCCCGTGGCACGCAGGGAGCTGCCCTTTTCCGTGCCGAAGAACCAGTACAGCGCCGCGATGACCGCGACGGTGAAGATCAGCAGCAGCGGCAGCGGATTTTTGAGCGACAACTCGCGCACATAGCGCTGCGAGAGCAGCAGGGGATACTTATCGACACTCAGCGCCTGGTTTGCCTTGCTGTCCATGATGCGCAGATTGATCGAATACAGCGCAAGCTGCGTGAGAATGCCGGCGAGAATGGCCGGGATACCGCAGCGTGTGTGGAAAAGACCGGTGATGAAACCGGCAAGCATGCCGGCGAGCATCGCGCACAGCAGGGCGAGCCAGGGGTTGAAGCCGCCGCGGATCAGCATGACGCACACAGCGCCGCCGGTTGCAAGCGAACCGTCGACCGTCAGATCCGCCACATCTAAAATGCGGAAGGTGATGTAAACGCCGATGGCCATAATGCCCCAGGCAAGACCCTGCGCGGCTGCGCCGGGCAGCGCGTTCATCAGCGATGAAAGGAAACTCATGAGTTTTCTCCTCCTAATTTTTGTTGCAGACAGGAGCGGAAATTCCCGCTCCTGTCTGCGTGGGGAACGATCAGTCTTCGATGGCGGTGTAGCCGTCGAGCGGCTCAATGCCAAGGGTTTCACACATGGTGGGGTTGTACTTTGGTGTGGCCTCGGTGAACTCGATGGGCATCTCAGAGATGTTGGCCTCACCGGTGAGGATCTTGGCGGCCATCTTGCCGGTGGTCACGCCGAGGTCATAGTAGTTGATGGAGAGCGTTGCCACGCCGCAGCCCTTGCAGATGCCCTCTTCGCCGCAGATGGCGGGCACGCCTGCCGGAACGAGGACATTTGCGATGGCCTCAGTGTTGGAGGCGGCGGTGTTGTCGGTGGGGACATAGACAACATCTGCATAGTCGGCAGCGGACTGCGTGACGGAAGCGACGTCGTTGGTGTCGGTAAAGGCAAATTCCTTCGTTTCAATGCCCTTATCGGAGAGGCACTTGGCGACCTCTTCAATCTGGTAGCGGGAGTTGGGCTCGCCAGAGCAGAACAGCAGCGCGACCTTCTTGGCCTCGGGGAACCACTCGGTGATCATGTTTGCCTGCGCCTCAAGGTCGGCGAGGTCGCTTGTACCGGAGATGTTGCCGCCGACCGTGCCGTCAAAGTCATCAATGTCGAGGGCAACGCCGTAAGCGGTGATCGAGGTGCCGAGAATGGGGATATCGCTCGTGGCGGCAGCGGCGGCGGTCAGCGCGCCGGTGGCGTTCGCCATGATGAGGTCGACCTTGTCGGAGACAAAGCCATTGACGATGGTGGAGCAGTTGGCGCTGTCGCCGGAGGCATTCTTGGTCTGGAATTCGACCTCGCCGGGCAGCGCCTCGTTCAGCGCGTCGATGAAGCCCTGCGTGGCGGCGTCGAGAGCCTCGTGCTGTACGAGCTGGCAGATGCCGACAGTGTACTTCGTGCTTTCGCCGTCGGTGCTGCCCTGATTGTTGTCCTGCGCGGCCTTGTCGCCGCAGCCGGTCAGACCCAGGCTCATGCTGAGAACGAGGGAGAGAGAGGCAACGAGAGAAACGATACGTTTGGTGTTCATGCTTTTTTCCTCCAATTTTTTATTTGTTGTGAAAATAAGAAAACCCGCTGTACGGACTTGTGGTCCATACGGCGGGTTTTTTAACGCAACTCTGATCGAAGTGACCTTTCAGTGTTGGTGGAAACCGTTCAGTTACGGGCATCACAAATCGCTCTTACTTTTTTCTTGCAATAAAAGTAAGAGTAATAATAGCGATATACGTTGCTGCAAACGGCTTTCATCATCTGCTCAAGATCCTTTCTAAAAGATGCTTGTAATATAGCACACACAAAAGTGGCCGTCAAGGGCATTTTTATCCAAAAAGCGCCAATATCAGACGTGACTTGGAGACGAGAATGTCAAAAGTATGAATTTTCCATTAGGAATTGGCATGGGTGTACTCACAAAGCTCATTGATCTTCTGCTGCAAGGACTTGAAGTCCTCGAAAGTCTCCGGGCGGCGGCGCGGGTCGCGCAGCAGCGCCGCGGGGTGGTAGACGGCCATCATCTGAATGCCGCTCTTTTCAAACCACTGCCCGTGCTCGCGCGTGATCTTGAAGTCGGGCTTGATGATGCGCATGGCCGCGATGCGCCCGAGGCAGACGATGATCTTCGGGCGCAGGAGTGCTGCCTGACGGCGGAGATAGCCGATACAGGCCTCCTGCTCCACGCCGAGCGGATCCCTGTTTTCGGGCGGGCGGCATTTGACGATATTTGCGATGTACACATCGTCGCGCTTCAGGCCGATGATCTCAAGCATATCGTCGAGCAGGTGTCCCGCGCGGCCGACAAACGGCTCGCCCTGCGCATCTTCGTTCGCGCCGGGGCCTTCACCGATGAATAAAACCTCGGCATTTTGGCTGCCGACGCCAAAGACAACGTTTGTGCGCGTTTCGCACAGCGAGCATTCGCGGCAGTTTTTGCACTCGTGTTCCAGAGCTTCCCAGGTATCAGGCATAATGATGTTCTCCTGTCGATTTTTTGCTATTTTACCATGATTCCCCGCGCATTGCAACGCGCGCAGAGCGCATTTTTCCTGCCGCTGCGACCATACTGAGAAAAAAGACCGCGGAGGAATGCATGGAATTTATCTGGTATTGGTTTGCTTACAGCTTTTTGGGATACTGCCTTGAAAAACTTTTTGCCGCGGCGACGCGGTCAAAGCACCGGCTGCGGCGCTGCTTTGTCTTCCTGCCGCTTTGCCCGGTGTACGGTTTTGCCATGCTTGCGATTTTGCTGCTGGGAGCGGAGGACTTGCCCGGCGCATGGGAGCAGCTTCTGCTCGGGACGCTTGTGTCGACGAGTGTGGAGTACGCGGTGCACTGGGCATACGAAAAGCTGTTTGCCGTGCGCTTCTGGGATTATTCCGCAACAAAATGCGACGTGAACGGGCGCATTTGTCTGCCGTTTTCCCTCTGCTGGGGCGCGCTGACCCTGCTTGCCGTGCGGTATGTGCAGCCGGTTCTTGCGGATTTTGCGGCGCAGCTTTCGGAGGAGGCGGCGCTGCCTGCGGTTTTCTTCACCATGTTCGACGGCATTTTGTCCGCGCGCGTCCTGCTTCTGACGCACGACATCGACGCGCTGACGCCGCGCACACTCGTAACGATAAGCAGGCGAACCGCCTGACGGTTCGCCTGCTTGACGTTATAAGTGCTTCTCGATCCAGTTCCAGATGTCGTTGTACACCACCGCGCGGCAGTCTTCGTTCAGAATCTCGTGCCGCAGCCCCCGGTAGAGTTTGATCTCCACATCGCGCACGCCGGCGCGGCGGAAGGCGTTGTACGCGCGCTTCACGCCCTTGCCCATCTCACCGACGGGGTCGCGGTCGCCGGAGATAAAGAGAATGGGGGTGTTGAGATTCATCGAGTTGATGTTCTTCTGCGTGCTGACAAAGCGGATACCGCCGAGCATTTCATAGAAGAGACCGATGCTCGTCTTCTGCCCGCAGAGGGGGTCGGCGATGTAGGCGTCAACATTGTTGTCGCTCGCGCTCAGCCAGTCGAGCAATGTGCGGTTGGGCGCGAAAGCCTTGTTGTACGCGCCGAAGGCGAGATTCTCCACGCGCGGGGAATGCGCCTTGAAGCCGTGGCGCTTGCCCGCTGCCTTGGCGATGGCGCGCCCGCCTGCAACGATTGCGGGGGATTGGTGTCCCGTGCCCATGATGATGGCGGCGTCTACGGTGCCGGGATAGCGAATGAGGTAGGTGCGCGTCAGGAAAGAGCCCATTGAATGCCCCATGAGGAAATAGGGAACGTCGGGATATTTTTCCTTTGTGCGGCAGCGCAGGGCGTACATATCGTCCACCACGTGCTTCCAGCCGTTATAAGGGCCGAAGTAAAGCGTCTCGGCGTCCTTTTCCGCGGAGAGACCGTGGCCGAGGTGATCGTTTGCCACCACGACAAAGCCGTGCTCGGTCATAAATTCGGCGAAGGGGGCGTAGCGCATGCCGTATTCCGCCACGCCGTGCGCAATTTGTAGAACGCCGATGATCTCATGCCCCTCGGGGGTCCACTCCGCTGCGTGAATGCGCGAGGAACCGTCCGACGAGGAAAAGTAAAATTCCCTGCAAATAGCCATGGCGTAAAATCCTCCTGCATGGTATAATCACAATAACTTTATTGCCTTAGTATAGCATAAAACCGTGCAAAGGGACAAGGGGGTATCTTCATGCAGCGGTATATTTTGGCGCTCGATCAGGGAACGACCAGCTCACGTGCCATTCTTTTCGGACGCGACGGCAGCGTCGCAGGCTACGCGCAGCAGACGTTCCGGCAGCATTATCCGCAGCCGGGGTGGGTCGAGCACGACCCGAACGAGATCTGGGAGAGCGAACGCGCTGTCGCCGCGCAGGCGCTGCGCAAAGCAGGCCTTGGCCGCGAGATCGCGGCCATCGGCATTACGAACCAGCGCGAAACAACGATCCTGTGGGATCGCGCGACCGGTGAACCGATCTATAACGCCATCGTCTGGCAGTGCCGCCGCACGGCGGACATTGCGGATGCGCTGCGCGAAAAGCGCGGTGTGAGCGAGTTGGTGGCAGAGAAAACGGGACTCCAGATCGACGCCTATTTCTCCGCGACGAAGATCAGATGGCTGCTCGATCATGTTCCCGGCGCGCAGGAGCGCGCTGCACGCGGCGAGCTGCTGTTCGGCACGGTGGAAACGTGGCTCATCTGGAAGCTGACGGGCGGCAAGGTGCACGTGACGGACTATTCCAACGCAAGCCGCACGATGCTCTTCAATATCCACACGCTTTCGTGGGACGAAGAGCTCTGCGCGCTTTTGGATATTCCGATGGATATTCTGCCGCGTCCGGTGTCGAATTCCGAGGTTTACGGTACGGTGGCAGAGGGGATCGAAGGTCTTGAGGCACTCGCGGGCGTGCCGATCTGCGGCGCAGCGGGCGACCAGCAGGCGGCGCTCTTCGGTCAGGGCTGCTTTACGCGCGGACAGGCCAAAAACACCTACGGCACGGGCTGTTTCACGCTGATGAATATCGGCGATACGCCGGTGCGCTCGCGCGCGGGACTGGTGACGACCGTGGGCTGGAACATCGGCGGCGAAACGACCTACGCGATCGAGGGCAGCGTTTTCAACGCGGGCTCGGCCATTCAGTGGCTGCGCGACGAGCTGAAGATCATCTCGACCTCGCACGAGTGCGATACGCTGGCAGAGAGCGTGAGCGATACGGGCGGGATCTACCTTGTGCCCGCCTTCACCGGCCTTGGCGCGCCGTACTGGGATATGTATGCGCGCGGCTGTGTTGTCGGCATCACGCGGGGCACGACGAAGGCGCATTTTGCCCGCGCGGTGCTCGAATCCATCGCCTATCAGGTCACTGACCTGATGACCGCCATGCGGCAGGACGCCGGCTGCGAGATCTCGGGCCTGCGTGTGGACGGCGGCGCAAGCGTCAGCGATCTGATGATGCAGTTTCAGGCAGACCTTCTGCGCATTCCGGTCGACCGCCCCACGATGGTCGAAACGACGGCATTCGGTGCGGCGTCGCTTGCGGGACTGGCCGTGGGCGTGTGGAAGGATCTTGACGAGCTGCGCGCTTTGCGCCGCAGCGAACGTGTTTTCTCTCCCGAGCGCGCGCAGTATGAGTGCGAGGAGCTGTATCGCGGCTGGAAGCGCGCCGTGGGCTGCGCGCAGGGCTGGGTGGAGAAAAAATAGCACATCGTCATAAAAAGTTAATACTTTTATTAAAAATTATCCATTGAAATGCACGGCCCGGTAGCTTATACTTACAGTACCAAGCCAAAGTGAAAGGTTTGAAAGGAGAAGAGAATATGGAATTCTTAGACAACTTCGGTAAGAAGGTTCAGGATGTTGCTTTCATCGCTGCCGAGAAGGCGCAGCAGGTCGCGGCTGTTGCCAGCGAAAAGGCGAGCATCGTTGCGGATAAGGCAAAGACCGAATATGAGATGACGGCTGAGCGCCGCAGCATGGACAAGAACTACCGCGCCATCGGCGAGTGGTATGTTTCCGCACTCGAGGGCGACGCGCCCGAGGCGGTCGCTGATATCGTTGCGGCAATCAAGAACTCTCAGGATAAGCTCGCGGCCTATGAGGCTGCCAAGGCGGAGGCCGCCGCGGCCAAGGCTGAGGCTGCCGCTGCCAAGAAAGCAAAAGAGCCTGTCATCGAGGTGACCATCGAGAAGAAAACCGATGCGGCAGAGCCTGTCGCGGAAGAAAACGACTGCGCTCCCTGCGAGGAAGCGCCTGCACAGGAGGAACCTGCTGCGGACGAGGAACCCAAGGAAAACTAAATCCTGAAACGAAAGGCGGCGCAGCACTCGCTGCGCCGCCTTTCCTGTTTGAACGTAGCGTCTGGTCTGCATAATTTGTTTTTGTTTGATTATATGAATAATACCAGTAGGCGGTATAATACGAGCAACAACCAAAACAAAGGAGCATTTGACCATGAATGATAAGAAGATCAGAAAGCTTGTCCTTGCCGCTTTGCTTGCGGCGCTTGTCTGCGTGGCGACGATGGTCGTCCAGATCCCTTCTCCAATGCAGGGCTATGTGAATTTAGGCGACTGCTTCGTGCTGCTCTCGGGCTGGCTGCTCGGCCCATGGTACGGCTTTGCGGCGGGCGGCATCGGCTCGATGCTGGCGGATCTCTTCCTCGGCTACGGCCACTATGCGCCCGGCACGTTCGTCATCAAGGGACTTGTGGCGCTCATCGCCGCGTTGCTGTATGAAAAGCTGGGCCGCACGCAGGTGTCCCGCATCGTCGGCGGCGTTGTGAGTGAGATCGTGATGGTGCTGGGCTATTTCGGCTATGCGTCGCTTCTTCTCGGCAAGGGGCTTGCCGCTGCGGCGAGTATTCCCGGCAATGTTTTTCAGGGTACGGTCGGTCTCGTGGTCGGCGTGCTGCTGGTCGCGGTGCTGGAACGCGCCAAGGTGACGGAGAAGCTGGCATAAGCAAAACAACATGTTAAAGAGGTGTCAGATCATGGCGGGAATCGTACATGAGGTAGAAAATCATCGTCTGGTAGAGCAGGCGGAGCAGGAGGCGGCGGAATGCGCGCGCCAGCTGGCGGAGGCGGCGCATCTGCGCCGCGGGCAGATCGTTGTTGTCGGGTGCAGCACGAGTGAGGTCGTGGGCCATCAGGTCGGCAGCTGGTCGACGCCGGAGGTGGCGGACGCCATCTTCCGAGGGCTCTCCAGCGTATTTTCGCCCATGGGCGTGTATATTGCCGCCCAATGCTGCGAGCATCTCAACCGCGCGCTCATTGTGGAGCACGAGGCGGTGCCGGGCGGCGAGATCGTCAACGTCCTGCCGCAGCCCAAGGCGGGCAGTTCCTTTGCAACGGCGGCCTATGAGGCGTTCCGCCACCCCGTGGCGCTCGAGGAGATCCGCGCCGACGCGGGACTTGACATCGGCGGCACGCTGATCGGCATGCATCTGAAAAAAGTGGCTGTTCCCGTGCGCTTGAAGCAGAATCGCATCGGTCAGGCCATCGTGCTGGCCGCGCGGACGCGCCCCAAATTCATTGGCGGCGAGCGCGCGATCTATGATGAGTCGCTCAAAGAAGGTTATCCTGATTTTGTCGATTGATAGCAACAGAAAATGCGAGATACCCGAGAAAACGGGTATCTCGCATTTTCGTCATTCTCTGCGGTGCTCTCAGGCGAGGAAGCCCTTGAGGATCGTATCCTCGGCCTCTTCCTCGGTGAGTCCCAGGGTTTGGAGCTTCAAGAGCTGATCGCCCGCGATCTTGCCGATGGCAGCCTCGTGGATGAGCTGCGCGTCAGTCGAATTGGCGCTGATGGCGGGGACGGATTCGATCGTTGCCTTGCCCATGATGATCGAATCGCACTGCACGTGGCCGAAGCACTTGCTGTTGCCCACGACCACGGGGCGAAAGACCTGCTTGGACTCGTCCTGCGCAACAGAGCGGGAAATGACGCGGCCACGGGAGTCCTCGCCGTTGAGTTCGATCTCCATGTCGCTCTCGGCAAGCTGCTTGCCATGCGTCAGCAGCCTTTCGGTGACGATGGCCTCGGCGCCCTTGCCGCAGATGATCTTCGTCTTGCGCACGGTGGAGTCGATGCCGCGGATCTGAACGGTCTCCATCTGGATGCTTGCACCCTCGTCGAGGTAGACGACCGTGGTGGGGTTCATCACACGCGCACCGCTGCCGTCGCCCTCGCCGTAATGCTTTTCCGTATAGCGCACGTGGGAATTCTTGGAGATATAAAAGGTGTGGATACCGTCGTGACGGCTCTCGTTACAGCCGGAGTTGTGGATGCCGCAGCCTGCGACGATGTCCACATCGCAGTTTTCGCCGACGTAAAAGTCATTGTAGACCATTTCAGTCACGCCGCTTTTGCTGATGATGACGGGAATGTGGCACTGCTCGCCCTTTGTGCCGTCCTTGATGCGAATGATGATGCCGCTTTTGCCCTCGGGCTGTGGGTCGATGGCGATGTGCTCGGTGGACTGGCGCGCTTCGCAGCCGCTGTCCTTTCGGATGTTGAACGCGCCGACGGGTTTGCCCGTCAGGTCGGCGATCTTTTCAAGCAGGGAAGCGTCGATTTCAGTGATCATGTGTTCTTCCTCCTTACTTGTTCAGCACCGGGCAGGAGCCCAGCGTATCCGCCATGATGAGCGGGAAAATTTCCTTTGTGCTGCCGCGATGCATCAGCTCGCCGCCGCCCACGACGACGATCTCATCGGCCAGCTGAATGATGCGCTCCTGATGGGAGATGATGATCATTGTGGCAGTCTCCTGACGGCGCAGCTGCTCGAAGGTCTCGGTCAGGCGCGCGAAGCTCCAGAGGTCGATGCCGGCTTCCGGCTCGTCGAAGATCATCAGCTCGCTGCCGCGGGCAAGCAGCGTTGCGATCTCAATGCGCTTGACCTCGCCGCCGGAGAGGGAAACGTCCACCTCGCGGTCGAGGTAGTCGTTGGCGCAGAGGCCCACCTGCGTGAGGTATTTGCAGCACTTGTCCTTGCTGAGGTTTTCGTCGCCCGAGGCAATGGTCAGAAGGTTTCGCACCGTGATGCCCTTGAAGCGCGGCGGCTGCTGAAAGCCGTAGCTGATGCCGAGGCGCGCGCGCTCGGTGATGCCGAGATGCGTGATGTCCTGGCCGTTGAAGAGGATCTGGCCGCCCGTCGGCGTGACAAGGCCCATGATGATCTTGGCAAGCGTGGTCTTGCCGCCGCCGTTGGGGCCGGTAAAGACGATGAGCTTGCGGTCGGGAATGTCGATGGAAATGTCCTTCAGGATCGTCTGCTCCCCTTCGGGAGAAGAGACGGTATAGGTGATGTGCTTCAGTTCCAGCATGAAAAGAAGACCTCCTTACAGAAACTGCCGTTGGAGTATTCTTAGCTTAACGCCTGCGGCAGAAAATGAAAAGTTGCAAATGCAACAAAATGTACAAAAATACAAAACAAATGTAGTTTACCAGAAAAATGGGAAAAAATCAACGAGCGGGGTGCGATTTTTGAGATTTCTTTTTCCGGGAGGAAAAGAAGAAAAAAGCAGCCGGCACACAGAGGCGCAGCCGGCATAGAATGGGGCGAGAATTGTTCGGGAAGGGGAAGGAGAATATGATCGAGCAAAAAAATCCGTCCGTTTATGACTACGATGCCTGCCGTGCGCTGTGGCAGCGCGTTTCGCCGTCGGAGGATCCATATCCCGCGGCGGAAGAGGTGGGCACGCAGAGCGGAGAGCTTTCGCTCCCGGGGGCGGAGGGGGATCCCTGCTGCATGGGAACGGAGGCGGCGGATTCCGTCGAGGTGCTGCAAGGCTTTCTGCGCGAGGAACTGGGCGACGCGCAGGTCTACGCCTATCTTGCCGCAAACCTGCCGCGGCGCGAGACCGCGCGCCTTTTCCGCGCGCTCAGCGAGGAGGAAAAGCGCCATGCGCGCGACCTTGCCGCCGCGATCTACCTGATCACCGGAAAGCCCTACTGCCCGCGCGTATGCGTTGAAAGACCGGATATGGGCGATCTCTGCGCGCTGCTGCGCGCTCTTTACCACGGTGAGGCCTGCGCGGGCTACAACTACGCCCGCGCGGGGGAAGAAACGCTCGATCTATGCCTGGGAAAGCTCTTTCAGGCGATGAGCGCAGACGAATACCGCCACGCGGAGACGCTGCTGAAGCTTCTCGGGCGAAAAATGAACATTTGAAAAAAGAACCGGGACAGAGAGTGCTCTCTGTCCCGGTTTGCTCATTCGATGGAGATGATATAGTAGTAGACCGGCTGGCCGCCGCAGATGAGGTTGATCTCGGCGTCCGGGCACTTGTGGGTGAAGATGTCGCACGCCTTGTGCGCGTCCTCTTCTGCCACATCTTCGCCGTAAAAGACGGTGATGAACTCTGCCCCGCGGGACGCGGCCTCGTCGGCAAGACCGCCGAGCAGCGCGGAAACATCACGGTCGGTGCCGTGAAGCTTCCCGTCGAGCAGCGCAAGATAGTCGCCCTCGTGAATGTCGAAACCGTCGAAATCGGAGTTGCGCGCGGCGTAGGTGATCTGCGCGGTGGAAACGTTCTGCGCGGCGTCTGTCATTGCCTTTGCGATGGCGTCAGCGTCGCTCATGTCGGGATCGACCGCCATCATCGCGCTTACGCCCTGCGGAATGGAGGCGGTGGGAATGACAACGACGTTTTTCTCCGTCAGGCCGATGCACTGCTGCGCGGCCATAATGATGTTTTTGTTGTTCGGCAGGACGAAAACGGTGCGCGCGGGAACCTTCCGGATCTCCTTGAGAATGCTCTCGGTCGAGGGATTCATGGTCTGCCCGCCGCTGATGACGCCGTCCGCGCCAAGGTCGGTAAAGACGCTGGCAAGTCCGTCGCCGGCGCAGACGGCAAGGAAGCCGTAGTCCTTTTCGGGTGCAGCCTCTTCGCTGTTGTCCTCCTGCCCGGCAGCCTCCAGCTCCTGCTCAATGGCATCGAGATCGTCGGTAGACTGGGCCGTGCCGCCGGCGGCAAGCTGCTGCGCCTGCGTGCGCATGTTCTCGATCTTGGCAAGCTCGAGCGTGCCGTACTTCTGCGCTTCGCTCAGCGCTTCGCCCGGAATGTCAGTGTGGACGTGAACCTTGAAGGCCTCGTCGTCCTCGCCGATGACGAGCGAATCGCCGATGCCGTCCAAAAATCTGCGGAACGGCTCGATGCTGCGTCCGCTCTTGCGGACGATGAACACGGTGTCGAACGTGAAGGTGATGTCTTCTTCGGAAAGCATGGCAAAATCCGCCTTTTCCTGCGTGTCTTCCGCTGTGAGCTCGGGACGCTCTTCGCCGCGAAGCGCACTGAGCATGCCGCCGAGAATGAGCAGGAAGCCCTTGCCACCGGCATCGACCACGCCCGCCTTTTTGAGAACGGGGTTCATGTCGGTCGTCTGCGCGAGCGTGATCTCGCCCTGGGCGATGGCCTGCTCGAGCACGTACTCGACGCTGTTCTGCTCTTCTGCCGCGCTCGCAGCGCGCTCGGCGGCGAGACGCGAAACGGTCAGGATCGTGCCCTCGGCGGGCTTCATCACGGCGTTGTACGCCGCGGCGACGCCCTCTTGCATTGCGGCGGCGAAGGCCGCGCCGTCGGCTTCCTTGCAGCCCTTGAGCTCCTTGGAGATGCCGCGGAAGAGAAGCGACAGAATGACGCCGGAGTTGCCGCGTGCGCCGCGCAGCAGCGCGGAGGCGGTGACGGAGGCGGCCTGATCGACCGTGGCAGGCTCGATCTTCTTGAGCTCCTGCGCCGCGGTCTGAATGGTGAGGCTCATGTTCGTGCCGGTGTCGCCGTCAGGAACGGGAAATACGTTTAAGTCGTTGATGGCTTGTTGTGCCTGTGCGATGGAGACGGTGCCGAAGAGCAGCATCTCCTTAAACATGGCACCATTGATGGTATCGTGCATGGGATGATGTCCTCCTCGATTTTACAGATTCATGCTGTCAACGCAAACGTCGACACTGCGGATGCTCGCGCCGGTGTTTTCGCTGACCATATAGCGAACCTGATTGATAATGGAGCGGCACACGGCGGCGATGTTCACGCCGTGCTCCACAACAATGTGCAGCTCAATGGAAATGTCCCCTTCTTCGTGGGGAATGATGCGCACGCCCTTGCTCATCGCCTCGCGGCGCAGCAGGTGGACAAGCCCGTCCGTCATGGAGCGGAAGGCCATGCCCTTGACGCCGAAGCAGCTTGTGGCGGCAGCGCCGGTGATATTCGACAGGGCGGCATCGGAAATGCTGATCTCGCCCTTTTCGGTGTGTAGCCTGATCATGGAAGATACTCCTTTCTCCCTGGTCGATAAAATGTGACCATATTACTACTCCATACCATTATATACGAAGCGTGCGGGAATAACAAGAGAAAATATTTTGCGGAAAATGCGGGAAAATGTCAGAGTGTCTATTGAAAATGAACGGAAATTCACGTATTATGGAAACCAGAGAGTATGTTGCGCCGCGACCGTCGGCGCTGTGGAGGGATAACGATGAGAGTGATCACAGGCTCGGCGCGCGGACGGCGGCTGGGCGAACTCAAGGGTATGGAGACCCGGCCGACGACCGATAAGGTCAAGGAGAGCATCTTTAATTGTATCCAGTTTGACGTGGAGAATGCGCGCGTGCTCGATCTGTTTGCGGGCACAGGTCAGCTCGGCATCGAGGCACTTTCGCGCGGGGCGAGGAGCGCGCTTTTCATCGATAAGCGCGCGGACGCGGTGAAGCTCGTGCGCGAGAATCTTGCGCTGTGCCGTCTTGAGGAGAACGCGCAGGTCATCTGCGGCGACTCCGTTGCATCGCTCGGCGCGCAGCGGCAGAAATTCGACATCATCTTTCTCGATCCGCCCTACGGCAGCGGCCTTCTGGAGCAGGCGATGGAGAAGATCGCCTCGTTTGACATTTTATCGCCCCATGGTATAATGGTGGCGGAAAGCGCGCTGGATCAGACGCTGCCGGCGCTTCCTGCGCCGTACAGCCTGTACCGCGAATACCGCTACGGCAAGATCAAGGTGACGATCTATCACCGCGCGGGGGAGGAAGAGGCATGAAGATCGCAGTCTTTCCCGGCTCGTTCGATCCCGTGACGATCGGGCATCAGGACATCATCGCGCGTGCGTCGAAGCTCTTCGACCGCGTGTATGTGTCCATCGTGCCGAACGGAACGAAGACGCACCCGATGTTTTCGGACGAGCAGAAGCTTGCGCTGATGCGCGCGAGCGTTGAGGACTTTCCCAACGTGGAAGCCGAGCTTGGCGGCGGACTCTTGACCGACTACGCGCTCCGAAAAAACGCGCAGTTTCTTGTGCGCGGTGTGCGCAACAGCGTGGATTTTGACGCCGAGCAACAGCTCTCGCTCATCTACCGAGATGTGTCGGAGGGGGCGCTTGAAACGGTGCTGCTCGTTGCAGAGCCGAAGTATCAGCACATCAGCTCCACGATGGTGCGCGAGATGATCAAATACGGACAAAACCTTGAAAAATATATGCCGCTGCGCGCAGCGGCGCTTGTGAAAGAATGGGGAGAAGACCATGGCGAACAATGATGTGCAGCATCTTCTGGATATGCTTTATGAGATGATCGACGGGGCGAAGAATGCGCCGCTGTCGAGCGATAGGTGCATTTTGAACCGCGATGAGGCGCTTGATCTGCTTGATGAGATCCGCGCACAGCTGCCGGTGGAGCTCGCGCGCGCGCAGGAACTGATCCGCGCGAAGGAGGATTATGTCAAGGCTGCCAAGCGCGATGTGGAGCGCATGATGCAGCAGGCTGAACTGGACGCAAAAGCCAAGGTCTCCGAGACCGAGGTGCTTACCGCTGCGCGTGATCGCAGCCGCGAGATCATCAAGCGCGCCGAAGATCGCAGCCGCGAGATGTACCGCGTTGCCAACGAATACACGGAAGATGCGCTGCGCCGCACCGAGGAGGCCATTCAGATGGCGCTGGCCGAGGTGCAGCAGTCCCGTTCCGACTTCCGTGCCGCATCTGTGGCGCAGATGCAGAAAAAACGCGAGGAACTGGCACAGTCCGCTGAAAAACAAGCGTAAGTACAATGAAAAATTGTCAAAAGTGACAAAAACCGACAAAACTGGTAGACATAATCTATATTTGGACACAAGAAAAAGGAGCCGCCACAAGATATTGTGGCGGCTCTTTTTTGCTCAAAATAAAAGTAGAACAAAGGTTTCAAAAGAGACGCGCGGCGGCCGCTTTTTTGCGGGAAAAAGCGGCAAAAGCCTTGAAAACGCAGGGAAATTTCTGCTTGCATTTTTTATGTGAATCTCGTATACTCAAAGCGAAGGTGGGGAAAAGTGGGGCATCATACCATGAAAATGGTTCTCTTTCCCACGTGAGCATCAGAACAAGCGCGGCACGGCTTTTTCGGAAAACGGGAAAAGGCCGCGCTTTCGCGCCCCCGCGATGCCCCAAATACCAAAAAAGGAGGGAGCCGCCGTGACAGGTCAGTATCAGCATACGATCGATGCCAAGGGGCGGCTCTTTATTCCTGCGAAGCTGCGCGAGGAACTGGGCGACACGTTTTATGTCACCATGGGCATGGATTCCTGCCTGAGCGTCTATTCCGACGCTTCCTGGGCGCGCTTTACCGAAAAGTTTGAAGGTCTGCCCTACACAAAGACCAAGGCCATGCGCCCGCTCTTTGCCAATGCCGCCAAGTGCGAGCCGGATGCGCAGGGACGCATCGTGCTTCCGCAGAAGCTCAGAGCCTACGCCCATCTTGAAAAAGATGTGGTCGTGATCGGTGTGTCGAACCGCGCCGAGATCTGGAACGCGGAGAAGTGGGCAGAGATCGAGGCCGCGGAACTCAACCCCGAGAATCTGGCCGCCGTGATGGAAGAGTTGGGATTCTGATATGGAAGAGAACTACGGCCATAAGTCGGTGCTGCTGCACGAGTGCCTCGATGCGCTCGCCATCAAGCCTGACGGCATTTATGTGGACGGCACACTCGGCCGCGCCGGCCATTCGCTTGAGATCGTGCGCCGCCTGACAACGGGCAGGCTCATCGCGCTCGACCGCGACGAGACCGCCATCGAAGCGGCGAACCGCCGCCTTGGCGACTATCTCGATAAGGTCACGCTCGTCCACAGCAACTTCAGCGCGCTCGACTCTGTGTTGTACGAGCTGGGCGTCCGCGGCGTGGACGGAATGCTCTTCGACCTCGGCGTTTCCTCCCCGCAGCTTGACGAGGCGCAGCGCGGTTTTTCCTACAAGCAGGACGCGCCGCTCGACATGCGCATGGACGAGTCCGCCGCGCTGACGGCGCACGAGGTGGTGAACACCTGGTCCTATGAAGAGCTGCGGCGCATTCTCTTTGAATACGGTGAGGAGCGCTACGCGCCCGCCATTGCAAAGAAGATCTGCACGTACCGTGAGCAGAGAACCATCGAGACAACGCTTGAGCTTGCAGACCTGATCCGCTCGGCGATGCCGGCGAGCGCGCTGCGCGAAAAGCAGCACCCCGCCAAGCGCAGCTTTCAGGCCATCCGCATCGCCGTGAACGATGAGCTGGGCGAGCTTCCGCCGATGCTCGACGCGGCAGAGAAGAACCTGAAGCCGGGCGGACGGCTCGCGGTCATCACGTTCCACTCGCTCGAGGACCGCATTGTTAAGAAAAAGCTCCAGGAGCTTGCACAGGGCTGTATCTGCCCGCCGGAATTCCCGGTGTGCGTGTGCGGCAGAAAACCGAAGGTAAAGCTCATTACGCGAAAGCCCATCGTGTCGAACGAGGAAGAGCTTGCCGAAAATCCCCGCGCCCGCAGCGCAAAGCTGCGCGTCGCAGAAAAGTGCTGACAACAGCAAAGAATACGCAAAAGAAAGGAGATCGCCATGGCCAGCCGCAGAGAGCAGAACATGAAATACCGCCGCTACAGCGGACGAGTCAATGGCAATCTCGCTTACGATCCTGCCTACGAAGAGCGCCAGCGCAGACTGCGCCGCGAGCAGGAGTATGAGCGCGAGCATCAGCGCGAAGAATTTATGCGCCCGCCGCAGCGGAAGGTACAGAAGAAAGCTGCACCCGTCCGCCGCCAACGCGAGAAGGTCTCGCTCGGCGCACTGTGCGGCTTTGCGGCACTGACTGCCATGGTCGCGCTGATGATCCTGTGCCGTGCGCAGCTCACCGAGATCTCTTCGCAGGTCGTTTCCGTGCAGAAGGAGATCGCTGCGCTCGAGGACGAGCATGTCGCGCTGCTCACGCGTTATGAAAAAACCTTTGATCTCACCACCATCAAAGAGGCGGCGGCCGCGGCCGGTATGGCCAAGCCCAGCGCCTCGCAGGTCTACTATATCGACCTGTCGGAAGCCGACAGCGTGGTCGTCTATCAGCAGAAGAGCCAGAACGTGCTGGCTCGGGCGCTCACATCGCTTGGCAACGGCGTATGTGCGGTGGTGGAATATTTCAAATGAGCGAAGCTATACATAAGGAGTAAGGAGCTTCCTTACTCCTTTTCCATCTTTAAGGAGGATGAACAGCAGTGGCACAACCCCAAAAAAGACGTCCCGAATCCGCGCGACGGGCAAACCGCATCATTCAGACAAGAACGCTGCTGTTGCTCGGCGTGTTCGGCGTGCTGACCTTCGTGCTGCTCTTTGCCAAGCTTTATCACTGGCAGATCACCGAGCACGATGAGCTTCAGTCCGTCGCCGTGCGGCAGCAGACGCTGCGCACCACGGTGGAGGCGAGCCGCGGCACCATTTACGACAGAAACGGTACGATCCTTGCGATGTCCGCCTCGGCGGAGGATATTTTTCTCTCGCCCAAGGAGATCGTCGAGAACGATCAGGATCAGAACCTGATCGCAAACGGCCTTGCTGAGATCCTGAACCTCGACGCTGCTGACATTCTCAAAAAGATGGAGAAAACAAATTCTCAGTACGAGATCCTCAAGAAAAAAGCGGACGATGAGCTTGCCGACAAGGTGCGGGAATTCATCAACGAGAATGAACTCAGGGGCGTTTTCCTGCGCCCGACGAGCAAGCGCAGCTATCCCAAGGGAACGCTTGCCTCGCAGGTCATCGGCTTTGCCAACGACAACGGCGGCTCGATGGGACTGGAGGCGACCTATAACGACGAACTGACCGGTGAAAACGGCATGGTTGTCACCGCGCGCGACCGAGACGGCCGCTCCGTGCTCTACCAGTATGACCAGTATTTCGACGCGGAAAACGGCTGCGACCTGCACACGACGCTCGACACCACCATTCAGTATTACCTTGAAAAGGGCGTGCAGGAGCTGGAGGCACGCTTCGGCACGGGAAAGGGCGCAACGGGCATCGTCATGGACGTCAACACCGGCGCGGTACTGGCGATGGCGTCGCTCCCGACGTACGATCTGAACGCTCCCGGCACGGTCTACAACGATTTTCTGACCTCCGGCATGACGGAGGAGCAGATCGAGGAGAACATGAAGGATCTTCTCAACAAGCAGTGGCGCAGCAAGGCCATCAACGATACCTATGAGCCGGGTTCCACCTTCAAAACGCTCACGCTCGCCATGGCGCTTGAGGAAAACGTCGTCGATCTGAACACGGGCTTCTACTGCGGCGGCAACACCACCATCGAAGGGCAGAAGATCTGGTGCTCCAAGCGCACGGGCCACGGCCAGCAGAATCTGACGCAGGCGTTTGCAAACTCCTGCAACCCCGCGTTCATCAACATCGGCCTTCGCGTCGGCAACGCGAAATTCTACCAGTACATGCAGGATTTCGGCTTGCTGGAAAAGACCGGCATCGACACCACGGGCGAGGCCAGCGGCTTTGCCAACAGTGAGATCAAGTATTCAACGCTTGCCCTGGCGTGCTATGCCTTCGGCCAGAACTTCAACGTCACGCCCGTTGCGCTGCTTGCGGCGCAGTGCGCCTGTGTCAACGGCGGCTATCTCTATGCGCCGTATCTTGTGGAAGAGATCACCGATCAGGACGGCAATGTTGTCTCCCGGCACGACGCAACGCCCATTCGTCAGGTCATCTCTGCGGAGACCTCCGCGCTCGTGCGCGATATCATGGAGTATGAGGTCACAAGCGGCACGGGCAAGAACGGTCAGGTCGCGGGCTACCGCATCGGCGGCAAGACGGGCACAGCCGATAAGGTCGGCGGCAACGTTATCGTTTCCTTCGTGTGCTTTGCCCCTGCGGACGATCCGCAGGTGATGATGCTTCTCACGCTCGATGAACCGAACAAGTGGACCGGAACCTATGTTTCCGGCGGTAACATGGTCGCGCCCGTGGCAAGCTCCGTGATGGGCGAGATCCTGCCGTATCTCGGCATCGAGCCGAGCTACACCGCCGAAGAACTTGTCGGCGCGGACAAAACCGTGCCGAACGTTGTCGGCCTTTCAAAGGACGCGGCGGCCGAGCGCCTGAGCGCGAACGGCTTCAGCTTCCGCACCGTCGGCAGCGGCGACACCGTCACCGACCAGACGCCCGCGGGCGGCGCGATCGTGCCGAACAGCGCAGAGATCATTCTCTACCTCGGCGCGGAGAAATCGGGCGAGAAATGCATCGTGCCGAATGTCGTGGGCGACAGCGCCGCGACCGCGAACCAGAAGATCGTGAACGCGGGGCTTATCATGGGTGTTTCCGGCGCAACGAACGCAAGCTCGTCCACCGTGCGCGCCATCTCGCAGAGCATCGCGGCGGGCACAGAGGTCGAGGCGGGCACGGTCGTGCGCGTTCAGTTCAGCGACAGCTCGGTGCGCGACTAAAGACAGCAAGACCCAATTCCGAAAGGAATTTTTGAAAACGCAGTTATCTGAGCTTGTTTCCGTATTGGAAGAAAAGGAAGTGCGTGCGCCGCAGGATCTGACGATCGGCGGCCTTGCGCTCGATTCCCGCGAAACGGGGGAAGGAACGCTCTTTTTCGCCCTGCCGGGGGAAAAAGAGGACGGCGGCGACTATATCGCCGAAGCAAAGGCGCGCGGCGCGGTCTGCGCCGTGTGCGAGCAGCCGCCGGAAACGGAGATCCCCTACATTCTTGTGCCCGATGCGCACAAAGCGCTTGCGCTTTGCGCGGCGGTATGGTATGGTACTCCGGCGGGAAAACTCACCGTGGTCGGTGTGACCGGCACGAACGGCAAAACAACCACGACCTGTCTGATCAAGCAGCTGCTGGAGCGCACGAAGGGCGCGAAGGTCGGCCTCATCGGCACGAATCAGAACCTGATCGGAGAATGTGCCGTTCCGGCAGAGCGCACCACGCCCGACGCGCTGACCTTGCAGCGCCTGCTCGCCCAGATGGTCGATGCGGGCTGTACTTACGCGGTGATGGAGGTCTCCTCCCATGCGCTGATGCAAAAAAGGGTGGAGGGGATCCGCTTTCGCGTCGGCGTTTTTACGAATCTGACGCAGGATCACCTCGACTATCACGGCACGATGGAAGCCTATTGCGAGGCAAAAGCGCGCCTTTTCGACCAGTGCGACATCGCCTGCGTCAATGGCGACGATCCGTGGACGGAGCGGCTGCTCACTCGCTTTGCGGGCGAAAGCGTGACATTCGGACAGGATATGACGAACGATCTTGTCGGCTGGCGCGCCCGCTACGAAAACGACGGTGTGCGCTTTACCGCCTGCACCGATCTTGACCATGAGGAGACAAGAATCGGCATTCCCGGCGGCTTTTCGCTCTATAATGCGCTTGCGGCGCTCTGCGCCGTGCAGGCGCTTGGCGTGCCGCTGCATGCGCTCGCGGAAGCGCTGCAAGGCTGCATCGGCGTGAAGGGCCGATGCGAGGTCGTGCCGCTTTCTGCACCGTTTACCGTTATCATCGACTATGCCCACACGCCGGACGGACTGAAAAATATCCTTTCCACCGTCTGCGGCTTTGCCGACGGGCGCGTGATCGCACTTTTTGGCTGCGGGGGAGACCGCGACAAAACGAAGCGCCCCCGCATGGGACGCATTGCCGCGGCACTTTCGGACTTTGTCGTTCTCACGAGCGACAATCCACGCACCGAAGATCCCTACGCGATCCTGCGCGACATTCTGCCCGCGCTTTTGGAGAGCAAAACGCCGTTTGCCGTCGTGGAAGACCGGCGCAAGGCCATCGGCTTTGCGCTGTGCGAGGCAAAAGTGGGCGATGTGCTCGTCCTCTGCGGAAAGGGACACGAGACCGATCAGGAGATCGGAACGACAAAATACCACCTCGACGAGAGGGAGGTCGTGCGCGAGATGTTCGCGCAAGTACAAAGGAAGGAAGCCGCTGCGGCGGCGAAGGAAAACGAATATGAAGATCATCATTGCCTGCATACTGAGCTTCGCGGTCTCCGCGATCACGGGAAAGTTTCTGGTTCCTGAGCTGCGCAAGCTGAAAGCGGGACAGAGCATCCGCGAGGACGGCCCCACCTGGCACGCCGGAAAGGCCGGCACGCCGACGATGGGCGGACTGATGTTCATTCTCGGCATTCTGGTGTCCATTCTTGTCTGCGGCTGGAAGGGCATGATGGCGGGAGACCTCAAGCACCTTTATATCTTTGCCTTTGCGCTCATCTTCGGCGTCATCGGCTTTTTAGACGACTTTGAAAAGGTGAAGCACAAGCAGAATCTCGGCCTGACCGCCATTCAGAAGTTCCTGCTGCAGCTTGCTGCGGCGGTCGCGTTCCTCTGCCTGATGCGCTTTGAGGGTATGCTGACGCCGAACCTCTATGTGCCGTTTTTCAACAAGAGCTTTGTGATGAGCTGGCCGGTCTACATGGTGTTTGCGGCCTTTGTCATCGTGGGTACGGTCAACGCCGTCAACATCACCGACGGTATCGACGGCCTGGCCGGCAGCGTGACGGTGCCGGTGGGACTCTTCTTTGCGGTGCTTTCCATCTGGTGGAAAGGCTATGACCAGCTCGGCATTTATTCCGCGGCGCTCGTCGGCGGTTTGCTCGGCTTCCTTATCTATAATTTCCACCCGGCCAAGGTTTTCATGGGCGATACTGGCTCGCTGTTTCTCGGCGGTACGGTGGCGGCGCTGGCCTTTGCCTATGATATGCCTCTCGTGCTGATCCCTGTCGGCTTTGTTTACATCTGCGAGACGCTTTCCGATATTTTGCAGGTCGGCTACTTCAAGGCGACACACGGCAAGCGCCTGTTCAAAATGGCGCCGCTGCACCACCACTTTGAGCTTTGCGGCTGGAGTGAAGTGAAGCTCGTCGCTATCTTTACGAGTGTGAGTCTGCTGGGCTGCATCGCAGCGATATTCGGCGTCATGAACCGATTTCATTTTTAAGATATTCAAAATCGTGCAGGGCACGATTTTGAGAGGGTTGCAGTGTGCGCCACTCACCGTGCCGCACACTGTAAAGTGTCGCTGCGGACGCGCATGTCGTCCTCCGCGACGGATTTAGTTTATTTGCCGCCTGCGGGCGGCAAAGGGACGGGGGCGCAATGCCGCGCTGGTCGTCCTTCGCGACAGATTTGACTTGCTTTCCGCCTGCGGGCGGCAAAGCATGTGACACTTAAATGGCGCTCAAAATTACGCGCTGCACGAAATGAAAGGGGGAGAGCACATGACCAAGGAAGAGCGCCTGCTGCGGCAGGAGCAGCGCGAGCGCGCGAAAGCCATCGAGGCAGCGGCGCGCGAAGCGGGCCGCGGGCCGCTGGATCTTCCCTATCTTCTTCTGGTGCTCATGCTCGTGGGCGTGGGACTCATCATGCTGTTTTCCGCGAGCTTTCCATCCGCCTACTACGAAAAGGGCAACCCGGCCTACTACCTGATTCGTCAGGGCCTGTTTGCGGTGGTCGGTATTGTGGCAATGGCCATCATTGGTAAGACCAACTATGAACGATTCCGCGGCGCGGCGCGCATCGCGCTGATCGGTTCGATCATTTTGCTGGTGATCGTTTTGATCCCCGGCGTCGGTACGGGTAAACTGACGCACGGCGCACAGCGCTGGATCCGCATGGGCCCCCTCCAGTTTCAGCCTTCCGAGCTTGCCAAGGTCGGCGTGATCCTCTACTTTGCCGACAGCATTTCAAAAAAGAGAGATCGAATGGCCACCTTCCGTGAAGGGATCCTCCCTTATGCGGGAATTCTTGCCACGATTGCCATTCTCATGGGATTGGAGCCGCACCTTTCCGGTATGGTGCTGCTGCTCGGCATCGGCGCGGTGATGATGTACGTCGGCGGCATTCGCAACTACTGGGTGTTTGCCGGCTTTGTGGTCGTTGCCTTTGTAGCGTACGCCTTTGCAACAGGACTTATCACCTACAACTCGAGCCGAATCAGCATCTGGCTCGACCCGTTCAACGAAGAGTGGATGCGTGACAAGGGTTACCAGATCCGCCAGAGCCTGCTTTCCATCGGCTCGGGCGGCCTGTTCGGTGTAGGACTCGGCAAGAGCCGGCAGAAGTTCCTCTTCCTGCCCGAAGAGCACAACGATTTCATCTTCGCCATCATCTGCGAAGAGCTTGGTTTGGTCGGCGCGACGATCATCATGGCCATGTTTGCGCTGCTCATCATCCGCGGCTACTGGATCGCTCTGCACGCACGCGACCGCTTCGGAAGCCTTCTTGCCGTCGGCGTGACAACGCAGATCGCGCTTCAGGTGTTTCTCAACATCGCGGTCGTGTCGAATCTGATCCCGAATACGGGCATTTCCCTGCCGTTTTTCAGTTACGGCGGCACGGCGCTCGCCGTGCAGCTTGCCGAGGTCGGCGTCGTATTGAGCGTTTCGCGCCAGATGCGTTAGCGTGGAAAGGAGAAAAGGCATGAAAGTGATCTTTACCTGCGGCGGTACGGCGGGGCACGTCAATCCCGCGCTCGCGCTCGCGGGCTATCTGCGCGAGAAGGACGCAAGCACGGAGATCTTATTCGTCGGCGCGGAGCGCGGACTGGAGCGCGACTTGATCGCGCACACGGATTACCCCTTCCGCACGGTGAACATCTCTTCGTTTCACCGCTCGTTCAGGCCTGCGGAGATCCGGCACAACCTTGTCTCGCTCAAAAATCTCGCCCATGCCGAGCGCGAGGCAAACGCCATTTTGAAAGATTTCCGTCCCGACCTCATCGTCGGTACCGGCGGCTATGCAAGCTATCCGCTCGTGCGCTACGGTGCGAAGGCGGGCATTCCGACGGCGGTGCACGAGTCAAACATTGTGCCGGGCCTGACAACGCGGCAGCTGGAGTCTCATTGCGAACGCATCATGGTCGGTTTTGAAGAGTGCCGCGCGCACTACAAGCACCCGGAAAAAGTGGTCGTGACCGGCACGCCCGTGCGCGGCGACTTCTTCATCAAGACGAAAGAGCAGGCCAAGGAAGCGCTCGGCGTGAACGACGGTCGGCCTTTGATCGTTTCCTTCTGGGGGAGCCTCGGCTCCCGAGCTCGCTGACCCTCGGCTCGGGCGCGATGAACCGCGCGATGGCAGAATTTCTTGCACTGGAGAGCGCGAAGGAGCCGTTCCACCACATTCACGGCGTGGGTGAGATCTGCTGGAAGTCGATGCAGCAGTGGATGCATGACGACGGGCTGGAGATCACTGAGCACCCTGCGCTCGATGTGCGCGAGTACATCTACGATATGGCGAGCGTCATGCGCGCCGCTGACCTCGTTATCTGCCGCGCGGGCGCGTCCACGCTCAGCGAGCTGACGGCGCTCGGCGTACCGGCGATCCTGGTGCCCTCGCCCAATGTGACGAACCACCATCAGGAGAAAAACGCGGCGCTGCTCGGCGACCACGGTGCGGCGCTGGTGCTTGCGGAAGAGGGCCTTGACGGCAAGAAGCTCTTTGCCGCCGCGGCGAGCATTCTGAACGATCCGCAGCGCATGGAAGAGATGTCGAAAAACATGGCGGCGCTTGGCATTCCCGATGCGACAAAGCGCATCTACGACACGGTCATGTCGCTGCTCAAGTAAAAAAGAAAAACAAAAAGGAAGCGAGCCAAGGGCTCGCTTCCTTTTACTTATTTCCTTATTCGGACTTGAGGATAAAGTCCATGTAGATGGGGTTGTGGTCGGAATAGCGGTAGTCCGCGTCGACCACGTCCGCGCCGAGCACCTCAACATTGTCCGAAACGAGGAAGCCGTCGACCGTCACGCGGAAGGAGGTCGTCACGTCATACGGCTCGTTGGCGGTACGGCAGGAGGCAACAGGGTGCTCGGGATCGAAGGGCGCAACGAGGGAGAGCTCTGCGGGGATCGTGCCTTCGGGAATGGGCTGGGCCCAAGTGTCGTTCTCGCCGCCTGTAACGCCGAAAATTTCAGCGGAAGAACCGAGCAGATCCTTGTTGAAATCACCGCCGGCAACGCAGTAGTTGCCGCTTTCGTACTCCGCGAGCATATCGGCGCAGAGCATCTCAAGCTGCTCGGTCGCGATGGTACCGTCGGAGGTGTAGGCGGAAAGGGGGAGGTTATAGAGCACGAACTCTTTCCCGTTTGCCATCGGGATGCGGCTGATGGAGTAGCAGCGGTCAAGGTCGACGAGCTTCATAAAGCCCTGCTCGATGGGGAGCGAGCGGCGAATGGCAGACGAGATGGGCAAGGTAGAATAGGTGATGATGCCCGCCCTGTTCGCCCCGTGCGGGGAGAGGAAGGGGTAGAAGAGATAAGGGCTGTCGTAATTCTGCGCATAGACCTCGTCGAACTCGCGGCCCGCCATCGCGTCGCGGAGATAGGCGTCCTCTGCGATGTGCCAGCTGCGCGTACCGTCGATGTCGACCTCCTGAAAGAGAGCAAAATCGGGCGAGAGAGCCTTGACGAGCGAAGCCTCGCCGCGCATGTTTTCATCAACAGCCTCGGCGCTGCGGGCGCGGCTCTCCTTGCCGCCGTCCATGAAGAAGCTGTAATCGTCGCTGTAGGCGCCAAAGCCCACATTGGCAGAAGCGATGCGGTAGGTGACGTCCGTCTCGGCCGCGTCCTCCATGGGGACGGGAGACTCGCAGGTGGTGCGCACTACGTCGAGCGACTGATAGTCTTCCACGCGGTAGTAAGCGGCGAAGACATAGATGACGTAGGCAAGGACGATCAGAACGAGCGCCAAGAGCGCATAGAGCGCGATCTTGAGCGGTTTTTTCATGTGGAAAACTCCCTTCGGACTGAAAACAGTATTTTCTTTATTCTGCCATAAAGCGCTTAGGAAAGCAAGGCAAAAAGAAGTTGACGCGCCGCGTGAAAATGACTATACTGAAAATGCACTACTATTGCCCTGCGGAAGCCGGCAGTCACCCATTCCCCACAAAAGCATACGATGGAAAAGTAATGTGCTTGCGGGAGGGAATGCCATGTGTGAGCTGTTGGTAGAGGGCGGGGAGCGCCTGTACGGGGAACTGACGATACAAGGCTCGAAAAACAGCGTGCTGCCGATCCTGGCGGCAACGCTTTTGTGCGCGGATACCTGCGTGATCGAAAACTGTCCGAAGCTGCGCGATGTGGAGGCGTCCGTTGCCATTTTGCGGCACCTGGGCTGCTGTACGCACTGGGAGGGCGGCGCCCTTGTGGTGGATACGGCACGCATGGATCGCTGCACAGTGCCCGACGCACTGATGCGCGAGATGCGCTCGTCGGTCATTTTTCTCGGCGCGATCTTAGCGCGCTGCAAGGAAGCGACGATCTGCTATCCCGGCGGCTGTGAGCTGGGGCCGCGCCCCATCGACCTGCACCTCGGTGCGCTGCGCGCGCTGGGCGCGGAGATCAGGGAAACGGGCGGCGAACTCAAATGCCGCGGCGGAAGGCTCCTCGGGAGCGATGTGTACTTACCCATGCCGAGCGTTGGCGCGACGGAAAACGCGCTCCTCTGCGCCTGCGGCGCAGACGGCGTGACGACGATCTACAACGCCGCGCGCGAGCCGGAGATCGTCGATTTACAGAATTTTATCAACGCGATGGGCGGCAATGTCCGCGGTGCGGGCGGCTCGATCATCACGGTGGAGGGAAAGCGCGCGCTGCACGGCGGGACATATCGCATCATTGCCGACCGCATTGTGGGGGCGACTTATCTCTGCGCTGCGGCCTGCTGCGGGGGCGAGGTGCGCCTTTGCGGCATTGAAACGCGGCCGCTTTCGACCGTGTCCGGCGCGCTGAGCGAGGCGGGCTGCCTTGTCAGGAGCGAAGAGAACGAGGTGTTTCTCCGCAGCAGCGGCGTTCTCAAGTCCATTCGTCCGGTGCGCACAGCGCCCTATCCGGGCTTTCCGACCGACGCCCAGCCTGTGCTGATGGCGGCTCTTCTCAAGAGTGAAGGCAGCACCGTTTTTGTAGAGAATATTTTTGAAAACCGTTACCGTCACGTCGATGAGCTTGCGCGCATGGGCGCGGAGGTGCGCGTTGCGGGACGCGTTGCTGTGGTCACGGGGCGCGAGCACCTGCACGGCGCACGCGTCAAGTGCACCGACCTTCGTGCGGGCGCGGCACTCGTTATCGCGGGACTTCAGGCCGAGGGGCTGACGTGCATTTCACGCATCGAGCATATCGACCGCGGATACGAGCGCATCGAGGAGAGCCTCGGCGCGCTGGGCGCGCATGTGCGGCGGGAAACGGATCCATAAGCAAATGAAGAAAAAGGCGGGAAAACTATGGCGTCAAAGCGAAGAAACAGGCGGCGCAGGCGGGGAAGAGCACCTTTCCCGCTGAGACTTTTGTGCCTGGCGGTCGTGATCGCTGCATTTCTCGGCGCGCTGACGATGTTCTTCCGCATCGACCTGATCGTGGTGGAAGGCAACGAGCGCTATACGAAGGAGCAGCTCATTGAGGCGGCCGGCGTGCAGAAGGAACAGAACCTTGTGCTGCTGAACAAATATAGGGTCAAACAGAATATTTTTGATACGCTCCCCTATGTGGAGACCGTCAGCATCAACCGCAAATATCCTGATGCGCTCATCTTGACGGTAACGGAGTGCGCAGCATCCGCCGCGCTGACAGGGGATGACGGCACATGGCTGATGAGCGACGAGGGAAAGCTCCTTGAGCGCACCGCGCAGATCCCCGAGGGCTGCGCGCGCGTGATGGGCTGCGCGCTTGTCGCACCGGAGGTCGGTGCGCAGGCGATGTTTGCGGAAGAAGATTCGTACAAATTCGAGCGGCTCCTTGCGCTGCTGCGCACGGCGGAGGATAAGCAGCTTATGTCCATGATCGGCGAGGTCGATTTGAGCGACGGCACGGCGATCACCTTTACTTATCTTGGCCGCTTTACCGTCAAGATGCCGTGGGATGCGGACATTGCCTACAAGCTCGAAAATGTGCGCACAGTGGCGGGTGAACTCGAGGATAACCAGACGGGGATCATCAATCTGATGATGGAGGGCAAGGCCAACTTTATCCCGGAGTGAGAAAGCATAGGTTGACGTAAAAAAGTTTTTCCGAAATGGCCGATTGCTATTGACCCCGCGGGAAAACCGTAATACAATGATGAAGATAACAAATACCTGATATTGTAGCGCTTGCATCGTCAGGCGCTTTGCCCATACAACAGATTGCAGGAGGAACCGACATGGCATTCGGATTGGAAACCGGCCCCGAGAACGTAGTGAAGATCAAGGTCATCGGCGTTGGCGGCGGCGGCAACAACGTTGTTAACCGCATGGTGCGCACCGGTGCGCGCGGCGTGGATTTTGTCGCAGTCAACACAGATAAGCGGGCGCTCAATGTTTCCGCCGCTACCGATAAGATCCAGATCGGCGAGAAGCTGACGCACGGTCAGGGCGCAGGCTCTGATCCTGAGGTCGGCCGCAAGAGCGCCGAAGAGAGCCGCAACCAGATCGCCAAGGCGCTGGAAGACACGGATATGGTGTTCATCACCGCCGGCATGGGCGGCGGCACCGGCACGGGCGGCGCGCCCATCGTTGCCGAGATCGCGCGCGAGGCGGGCATTCTGACCGTCGGCGTTGTGACGAAGCCCTTCGGCTTTGAAGGCCGCCGCCGCATGACGCAGGCGGAAGCGGGCATCAATGAACTCAAGACCAAGGTCGACTCGCTCGTTATCATTCCAAACGAGCGGCTCAAGCACGCAACCGATCAGAAGATCACCTTTGCCAACGCTTTTGAGATCGCAGACGATGTGCTGCGCCAGGCGGTGCAGAGCATTTCTGACCTCATCCGCGACACGGGCTTCATCAACCTCGACTTTGCCGATGTGACCGCCATTATGAAGGACGCGGGCCTTGCCCACATGGGCGTCGGCCGCGCCGCCGGCAAGAACAAGGCCGAGGAGGCCGCGCGCATGGCCATTTCGTCCCCGCTGCTGGAGACCTCCATCAACGGTGCGCACGGAGTGCTCATCAACGTCACGGGCTCGATGGACATCGGCCTCGACGAGGTCGAGCAGGCAGCGTCCCTCGTGCAGGAGGCCGTGCATCCCGACGCGCTCACGATCTTCGGCGCGACGTTCGACGAGACGCTCGACGACGAGATCCGCGTCACCGTCATCGCCACGGGCTTTGACAAGGCGCCCGGTGCGCTTGACTTCAACAAGGAAAAGGGTCAGGCGGAGCAGAGCGGCGAGGCTGCTGCCGGTCTTACCCCGCTCGATTTCGATAAGGAAAAGGCAGAGGAAGAGGCAAAGCACGAAGCTGAGCCCGACCCGTTCGACGATATCTTCAAGATTTTCAACCGCGAGCGCTAATGAAAATATTTCCAAAATTCCGCAGACTTTGGTCTGCGGAATTTTTTTGCCCTCAAATGCCCTGCTTTTTTCAGATGTCGGTGCCAATGCATCAAAATTTTGCACCTTTTAATTTTGCCCGAAGCGCAGAAAGTAAATGCGCCGGACGAAAAAAGAAAGAAAAAGACAGAAAAATGCCGGCGTGAGCGGGCGGCTGCTTTCTTGCGCGCACAGGACGCGCCGCCCGCTCTCATTTTTTGAAGGGGTGAGAGAATGGATGGAACGCATTGCATCGGAAAGCGCGCGGCGGCGATCCTGCTGGGATTTTTTGCCGCCGCCGCGCTCATGCTGCCGTCTGCGCAGGCGGCAGAACGGACGGTCAGCGAGCTGATTCCCGTGGGACAGGTCATCGGCGTGAAGCTCTTTTCTGACGGCGTGCTCGTCGTCGGCCTTTCCGACGGAGAAAGCCCTGCAAAGGCTTGCGGGCTGAAAGAGGGCGACGTGATCACCGCTGTCGGTGGACAGGAGCTTGATACGATCGAAGAATTTCGTCAGCTTCTGGCAGAAAACGGCGCGGACGCTGCGGCTTTGACCGTCAAGCGCGGCAGCCGCACGCTGGAGCTGCGCGCAGCGCCGGAGAAGGACGAAAGCGGTGATTACCGCCTCGGCGCATGGGTGCGCGACAGCATGGCGGGCATCGGCACGATGACCTTTTACGACCCGGAGAGCGGCATTTTCGGCGCACTGGGACACGGCGTGACAGATGCGGATACGGGAAAGCTCCTGCCGCTTGACCACGGCAGTATTATGGACGCATCGGTCAAGGCGGTGAAACGAGGCGAGCGCGCCGCGCCGGGAGAACTCAAGGGCGATTTTGACCTGACGCGTGACAGCGGTACGCTTTTTGCCAATACCGAGAGCGGCATTTTTGGAAAGCTTTCCGCCGAGGACGCAGAGAAGCTTCGCACGCAGGCGCTGCCCATTGCCGGAAAAAGCGAGCGAAAAACCGGAAAAGCGCAGATCCTTGCAACCGTGGAGGGCAAAGACACACGCGCATACGACATTGAGATCGAAAAGATCTACTCGTCTTCCGGCAGCACGCGTAACTTTTTGCTGCACGTGACGGATGAGGCGCTGCTTGCGCAGACCGGCGGCATAGTACCGGGAATGAGTGGGAGTGTTGTTTTAAAAGACGGGAAGATCGTCGGCGCAGTGACCCATGTTTTATTGGACGACCCGACAAGAGGTTATGGCATTTTTATTGAAAATATGCTTGCTGCCGCCGGATTGCAGACGGCATAACCCACCGCTCCGGTAGAGAGACCATTCTGTTAAGGAAGTGTGAAAATAGCTGATTTTAGAGGAGAAAATGCAAAAAAGATAGTTATTTTCGACAAAAACTGCTTGAAAACGCTGTCCGAATATGTTAGCTTTATGCCATGGCAGAATGAAGACGTCATATTTTGCTGTTTAGCCGACCGGCTTGGCCGGCAATCTAAACTTGTGTAAAAAGGACGGGATGACATGGAGAACAGGATTACAGTCGTATTGGCAGATGCGAACGAGGAGTTTCGCACGGCACTGCAGCAGACATTGGAAAACGCGGAGGGATTCGACGTAGTGGGAAGCGCGGCCGACGGATTGGCGGCCGCTCAGCTTGTGCAGGAGAAGAGACCACAGCTCCTTGTCATGGATCTGCTGCTGCCGGGACTGGACGGCTTCGGCGTGCTCGAGCAGCTGGAAAAGGCGAAGGTGCAGGTGAAGAGCCTGATTGTCTCGGCGCTCTATCGCGACCAGATCGTTGCGCAGGCAATGAGCCGCGGCGTGTCCTTCTTCATGCCTAAGCCCTGTGAAACGGCTTCGCTGTTGGAGCAGATGCGCCGCGCGATGAACGAAGGGGAAGAGAGCGAGAGCGAATCCCAGTCACTTGAACGCGAGGTCACGGCGGTGATCCACGAGGTCGGCGTACCTGCGCACATCAAGGGCTACCAGTATGTGCGCGAGGCGATCGTCATTGCGGTGCAGGACATGGACGTGATCAATGCGGTGACGAAGGTGCTCTATCCGGAGGTCGCGCGCCGTTACAGCACCACACCTTCGCGCGTGGAACGCGCCGTGCGTCATGCGATCGAAGTCGCATGGGATCGCGGAGACCTTGAAACGCTCCAGCACTATTTCGGGTATACGGTTTCCAACACAAAAGGAAAGCCGACCAACAGCGAGTTCATTGCCATGATCGCCGACCGCATTCGATTACAGCGGAAAATCCAAAAGGCATAAGCAGGCCCTGAAAACCGGAAGAGCAGAGGAATTAAGAAAAACCACACCGCGGAAGAGCTTCCGCGGTGTGGTTTTCTATCATTTTTCCTGTTTCTTTTTCATGCGCTTTTCAATGCGCCGCAGGCCCAGCAGGCACAGCCAGGAGGCAGCGCCGAGCAGCAGCGAACCGAGCGCATAGCCCTGTTTCTTTTTCATGACAGCTCCTTTGCAAGACTTACGATGTGCTTTCCCGCAGAACAATGTCCGCAGTGAAGCGTCTGCCGTCGCGCTCGACCAGAAGGCTGAGCGTTTCGCCCGCTTCGTGGCGGCGGCGGACACGGAGAAGGTCGGTGGATTTGGTCAGCGCCTCACCGTCTGCCTTCAAAATGAGATCGCCCTTTTGAATGCCGGCTTTGTCGCCGGGGCCGCCGGGCGTGACTTCCATGACGAGCAGCGCAGTCTCGCCGCTGTCGAGCGTGACGGGTGCGATCTGCACCGAGACGCCGATCATCACCTCGCCGTGGATCTCACCGTAGGCGATGAGATCATTGATCATGTAAGCGGTCGACGCGATGGGAATGGCGAAGCCGAGCCCCTCTACGCTTACGGTGGAGGAGGAGCCCATCTTCATCGTGTTGATGCCGACGACCTGTCCGTATACGTTGATGAGCGGGCCGCCGGAGTTGCCGCTGTTGAGTGCGGCATTCGTCTGAATGAGCGTCATTGTGATGCCGTCAACGTCTACATCGCGGTTGATGGCCGAAACAATGCCGTCGGTCAGCGTGCCGCGCAGCTCCACGCCGAGCGGATTGCCGATGGCGTACACGGTATCGCCGACGGTCAGCGCGTCGGAATCGCCAAACTCCGCAGCGGGGAGGCCTTTGGCGGCGATCTTGATGACGGCAAGATCCTTTTCTTCGTCCAGTCCCAGAAGGCTGGCGCGGTAGTTCTTGCCTGTGTCGAGTACGACATAACACTCAGCGCCGCCTGCGATGACATGCGCGTTTGTGAGGATATAACCGTCGGACGTGAAAATGACGCCCGTGCCGACCATGGCGCTGCCGTCGTTCATGGAGGCAAACACCGTGACGGTGGATGGATTGACCTTCTGATAGACCTCCTGAATACTCAGCGCCTCGCCGTGCGTTTCGCTGTAGCGGAGCTTGACCTTGTCGGTGTTGGGCAGGCGCTTGATGGTCGTTTCGCCGTGGCTTGAATTGTCGTAGGATTCGGCGTCATTGCGATGCTCGAAATGATCGTCAAAATAGGAGTCGTGGCTGTCGAACACACCGCTGAGGCACAGGGCCGTGATGCCGCCGCTGATGAGGAGCAGACCGAGCATGCAGAAAAGAAAGATCCTGAGGCCCTTTCTTTTTCTGCGCGGCGCGGCGGCTTTGGGCTGTCCGGGCAGCGGCGTGGGCTGCACATAACGCTCCACGATGGGAGTGATGCGCGCTTCGTAGCGCAGCACGACCTCCTGCGGCTCATTGGTGCTGCCGCTTTGAGGAAGATTCTGCTTTTCCTGATCCATAGTGATTGTTTCTCCTGTCGGGGGACTCACTGGGGGGCGATCTGCCCACCGGCCAGCGTGACGGTAAAGGTGAAGGTGGTCAAGCCGTTTTCACTCGTGACGGCGATGTGCTCCTTATGCTGATCGAGAATGGTTTTGACCACGTAGAGCCCGAGCCCCACGCCGTCCTTATCCTCGGAGCGGGACTTATCGCTCTTGTGGAAGCGCTCAAAGAGCAGCGGGATCTCCTCGGCGGGAATGGTGTCGCCCTCGTTGCGCACGGAAACAAGCGCTTTGCCGTTTGAAGTGGTCACACCGAGGTAGAGCGCGGAGCCTTTGCGGGCAAATTTGGTCGCGTTTTCCAGCAGATTGTAGATGACCTGCGTGATGAGGTCATTGTCGCCGAGCACCATGATGCCGCTGTCGGGAATGTCGGCGTCCACATCAAGCCCGCGGTCGGTGATTTTCTTTTCCATCGAGATGAGCACGCGGCGCATGCTCTCGCACACGTCGAACGGCGCCTTCGTGCGGTTGAGATCGCGCGACTGGAGCTGCGAGACCTCAAGCATGCGGCGCACAAGACGGGACAGGCGCCGCGATTCGTCCGAAATGATGCGCAGATATTCCTTCTCCTTCTCGGGCGGGATCGTGCCGTCGAGAATGCCGTCCGTATAGCCGGCGATGGTCGTCATCGGGGTCTTGAGCTCGTGGGAAACGTTGGCGATGAACTCGCGGCGCTGTCGCTCCGTTTCCTGGAGGGAGTCGGCCATGTTGTTGAAGGCGTCGGCCAGCTCAGTGATCTCCGTCACGCCGGCGTAGTTGTGCATGCGCACATCAAAGTTGCCATCGGCAAAGCGGCGGGTCGCTTCCGCCATCTCATGAATGGGGTGCGACTGGCGCATACTGACCCACGCGCTCACAACGAAGGAGAGCAGCAGCACCGTCACCGCCGTCATAAAGAAAAGCCCGATGAAAGTGCGCCACATCGTCGTCAGCGCCCGTGCGCCGGTCACAGCCAGTACAAAGCCGACGGTCGCGCCGCCGGATTCAATCGGCACACCGACAACAAAGTGTGTATCCGCATAGATGCTGCCGAGCGTGGTGCGCACCGCGTATGGTTCGCTGCTCATCGCTCCCTCGGAGACATCCTTCGGCACGGTGAGTACGCGATTGGCGAGCGAGGGGTCAGTCGTCAGCAGCAGGTTCCCGTCTGCGTTGCAGATGAGAAACTGCGCGTCCGTTACGCTGGAGGCAAAATCAGCCAGTTCGCGCAGTCCTGTGAGCGAGCCGCTTTCCATGTAAGATGAGACCATGTGCGAAACGACGCTCGCCTTGCTCTGCATCTCCTCGCTGCGCTCGTCGATGGCATAGGAATATGTCAGCGCGAAGAATGCACTGCCGAGCAGCGCCAGCGTCAGCATGACGACGCTGGCTGTGAGCAGGAAATTCTGCCAGTAGATCGTGCGGCAGCGCGTTCTGGCCTTCAGGAACCAGCCTTTTTTCTGTTTTTTCTCTTTGTTTTCTTCCGGCATGCTCAATTACTTCACTTCAAATTTGTAGCCCACGCCCCAAACGGTCTTGAGCGCCCACTGATCGCTGACATTTTCGACCTTTTCGCGCAGGCGCTTGACGTGTACGTCCACCGTGCGCGAATCACCGAAATAGTCAAAGCCCCAAACCTCGTCGAGCAGCTGATTGCGCGTGTAAACGCGGTTCGGCGTGGCGGCGAGATGATAGAGAAGCTCCAGCTCTTTAGGCGGCGTGTCGATCTTCTTGCCGTCCACGATCAGCTCATAGGAGTCAAGGTCGATGACGAGCTTGTCGAAAACGAGGCGTTTGTGCGTGTCGTCGGGGATCTCGCTGCGGCGCAGTACCGCGTTGATACGCGCAAGCAGCTCTTTCATCTCAAAGGGCTTGACGACATAGTCGTCCGCGCCCATCTCGAGGCCATGAATGCGGTCGTTGACCTCACCCTTGGCAGTGAGCATGATGATCGGGCACTTGGACGTTTCGCGGATCTTGGCGCACACGCCCCAGCCGTCGAGCACGGGGAGCATCACATCAAGCAGCACGAGATCCGGCTCTTTTTCCTTGAATTCTTCTACCGCCTTGCCGCCGTCGGCTGCGATGCGGACTTCAAAGCCCTCTTTGTCGAGATACATTTTGATGAGGTTGGAAATATTGTTATCGTCCTCTACGACAAGAATATTGCGTGCCATGCTCTTATCCCCTTTCACACAACCGTGTGCCTTTCTTCTGTGATGGTCATTGATATCACTATTATACGCGAAACTGCGGTTTTTTCCTGAACATTCTGTTAAAACGTCACGCTTCTTTTGCGGCGGAAAGCTCGTTGAGTGCAGTGACCGGCCGAGAAGAGGAACACAGGCGGGCGAGCAGTGCGCTCCAGTTTTCCTGAAGGTTGGCATCGCTGCCCAGGTAAGCGATGCAGCCGCCGGAGCGGGCCTTGCGGAGAATGTCGCCGGCGACGGGCGGATCGGCACGGTAATCCAGATCGAAAACGATGGGGCAGTAGCCCGCCCTGCGCACGGCGCGCAGCGTTTCGTCCGATGTGTCGGAGAGGTAGACGAGCCGTGTTTTTTCGTTGCATGCCGTCCAGAGGGCATTGTTTGCACGCTCGATCGCGCTGAGCGTGCGCGCGCTGCCGCCGGAGGCGTCGATGTACAGCGCGGCGGCGCTGCCGCTGATGACGATGCGGCGCAGCAGATCGCCGAGCGAGGAGAGCTGCTCTTCCGAGAAAAGGAACGTCGCTTTCGCGTTTTCCTTGACAAGCGTGTCAAGCAGCGCGTTCGAAACGTTCTCGTCCGTTACGCGCAGGGTGAGGCAGACAAGATTGCGGTCATTGTCCGTGTCGCTATCCGGGGGAGTATCTGCGCTATTGGAGCCATTGTGCGTTTTCATGTAGTCGTTGTAGCGCTGCTCCATGGACATGGCGGCGGCATCGATGAATTTTGCGTCCGAGAGCACGACGGTGTCGCTCTTGAGACGCACAAGGTATCCGTAGGTCACGCGCGTGTAGCTGTAATCAAGCGAGAAAAATTGCGTTAAAAGGTCAAGCGGCAAAAATACCACATCGCCGCGCACGATGGCTGCTCCGCTGTATTGGCGGTCGTTCTGGTCGGTGACGGTGCCGGCGGCAAAGTCAAAGGTCAGCGCGCTGCCCTGCCGGTAAACAACGGCGGTGCTCTTGTCGCGGCTGCGGGAATAGAAGAGTCCCAGGTCTGTGCCGGCGATCGCTGTGTAGGGAACATACAGCCGCCCGCCTGACCAAAAGGGCATCGTTCCGTCGCTGAGATCCGGGAGGAGCTGATCATTGACCGCGGTAAAGTATACGGTCGTTTCAGCCTCCGTCTTGGCGGGCGCAAGCGTAAAAAGCAGCAGCGTTGCAAGCAGCAGACACAAAACCCGTTTTCCCTTCATACGTTTCGCCTCCCGTCATTGAATTTTGTAATTATAACAATTTTTTCTCCGCTTTGCAATATCTGCGCAGTGCTCAGACGCCATAATAGCCAACCGTGGTGTTGGAGAAATAGTGCTGCACGATCTCTTCGGCAGAAAGCCCCTGCTTGGCAAGAATATTCGCTCCGTACTGGCTCATGCCGACGCCGTGGCCGTAGCCCGTGACGTGGAAGGTGAAGGAACCGTCCTTGTATGCCACAGTGAACGAGGGCGAGCGCAGCGAGAGAATGGTGCGCAGATCGTTTCCGCGCAGCTTGATGCCGCCGACCGTGACGGAGGCGACATAGTCCGAGTCGTTTCGCACGATGTCGCGGATCCACCCATCTGGATTGCCGGAGAGATCAGCGTCCGGCTTTGCGGCAAGGAAGAGAGACTTGAATTCCGCCGCCGTAAAGGTCGAAACGGAGTAGTAGTTCGGCACGAGCTCTTCCGTTTCGGGGCTTGAGACTTTCTGGAGGTAGGGAAGGTCATTCAGCCACACGTCGCCCGCACCCTGCGTGCTGCCGTCGGCGGAGGAGAAAAAGACGGCAAGGATCGGCGCGCCGTCATAGAGGATCACCTCGCCGTCCGTTTCGCTCACAGCGCGCGCAAGCTTTTCTTCATAGTAAACGGCCATGCTGCCCCAGTTCGCCGCGGCCTGCTCGGCGCTTAAGTACGCCTTGCAGCAGGTGTGGTCATCGCAGGCATCGGCATCAGGGTGGTTCGCGCTGCCGCCGCCACGGATGCGATAGAGCGTGTAGGTGCGCGCGGCGATGGCCTGTGCCTTGAGCGCCTCCTCCTCAAACGAGGCGGGCATTTCCGCGCGCAGCACGCCGAGAAGGTATGTGCCCATGTCCATCTCCTGCACCTCGCCCTGAATTTGGACGCGCAGCTTTTTTGCGCTGTCTCGCTCGCCGGGGGCGGTGATCTCGCCGCTCGGCAGGGGAGATTCCGAGCCGTCTTGCGCGCTCGGTGTATCGTCAAAGCGGCCTGCCGCCGCCCAGGCGAGAATCCAGATGAAGCCGATGAGCAGAAGCGTAATGCGAAAGAGCTGTTTCAAAATGTGTTCCTCCTTGCAGACGGTTTGCCGCAGTTGCTCTGGTGAGAGCTTTTTATCACTATATGACAGACTTGTCCGTGAAATGATTCATGGACAAACGGGAATGAGTGTGCTATCATGATGGGACAGATATTTTCCGGCGCCGTGCGCGCCGTATTCCGGAAAAGGAAAGGGTTCGGTTTTGTGAAAATTCTTCATTGGCTTTTGCTGGCGCTGTTTTCTGCGGCAGCGGCGTTTGCGCGTCTCCGTCTGCTCGCCGCGGGCTTTGATGCGAACGGGCTGCCCGTCCCGATGAACCTGAACACCATGGCGCTGCCTGCGGTGCTTATCGTTGCGGCAGTCATCGTGCTCGTTATGGCGCGGCGTTACCCCGCGCAGCGCGAGCTGTGCGGCGGCATGGACTTATACTTTGCCTTTGACCGCTCCACGCTTGCCGTGATGCTGACGGTGCTCGGCTGCTTTGCGCTCATTGGCTCGGCGGTGTACTCGATGGTGTTCTCCCTGCGCACGACCGTCACGATGGCGCTTTCAGTCTTTCTGGCTGTCGGTGCGGCATGCCTGCTGTACGCCGTGGCCGCGCTGCGGCGCAAGGCGGAGTTCCCCGGCGTTGTGCTGCTCGTGCCCGTGTGCGCGATGGTGCTTGCGCTGATCCTCTTTTATCGCGAGCATGCGGCCGACCCCGTGCTGCGCCACTATTATGTCGAAACGCTGGCGCTCGCAGCGCTGACGGTGCTGCTGCTCGAATTTGCTGCCTTTGCCTTCCGCGGCGGTGCGCCGCGGCTGCTGATGCCCGCAAGCTCTCTGAGCGTGATCCTCTGCGCCGCGGCTCTGGCGGCGCGCCCGGCACTTTCTGAGATCCTCTTTTACGCAGGCGGCGCGTGCATTGCACTTGCCATCGGCGCGGCGGCGGATTTTGACCCGTGAAGGCACAGAGACACAGAAATGTCGAAAGAAAACGAAAAAGGACGCCTCACGGCGTCCCTTTTCTTATAAGATGGAAGATTGGATGAAAAGAAGCTATTGTCTCTTGCAAGTATTAAGATAAGGGACGCATGTTAACAAAGTTCGGGGAAAAGTGTTACAAAAGTATTAAATGAATGATTTCTTTCGAAGCTTAGCGCAGGGTGCGGAAGAAATCTGCCAGCACGGCCCGGCACTCATCTTTGAGAATGCCGCCCACGAGCGCGGGGCGGAAGGGGAAGCGCTCCATAAAAAGGTTCAGCACGCCGCCACAGGCGCCCATCGCCTCATCGCGCGCGCCGTAGAAAACGCGCGGAATACGGGCGTTGATGATCGCGCCCGCGCACATGGGGCAGGGCTCAAGCGTCACATAGAGCGCGCAGCCGTCGAGCCGCCACGACTTCAGCGCTTCGTTTGCCTGCGCGATGGCCTCCATCTCTGCGTGCGAAGAGGTGCGCTGCTTTTCCTCGCGCCGGTTGCGGCCGCGGCCGATGATCTCACCGTCCTTGACGATGACGCAGCCGACGGGCACCTCGCCCTCCGCTGCGGCTTCCCGCGCAAGAAGAAGTGCTTCGTGCATATAGTTTTCGTGCTCCATGGCAGGCTCCTTGTTTGAAAAGAGGAATATTTGTCCATACTTTCCATACACTGACTTTGCAAAGGTATGGGAGGGCGGAACAATGCGAAAGGTCAATTTGCTGCGCTGCGACATCGCGCACGACGCATCCATGCAGGACTTGTTCAGCGAGCTGAGCGACACACGCGTGGCGCTCTCGCAGGCGTATGCCCGCTTCAACGCGGTCTGTGAGCCGGAGCTGGTCGACGCCTGCGTATATGAGATCAACGCCGAGCTTTCGCGTTATGATTATCTGCTGCGGCAGATCAAGGAACGCGGCGGCAGAGCTGTGTGCAAAACGTGCAGCGAGGGGGCGGTGAAATGGGAATAACAGAAAAGGTGCTGCTCGTCCTGCTCGGTGTGTTTGCGCTGCTGGCGCTGCTCAAGCTGTTTGCGGCGCCTCTGAAGCTCACAGGCAAGCTGCTCGTCAACACGCTGCTCGGCTTTGCCCTCTTGGGGCTGCTGAACGTGTTGGGCGTGCTGGCAAGGCTCTCGCTGGGGCTGAATCTCTTCAACGCGCTTGTGATCGCCATTCTTGGCGTGCCGGGATTGGCGCTGCTTATTTTGCTGCGACTGGTGTTCATTTAGTCTACATATTCTGATATGTGATTGCCGCGTAGGAACGCGGCAATTTTTACATTTCGCGCTCGTCGCCGGTTCCCCAGCCGTAGAGCGGATAGCGCTGCATCGCGCCGAAGAGCTTCTGCTTGAGGTCAGGGTAGCGCATCGAGAGCGACTCGATCAGTTCCTTGACCTCCTGCCGGCGTGTTTCGCCGTTGGCAGGGCAGGGGTTGTGTACGATGGGAAGATCCAGCTTGGCGGCAGCGCTGCGCACCTGCTGCTCTTTGACATAGAGCAGCGGGCGGATCTGGGTCACGTCCGTGCGGCTGAGGTAAGTAACGGGCTGGAAGCAGCCGATGCGCCCTTCGAAGAGAAGATTCATCAAAAGCGTTTCCACTGCGTCGTCATAGTGGTGACCGAGCGCGATCTTCTTGATGCCGTGCTCATTCATCGCTGTCGAGAGCGCGCCGCGGCGGAGCTTTGCGCACAGTGAGCAGGGATTTTTCTCCTTGCGCTCCAGAAAGACGACCTCGTAGATCGGCACATTCACGCGGATATACGCTACGCCGAGCGTTTCACAGTAGTCGGCGACCGCGTCAAAGTTCATGCCCGGCACGCCCGTTTCGACCGTGATGGCGGCGACGCGGAATGGCTTCTGGTAGAATTTGGAAAGGCGTGCGAGCGCGGTGAGCGTGACGAGCGAGTCCTTGCCGCCGGAAACGCCGACGGCAACGGTCTCGCCGGATTCGATCATGTCATAGTCCGTGACGCAGCGGCGTACAAGCCCTAAAATTTCCTGCATAGGTGTAACTCCTTGAGAAAAACAAAAGAATTTGATTTTGCGATTTTAGAATTCAAGAGATAATGGGAGAAAAACGAAGCATTTGCGAGTATTGACTGCGCTAAATTAAAATGGTGTTGACATTTCTGCGCGGGAATGCTATAAATAGACTCGTTCCGATTTTACCAAGGGACAAAGAAAATGTAAAGCACGAGCTTTCATTCATAGATCAAATGGAGGAAACACACCATGTCCACTTTTATGGCGAACAAGGGCAACATCGAGCGTAAGTGGTACGTCATCGATGCTGCCGGAAAGCCCATGGGCAAGACCGCCGTTGCTGCGGCTGATCTGCTCCGCGGCAAGCGCAAAGTCACCTATACCCCGCACGCCGACTGCGGCGACAACGTCATCATCATCAACGCTTCCAAGGCCATCCTCACCGGCAACAAGATGGAGCAGAAGTACTATCGTACGCACTCCGGTTGGGTCGGCGGCCTGAAGGAGACCAAGTACCGCATCCTCATGGAGGAGAAGCCCGAGCTCGCAATGCGCGTGGCTGTGCGCGGCATGATGCCCCGCAACACCGTGACCAAGGACTCCCTGAAGCGTCTGCACATCTATGCTGGTGATACCCACGAGCAGCAGGCTCAGAAGCCCGAAGCTTACGAAGTCTAAGGAGGAAGAGAAGAATGTATCAGTCCAAGAAGCCTTATCTGTACGGCACCGGCCGTAGAAAGTCCTCCGTCGCCCGCGTTCACCTCTTCCAGAACGGCACCGGCGCCATCACCATCAACGGCCGCGACATCGACGAGTATTTCGGCCTCGAGACCCTGAAGATGGTCGTCCGTCAGCCCCTGGCCGCTACCGAGGAACTCGGCAAGGTCGACATTGTTGCCACCGTTGAAGGCGGCGGCGTTTCCGGTCAGGCCGGCGCTCTGCGTCACGGTGTGGCCCGCGCTCTGTTGCTGGTCAACCCCGAGTACCGCACCGTCCTGAAGAAGGCCGGTTTCCTGACCCGCGATCCTCGTATGAAGGAACGCAAGAAGTACGGTCTCAAAGCAGCTCGTCGCGCACCTCAGTTCTCCAAGCGCTAAGCCGCTTCGTTTCGAGAACGGTCTTTTCGATCGAATCGCTCAAAAGCCCCGGAAAACCATCGGTTTTCCGGGGCTTTTCTTGACTCTGATGCCGTTTCGCCTCCACTGCCGCGGATACCGCAGGGCGCAGAATGCGGAACGAAATATCAAAATATTGCGCAAAGCCCTATTGACAAACAAAAAAGATGCGCTATAATGTGAACCAATTTAATCTTTCAAACCGTTGAAGCGGAGATAACGGCAGCGATGCCTTTACAGAGAGCCTGTGGTGCTGAAAATCAGGCAAGAAACACGTTGTCAAATGGGCCGCTGAGGGTGCAGTCAAATGGGGCTTTTCCCAGAGTATTCTGCAACGTGTTGGCATACGTCAGTTGCCGGGATATGTTGGTATCCTGCAAAGCGCACGGGTCGCACCGTGAATCAAGGTGGCACCGCGGATAGTGTTGTTCCTATTCGTCCTTGACAGAGTGTATTGTTCTGTCGAGGGCGTTTTTGCTTTGATCAAAGCTCCTTTGACATGAAATAAGTCAAGGGAGCTTTTTCCTGTTTTACAAGGAGGTCGATCAAATGAAGATGCAGCGATGGCGGCGTTCCGCACGCCAGATAGATGAAAACAATCAGAACATGATCGTGACCGGCACCCCAACCAAAATCTAAATTAAATTGACCGGAGGAACATCAAATGAAGTTTAACAATGTTGATTTTGATACCTATTTCAAGAACTATCCCGACGCCGAGGGCTATTTCGGCAACTATGGCGGCTCCTATATCCCGCCCGAGCTGCAAACCGCCATGAACGAGATCAGCGAAGCCTACCAGACCATCTGCAAATCCCGCAAGTTCATCAGCGAGCTTCGCCGCATCCGCAAGGAGTTTCAGGGCAGACCCACGCCGATCTCCCACCTTGCAAGACTCTCCGACAAGATCGGTACGGGCGTTCAGCTCTATGTCAAGCGCGAGGATCTGAACCACACCGGCGCGCACAAACTCAACCACTGCATGGGCGAGGTGCTTCTTGCAAAGTACATGGGCAAGAAGAAGGTCATCGCCGAGACCGGCGCAGGGCAGCATGGCGTTGCGCTGGCGACCGCCGCCGCTTACTTTGGCCTGGACTGCGACATCTATATGGGCGCGGTGGACGTCAAAAAGCAGGCCCCGAACGTGGCGAGAATGAAGATCCTCGGCGCAAGAGTGATCGAGGTCACGGACGGGCTGCAAACGCTGAAGGAAGCGGTCGACGCGGCCTTCGCAGCCTACTGCAACGAGTACAAGGACGCTATCTACTGCATCGGTTCCGTTGTCGGCCCCCATCCCTTCCCGATGATGGTGCGCGATTTCCAGAGCGTTGTGGGCATTGAGGCAAGAGAGCAGTTCCTCGATATGACGGGCGAGCTTCCCGATGCGGTCGTCGCCTGCGTGGGCGGCGGCTCCAACGCTATGGGCCTGTTCTCCGGATTCCTGAACGACCCCGTCGATCTCTACGGCGTTGAGCCGCTCGGCCGGGGTACCAAGCTCGGCGATCATGCTGCCAGCCTCACCTACGGCGAGGAGGGCATCATGCACGGCTTCAAGAGCATCATGCTCAAGGACGAAAACGGCAATCCGGCTCCCGTTTATTCCGTGGCAAGCGGCCTCGATTACCCGTCCAGCGGCCCCGAGCACGCCTTCCTGCACGACATCGGCAGAGTGAAGTATGACGTTGTGAACGACGATGAGACGCTCGACGCCTTCTTCGAGCTTTCCAGAATGGAGGGCATCATCCCCGCGATCGAAAGCTCCCACGCGGTTGCCTACGGCATGAAGCTCGCAAAGACGATGGGCAAGGGTTCGGTGCTCATCAACCTCTCCGGCAGAGGCGATAAGGATATGGATTACATCATCGAGAAGTACGGTATCCGATAAAACAGCGAAGCTGCTATGGCAATCTGCGCGAAAGCGAAGCATAAGAAACCTGAGGAAATGGCTGACGGTTGAAAAATATGAAAAGACAGGAAGCACATCTCCCGCATTTTCGTGCGAGGGACGTGCTTCCTGCTTTTATTTGGTCAAAAATCAGGCTTTGGAGCTTATGAAGCGGGAACCCGGAGGGTTTTCCACTCTTACTTGAGGCTCTCCGCGACGGCGACGGCCACGGCGACGGTGGCGCCGACCATCGGGTTGTTGCCCATGCCGAGGAATCCCATCATCTCCACGTGCGCGGGCACGGAGGAGGAACCGGCGAACTGGGCGTCGGAGTGCATGCGGCCCATGGTGTCGGTCATGCCGTAGGAAGCGGGGCCGGCAGCCATGTTGTCCGGGTGCAGGGTGCGGCCCGTGCCGCCGCCGGAGGCGACGGAGAAGTACTTCTTGCCCTGCTCGATGCACTCTTTCTTGTAAGTGCCGGCGACGGGGTGCTGGAAGCGGGTCGGGTTGGTGGAGTTGCCGGTGATGGACACATCAACACCCTCAAAGTGCATGATGGCCACGCCCTCGCGCACATCGTCTGCGCCGTAGCAGCGTACGTTGGCGCGCTCACCCTCGCTGTAACGGATCTCGCGCACGATGTTCAGCTTGCTGGTGTAGTAATCGAACTGGGTCTGGACATAGGTGAAGCCGTTGATGCGGGAGATGATCTGAGCAGCGTCCTTGCCGAGGCCGTTCAGAATGACGCGCAGCGGCTCCTTGCGGGCCTTGTTTGCATTCTTGACGATGCCGATCGCACCTTCTGCGGCGGCGAAGGACTCGTGACCGGCGAGGAAAGCAAAGCACTTCGACTCGTCGGATAGCAGCATCGCGCCGAGGTTGCCGTGGCCGAGGCCGACCTTGCGGTCTTCGGCAACGGAGCCGTCGATGCAGAAGGACTGAAGCCCCACGCCGATGAGCTTGGCAGCCTCGGCAGCGGACTTCACGCCGGACTTGAGCGCGATGGCCGCGCCGACGGTGTACGCCCAGCAGGCGTTTTCAAAGCAGATGGGCTGGATGCCCTTGACGATCTCATACGGGTCAAAGCCCTTGGCCTTGCAGATCTCGCGGCACTCCTCGACGGAGGAAATACCGTACTGAGCGAGGACGCCGTTGATCTTGTCGATTCTTCTCTCGTAATTTTCAAATAAAGCCATTGTTTCGTCCTCCCTTCCTTATTCCTGACGCGGGTCAATGTACTTGACCGCGCTGTCCCACTGGCCGTAGTGACCCTTGGCCTTCTCAAGCGCTTCGTTGGCATCGATGCCCTTCTTGACGAAGTCCATCATCTTGCCGAGGTTGACGAACTCGTAGCCGATGATCTCGTCCTGCGCGTTGAGCGCCATCTTGGTGCAGTAACCCTCAGCCATCTCGAGATAACGGGGGCCTTTCTCGTTGGTAGCGAACATCGTACCGACCTGAGAGCGAAGACCCTTGCCGAGGTCTTCGAGGGACGCGCCGACAGCAAGGCCGCCCTCAGAGAAGGCAGACTGGGTGCGGCCGTAGACGATCTGCAGGAACAGCTCGCGCATGGCGGTGTTGATGGCGTCGCACACAAGGTCGGTGTTGAGCGCTTCGAGAATGGTCTTGCCGATCAGGATCTCAGAAGCCATGGCAGCGGAGTGAGTCATGCCGGAGCAGCCAATGGTCTCAACAAGAGCTTCCTGAATGACACCCTCTTTGACGTTGAGCGTCAGCTTGCAGGCGCCCTGCTGGGGGGCGCACCAGCCAATGCCGTGGGTGAAGCCGGAGATGTCGGCGAGCTGCTTAGCCTGAACCCACTTGCCCTCTTCAGGGATCGGGGCGGGACCGTGATATGCGCCCTTTGCAACGGGGCACATATGCTGTACTTCGGTCGTATAAATCATAACGAACTTTCCTTTCTTATCCTCTGTCTCCGTGAAAAACACGGAACATTCCAAACATGTTCCTATCCTAACAAAACCAAAAGCCTTTTGCAAGGTAAAAAAAGCAGAAATTGCACCAAAATCTGCATCTGTTTTATGGCCTATCCGCGGCGGCATCCGGTTTTCTTATAACAAATGCCGCACAGGACGCAGCGCAACGCTTAATACTCTGTAAAGCGCGCGCTTCAAGGGCGGCAGCGCGGTTTCCTCGAACTGCGCGCCGCAAGCCGTACTGCCATCGTGAAGAACAAGGCGGCTGCGCGCGATGTAAGGCGCTTCTGCCTGCCGCAGCACATCGTTGAAGGATTCGCTCTCGATGACAAGCATCAACTCAGTATCAAGATAGGCGCTGCGCATATCGGCATTGAATGAGCCGACGACGCTCAGATCGTTTCCGATCAGAACCGTTTTGGTGTGCAGCGACTGATCGGATACCGCCTCGTATACATCAAGCCCGCACGAGAGGATCGTTCTTTTTTCAATCAGATAGTCCGCGCAGCCGCTCGGATTCGCGCCGGTCTCCACGGCGTTCGTCAGAATGCGCACCTGCCGTTCCCCGGCAAGATGGGCAAGATCTCCATACATCGCGCGGTTGCAGATGAGATAGGGCGTTTGCAGCAGCACGTCGTCCCCCTGCTCCATCAGGCGGCAGAGCGTGTCCCACAGCTCGGGAGATTTGTTCTCCGCGCGGGGAGAATTGTGCAAAAGGCTCACGCGCGCGACCGGCATGGTCATCTCTTCCCAGTCGGCGTCCGCGAAGGCCGCAGGGCAGTTCTCCCGCAGCAATTCGTACCTCTCGTGCAGCGCGCCGGTTTTCTCCGATGCGCGCCCCTTGATCGTCCGGTTCTCCGGCTGCGACCAGACGGACTCAAAATATGCCGCAAGCTGACGGACGGAGCTGTTTTCGCTCCCATTCGACACGACCAGCACATCGCGGTCGATGTTTCTTTTCTCCTGATATGAGCCAAGAAAGAGGTCGCTCGTGTTGCGCCCGCCGAGGATATAGCGCTCGCCGTCGGCGATGAGGTACTTGTCGTGCAGGCGGTAGTTGAGCTTCCAGGGACGCAGCAGATCCACAGGGTCGTAGAACCGGACTTCGACGTTCTCTGACGCCGCGAGCGCGCGGAGGGTTGCGTCCCCCTGCAAATGGAGAAAGCCGTTGAGTCCGTCGACGATCATGCGCACCTGCACGCCGCGCTCCGCCGCTGCGCATAGGGCAGACATCACGTCCTGCCCGCTCTCATCTGCGCGCAGGTCAAAGGTCGAGAAGATGAGGTCCCTTCGTGCGCTTTCGATGAGCTGCAAGCGGAGCAGCAGCGCGCTGTCGGAATCTTCAATGGTCATCACACGCTCCTGTGCGGCGGGAGTATCCAGACGGGCTTCATATTGCCGCCAGAGTTCGCCGCCTGCCTCCTTTTGCGGCAGCGGAATGAGGATCGCCGTCAGCGCCGCGCACAAAAGGTAGATCCACAGCACCGAAAAGAGGCGTTTTGCCGTATTTTTCTCTTTCATTTCGCACCTGCTTCATAAAAATCGCAGCACCAGTTTATCATAAGGCTGCGGTAGCTGTCCAGCCTCCGCAGCCCTTCTGCGCCAAGGCAAAATCTCCGTTTTGCCCAAAAAATGCTTGACAAACCTCTATATTCCGACCTATACTATGGGCAATTCAAGAATACCCTACAGGGGTATTGTATCTATCCCGAAGGAGGAATCCCGGTGAAAAAAGAAACCTACGATGTGACCGGCATGAGCTGCGCCGCCTGCTCAAGCCGCGTGGAAAAAGCTGTTTCCGGGCAGAACGGTGTGCGGCAGGTCAGTGTGAATCTGCTGAAAAACAGCATGGTCGTCGAGTACGACGAAAGCGCGCTCTCCTCCGCACAGATCGTTGCGGCGGTCGAACAGGCGGGCTACGGCGCATCACCGCACGAAAAGCCCGGCGCGGCAGCGCCCGCCGCGCAAAGCGGTAAGCAGGGCGGCCTCAGCGCCGCGCAGGAGGCCTACCGCGGCATGAAGCGCCGCCTCGCGCTCTCGCTCGTCTTCACCGTGCCGCTTTTTTATCTCTCAATGGGGCACATGATGGGCTGGCCGCTGCCGGAGTGTTTCCTCGGCATGGAGAACGCGATGACGTTCGCGTTTACGCAGTTTTTGCTGCTCATTCCCATCGTCTTTCTCAACCGCCAGTATTATATCGGCGGCTGCAAGGCGCTCATTCAGCGCGCGCCGAACATGGATTCGCTCATCGCGCTTGGCTCCGGCGCCGCCATTCTGTACGGCATCTACGCCATCTATCGCATCGGCATCGGCTTCGGACAGATGGACATGGACACGGTGCATGCCTATATGATGGAGTTGTACTTTGAGTCCGCCGGCACGATCCTGACGCTCATCACCATGGGTAAGACCATGGAAGCGCGCGCCAAGGGCAAAACCTCCGATGCGATCACAAAGCTCATGGATCTTGCACCCAAGACCGCGACCGTCGAGCGCGACGGCACAGAGCGCGTCATTTCCGCTGCCGAGGTGCAGCCCGGTGAGGTGCTCATCGTCAAGGCGGGCGAGAGCGTTCCGGTCGACGGCGTGGTGCTCGAGGGCGCGTCCGCAGTCGATGAATCCGCGCTGACGGGCGAGAGCATTCCCGTCGAGAAACAGGTGGGTGACACCGTCATCGGCGCAACGATCAACAAATCCGGCTACTTCAAGATGCGCGCGACGAAGGTCGGCGACGATACGACGCTCTCCCAGATCGTACGTCTCGTGGACGAGGCCACCAGCTCCAAAGCGCCCATCGCCAAGCTTGCCGACAAGGTGAGCGGCGTGTTTGTCCCCGTGGTCATCACGATTGCCGTCATCGCGACGGCGGTGTGGCTCCTGACGGGGCACAGCGTGGAATTCTCGCTCTCCATCGGCATTTCCGTGCTCGTCATCAGCTGCCCCTGCGCACTCGGCCTTGCAACTCCCACGGCCATCATGGTCGGCACGGGGCGCGGCGCAGTGAACGGGATCCTCATCAAGTCCGCCGAAGCGCTGGAAACGGCGCACAGCGTTACGACTGTCGTTCTCGACAAGACCGGTACCATCACGCAGGGAAAGCCCGTCGTCACCGACGTTCTGCCCTTCGGTGCGGAGAGGGACGAACTCCTCACCGTTGCAGCGTCGCTTGAAAAGCGCTCCGAGCACCCGCTTGCCGAAGCGATTGTGTCGGAAGCGGAAAAGGAGCAACTCACGCTCCTGCCCGTCGAGAAGTTTGAGCAGATCCCCGGCCAGGGCCTTCGTGCCGCGGTTGAAGGCAAAATCTGCCTTGCGGGCAACCGCCGCATGATGGAGGCGAACCATGTAGAAAACAGCGAGCTGTTTTCGCGCGGCGAAGCGCTCGCAGAGGACGGCAAGACGCCGCTCTTCTTCGCCCGCGACGGCCGGCTTCTCGGCCTCGTTGCCGTGGCCGACGTCGTCAAGCCCACGAGCGCGCAGGCCATCGCCGAGCTCTCGAACATGGGCATCGAAGTGGTCATGCTCACAGGTGACAACGAGCGCACCGCCGAGGCCATTCGCCGTCAGGTCGGCGTGGATCGCGTGGTGGCCGAGGTGCTGCCGCAGGACAAGGAGCGCGAGATCCGGCGGCTGCAGGAAAGCGGCAAAAAGGTCGCCATGGTCGGCGACGGCATCAACGACGCGCCCGCCCTCGCGCGTGCGGACGTCGGCATTGCCATCGGCGCGGGTACGGACATCGCCATCGAGTCGGCGGACATCGTGCTGATGCGCAGCGACCTTCTGGACGTTTCCACCGCCGTGCAATTGAGCAGAGCGGTGATCCGCAACATCAAGCAGAACCTCTTCTGGGCGTTTTTCTACAACGCCATCGGCATTCCCATCGCGGCAGGCGTATTCTATCCCGCCTTCCACCTCAAGATGAACCCGATGCTCGGCGCGCTCGCGATGAGCTTCAGCTCGGTGTTCGTCGTGAGCAACGCGCTGCGCCTGCGCTGGTTCAAGGCAAAGCACGCAGCGGCACATACGGCGCCTTCTCCGTCGGACGGCGGAGCGGAGATAACCACCAATCAAATGACAGCAAATGAAGAAAAAGGAGAAACAACAATGGAAAAAGTAATCAACATCGAAGGTATGGCCTGCATGCACTGCGTCAAGCACGTTCAGGAGGCGCTTGCCGCCGTTCCCGGCGTGCAGACGGCAAACGTTAACCTTGAGAGCAAGACGGCAACTGTCAGCGTGGACGGCAGCGTGAGCGATGAGGCGCTCAAGGCTGCCGTCGACGGGGCGGGCTATCAGACCGTTTCCATTCGCTGAGGACATGAGAGCCGACCGGGATTCCGTCCGCCGCAAGCTCAAAATCGCGCGCGGCCAGTTGGACGGCATTTTGCAGATGATCGACGACGATCGCTACTGCGTGGACATCTCCAACCAGATCCTCGCCACGCAGTCGCTCTTAAAAAGCGCCAACCGCGAGATCATGCGCGCGCATATTGAAGGCTGCGTGCGCGAAGCCCTGCAAACAGACCATGTCGACCCCAAGCTGGAGGAAGCCTTTCAGCTCCTCGATCGCATGGCGCAGTCGTGACCGCACAAAAAAGGACGACAGCTTAAAAAAGCTGTCGTCCTTTTTTGTTATTCGATCAGATCCTCGCGGTCGAGTTTCTTTTCCGAAAGCCGCTGTGCGGTGTGCTCATGTATAAGTTGGAGTACTACCGCCGTGAGGGGAATGAAAAACACAATACCGACAAGGCCGAAGAGCTTGCCGCCAAGCAATGCCGCAAGGAGCGTCCACAGCGGCGCAAGCCCCACGCTGCTGCCAACCACATGCGGGTAGATGAACTGATTTTCCGTGAACTGCACCGCCTGATAGACGATCAGGCACAGCAGCGCCTTCTCCGGCTGGGCAAGCAGCGTCAGCAGTACGCCGATCGCGCAGGAGGCCAGCGCGCCGATGTAGGGAACAAAGGCGAAGGCCGCCGTCAGCGCGGCGGTCAGCCCCGCGTAGGGAATGCCGCACAGGGAGAACGCGAGAAAGATCATCGTGCCGAGGATCACGACCTCCACGCACTGCCCGGACAGGAAGCGGGCGTAGGTGGTGTGCGTCAGGCGCGCGATGCGGCAGACCCGATCGGCCTTTCGCTCGCTCAGGTTGGCGTAGAGGAGTCTGCGGCTCTGTTTAGCAAGGCTGCGCCGGTCGAGCAGCACATAAAACATGATGACGATGGCAAAGGTGACGTTGGCCACCGCCGAGACTGTGGTACCGGCAAGATCCACCACCGAGTCGATCAGCGCGCCGGCGCCGGTGAGCGCCTTTTCCAGCACCGTTTTCCAATCGAGCGCGGCGATGCGATCGGTGAGCTCGCTTGTATCCACGCCGTGATCCGAGAGAAGGCGCGCCCAGTCTGGCCAGTTCTCCCTGACCAGTGTGCCGATGCTTTTGAGCGACGCGGCAAGCTGCGGCAGCGCCAGAACGCACAGCAGTACCACGACGATGACCACGCACAAAAGCGTCAGCAGCAGGCTGAGAAGGTCAATGTGTTTTTCCTTTGCCTTTGGCATCAGGCGCGTCAAACGTCCTGCGATGCCCTGCATCGGCACACTGAGGACAAACGCCATCAATAACCCTATGATCACCGGCGTGAAGAGGGTAGCGAGCCTCGTGAGAAACGCCGCGACTTCGTTGAGATTCATCAGCGCGGCATAGAGCGCCACGCCGAACGCGACCAGAAGAAATTGCTGTTTTCCTTTTTTGTCCATTGTTCTTTTCTGCACCTTCCACGCGTTCGCTCTGCCACCGGAGCGGAAGTGCCGAACGCTGTGCATATCCTTTCAGATTAATTATAGAATGGCTTGCGCTGCATTGCAAGTTCTTTTGCCCGTCGCTTGGTAGTTTCTCCCGCCCGCTGCTTTTTTCGCGCAGACTTTTGCGGAAAATCAGCATTTCTCCCCTTGGCGCGGCGGTGATCGTCTGCTATACTGAAAGGGACAAAAGCACATCGGGCGGGCGTTGACGCTTCCGATGGAAAGGAAGGCTCAGAATGAATCGAACGGGGAACGGCATCGTGCTCTGCGAGGATCCGCATGACTTTCTTGTCATGCAGAATCTCTATGACGCGGCGGTTCGGCAGCTCACGTTGAAATTCAATATTCTCAACAGTGAATTCAATGTTCTTTATGCACGCAATCCCATTCATCACATCGACGGGCGCGTCAAGTCTCAGTCGAGCATTGTGGCAAAGCTTGTGAAAAAGGGACTGCCTGTCAGCATCGAGTCTGCACGGGAAAACGTGAACGATATTGCCGGTGTGCGTGTGGTGTGCAGCTACATCGACGATGTATACCGCGTGGCGGAGATGTTTGAGCGGCAGACCGATGTGGAGATCGTGAAAAAGCAGGACTACATCAAAACGCCGAACTACAACGGCTACCGTTCGCTGCACCTGGACATTAAGGTGCCCGTCTATCTCTCCAACCGGACGGAATATGTCGGGGCAGAGATCCAGATACGCACCATTGCAATGGACTTCTGGGCAAGCCTTGAGCACGATATCCGCTACAAGGTGGACAAGACAAAGCTGCCCGAGGGCATCAACGAGGAGATGTTCGAGTGCGCGGGCAAGATCGCCGAGATCGACCGCCAGATGCAGGATATGTACCAGCGCATCAAGGCTTCGGACGCTTACAATGAGGACTGAACCGCCGCAGCGTGAGATGCACCGGCATGAGCGTGCGGCGAATCTTATCAAAAAACGGAGGAGTACCTACCATGAAAATCGCAGTTACCTATGAAAACGGCATGATCTTCCAGCACTTCGGTCATACCGAGCAGTTCAAGATCTATGAAGTGGCAGAAAACGCGGTCGTCCGCGCAGAAGTGGTCAACACCAACAGCGGCGACCACGGCTGCGGGCATCACAGCTGCCACTGATATGGAGCAGATGGCAGCTCGGCTTCCGTTCTGGTCGTTGCTGACGGAGCGGGAGCAGGAAACAGTGCGGCGCAGCGCGGTCACGCGCCGGTATGAAAAGGGTGCGCTCATTCATGACGGCGGCAGCGAATGCCTCGGCATGCTTTTGGTGCTCTCCGGCGAGATCCGCACCTACATCCTCTCCGACGAGGGGCGCGAGGTGACGCTGTACCGTCTGTATCCTGATGATTTGTGCGTGCTGTCGGCCTCCTGCGTCATCAGCCAGATCACCTTCGACACTCAGGTATGCGCGCAGCGGGAGACGGAGGTTCTGATTATCCCGGCAAGCATCGTCGCCGCGCTCAGAGAGCAGAATCTCCTGGTGCGCTGCTTCCTCTACGAACTGGCGACCCAGCGCTTTTCTGACGTGATGTGGGCGATGCAGCAGATCTTATTCAAGAGCCTTGACCGGCGTCTTGCGACCTTTCTTCTCGCCGAGGCCGAGCGCACCGGCTCTTCCACCATCCGCATGACGCACGAGCAGATCGCTCAGCACATCAGCTCGGCGCGCGAGGCTGTGGCGCGCATGCTCAAGAGCTTTTCGGAGGACGGCCTTGTTGCGCTCAGGCGCGGCGAGATCGTGCTGCGGAACGTGGACGGACTGATGAAACTGCAATAGCGCGCAAAATCGGCGGCATGTTCCTTCGCAATCATGTCGAAAAAGATCAAATCCCCGTGCTTGACAGCGCGGGGATTTTTTGTATAATGATATTGAACAATGTTCACATTGAGGGGAAGCACATGAATACAGTCGTAACATCAAAAGATGAGATCCTGAAAGCCAGCCGGGAATTGATCCGCGAGCGAGGATGGTCTGCCATCAGCATTCGCTCCGTTGCGGCGGCGTGCGGCGTGTCGGTCGGCTCGATCTACAACTATTTCGACTCCAAAGCGGAGCTGATGAGCGCCGCGGTGGAAAGCGTATGGTGCGAGATCTTCCACCGCCCGGAGGACGATGCCGTTTTTCGTGATGTGCAGGCCTGCATCGTGTGGATGTATGAGCGAATGGCCTACGGCTGCCGGCAGTATCCGGGATTTTTTACGCTGCATTCTCTCGGCTTCATGCGGGAGGAAAAAGACGACGGCAAGCGCCGCATGCAGCAGACTTGGCAGCATATTTTAGCCGGACTCTGCTCTGTTTTGAAGCAGGACGCCAAGATCCGGCCGGACGCTTTCAACGAGCAGTTCACGGTGGAAAAATTTGCGGACGTGCTGTTTTTCCAGATGCTCTCGGCGCTGCTGCGGCAGGACTACGACCCCGCCGCCGTGCTGGAGATCGTCCGCAGGACGCTTTATTAAAACAAAAAAATTCCCACCGCGCCGTGGGAATTTTATATCTCGCAAAGTGAACGATGTTCAGCAAGAGGAGGTCACCTATGAAAGTAAAACGGAATACCCTGCTGCTCCTCGCGTGCCTTGTGTGGAGCGCGGCGGGCTTCAACATTCTTCGCATCGGACTTTCGGCGTATCCCGCCTACCGCGCAGCGGGAAACTACCTGCTGTGGGCGGATACGATCCCTATGATCGGTATGCTGATGATCCCCAAGACCTGCGCCTATGTGTGGACGGTGCTGATCGGCTACCGCGCCATGAAGCAGGAGTGCAAGTAAGAGAAAACGAAAAGATCCGATGCCGTTTGTGCGTCGGATCTTTTTTGCGGCAATGTGACTTTGTCACAGAGATCCGCCGGTCTTTGCGGTATGATAAGGCCACAACAAAGAAAGGAGCCTTCCCCATGGCTGAACTGAACATTACTGCTTTGAATTTTGAAACCGAAGTGCTGCACTCCGACAAACCCGTCCTGCTGGACTTTTACGCCAACTGGTGCGGCCCCTGCAAAATGCTCTCCCCCGTGCTGCATGAGATCGCCGAGGAATACGCCGATACCCTCAAGGTCGGCAAGGTCAATGTGGACGAGCAGATGGAGCTCGCCATGCGCTTTCAGGTGTCCAGCATTCCGATGGTGGTACTCTTTAAGAACGGCAAGGCTGTTGCCAAGTCCGTGGGTTACCGCCCCAAGGCGCAGCTCCTTGCCATGGTACAAGGCGCGTAACGCCGATAGGAGAGACTGCCAAAGTCCCCGCGGCACAGTCGTGCCGCGGGACTGTTTATCCTGCGGGAGCAGCGCCTTGCCCTTTGCGGCGGCACGGAATAAAGAATAAGGAGAGCAGATTTTATCTGCTCTCCTTATTTTCAGGCGGTTGATGATTCAGTTGAGGCCCAGGAAATCAAGGCAGTTTACAACCGAGCCGTCCGGAAGACGGACACGGGACACAGAGGAATCATTCATACGAAGAGAGCTTACATCGTGGAACAGAACGCCCTGCGGCGTGACGGTCGCATACTCAAACGTGCGATCTCCCCAGGGAAGCTGTGCGCTTACCGTGACGTCACCGTTACTGCCGATATGCCACAGGCGATGCGCATCAGAGGACAGGTAGTACAGATCTCCGCCGTTGGCAAAAAGGAGAGGATAGAGCTCCTTCGCTTCCTTCGGAAGCGTCGCCATGACCTCGCGCAGCTCCGGTCGGAGCAGGCTGAAGCGGACGATGCGCAGGGGGACTGTATCATCCTTATCCCACTCCAGTGCATAGGCGGTCGCGCCGTCAAAGGCGATCTCACTCATATCAAAGTCGTCGATATCCACCGCGCGGCCCTTCTTGCCGGTCTCAAGGTCAAGCGACCAGAGCGCATAGTTGTAGAAAACATAGCCGCTTCCGCTGCTGGAAGGCTCCGTGCTGTCCCCAAAGAGGAAATACGCCTTGTTGTTGAAAATATGGAAACGGTCCATGTTGATTACCTGATTGAACGTAATGCCGTCCATCAGACTTCTGAACTGCCCGTTTTCCACGCAGCCGAAGCGGTAGCGCCATTGATCCGGATAGTTGGAGTCGCCGGAGTAATTTTCCAGCACATAGAGCCTGCCGTCATAGATCTGGAACGAGTCGATCTTGCCCTTTGCGGCGTAGACCTCCTCGAGCTTGTCGGCGGCGGGGTCGTAGCGGAGCAGCTTTTCCCAACACAGGAAGTAGAACGCACCGTCCTCACTGAGGTAAAGGCTGTCCGGTGCACGGTTCGAAGTGAAAACTGTTTTCGTGCTGCCGTCCGTCTTGCGGGCGATAAGGCCGTAGCATTCTCCGCTGTCGGCTTTCCGGTCGTCGCGGAACCCGTAGTAGACCGTATCACCGGACTGCACGGCAAGTCCGCCCTGATAGTAGTTGCCCATCTGAGCGGACATGGCGGTATTGATGCGGCTGTCATGGCTGACGCGCTGGCCGGGCAGCAGCAGACGGCTGACGATCACAGCGATCTCCGCGCGCGTGGCGGAACCCTTCGGATCGAAACGCCCTCCGTCCTTGCCGGTAAAGACGCCTGCGGCGTACATCCGCTGCACTGCGGCGCGGAACTCCGCATCCACAGCAGCAAGGTCAGGGATGCTCTGATCGTTGAGCGGGGGCAGGTCGTCCGCGCGCAGCACGTTGGCGAACAGCCCTGCCAGCTCCTGACGGGTGATGGTCGTTGACGCGGCGGCGGCGCCCTCCGGGCAGGTGGACGGCAACAGCTTTGCCTGCGCGGCATAGGCGAGGTACGGCTCGTACCACTGACCCTCCGCGGCGGCGATTTCCGCGCCGCCGCAGGCGGCGTGGATGCGCGCGGCAATGGCAGCAGCCTGCGCCCAGGTGATTGTCTGGCTGGGAGCGAAAGCTTTTCCGCCCGTGCCGTTCATGATGCCGCGGGTGTACACAGCGCGGACGCCGGCTTCATACCAGCTGCCCGCTTTGACGTCGGAAAACATTCCGGGCTGATAGGTCTGCGTTTCCTGAAAGGTACTCAACCCGTCCGCTGCCAGCGCGGAAACGGACAGCAGCAGGCAGAGCAGCGCCGACAGGAGCGCGATGAACAGCTTGCGCATGGGGGTATCCTCCCTTACATGATCTTGTTTTCAAAGGTGCGGTGGCAGATGCTTTGTTCAACGGCAATATTTCTCAATATAGGCGTTCTGACAGTTGATGATGATCTTGATAGCTTCCTCGCGGCCGAGGACGTCACTGACGATGGTCTCCTTGCCCTCAAGGCTCTTATACACGCGGAAGAAATGACGAATTTCGCTTGCCACGTGGTTCGGCAGCTCCGAAATGTCCTGATAGGTGTTGTAGGTGGGATCCTGGAAAGGAATGGCGATGATCTTCTCGTCAAGGCTGCCGCTGTCCTCCATCGAAATGACGCCGATGGGGTAGCACTCCACAAGGCTCAGCGGACGAATGCACTCTGAGCAGAGCACCAGAACGTCCAGCGGGTCCCCGTCGTCCGCCCAGGTGCGGGGGATGAAGCCGTAGTTGGCGGGATAGTGAGTCGAGGTGTAGAGAATGCGGTCGAGACGCAGCGCGCCGGTCTCCTTGTCCATCTCGTACTTGTTTTTCGAACCCTTCTCGATCTCGATGACCGCGAAGAAGTCCTCGGGGCGCACGCGCGCCGGTGCGATATCATGCCAAAGATTCATAATAACTCTCCTCCGTGAGATTGGTGTTGAGAAAGCGCGCAGAAGAGTACGCTTCTGCGCGCTTTCGCTGATAAAGTTATTTGCTCAGTGCTTCATCGATGCTCTTGGCGGCGAGCTTGCCCGCGCCCATGGCAAGGATAACGGTGGCTGCGCCGGTGACGGCGTCGCCGCCGGCGTAGACGTTCTGATGGGAGGTAAGACCCTCTTCGTTGACCACGATGCCGCCCTTGCGGTTGACCTCAAGGCCCGGAGTGGTGTTCTTGATGAGCGGGTTCGGCGTGGTGCCAAGGGACATGATGACGCAGTCGACCGGCAGATCGAACTCGCTGCCGACCTTCTCGATCGGGCGGCGACGGCCGGAAGCGTCAGGCTCGCCCAGCTCCATCTCAACGCAGGTCATGGAAGAGACATAGCCCTTGTCATCACCGTTGATCTTGACGGGGTTATTGAGCGTCTTGAAGATGATGCCCTCTTCCTCGGCGTGCTCAACTTCTTCACGACGGGCGGGAAGCTCTTCCATGCCGCGGCGGTAGACGATGTAAACATCGGCGCCCAGACGCTTGGAGCAGCGGGCGGCGTCCATGGCGACGTTGCCGCCGCCGACGACGGCGACCTTCTTGCCGGCAAGCGGCATGATGGGCGTGTCGGAGCCTTCCTTGTAGGCCTTCATCAGGTTGATGCGCGTGAGGAACTCGTTGGCGGAGTAAACGCCGCAGAGGTTCTCGCCGGGGATGTGCATGAACATCGGAAGACCAGCGCCGGAGCCGATGAACACAGCCTCGAAGCCATACTCGCTCATCAGCTCGTCGATGGAGACGACGCGGCCGATGACCATGTTTGTCTCGACCTTGACGCCGAGGGCCTTCAGGCCGTCGACTTCCTTCTGCACGATGGCCTTCGGCAGACGGAACTCGGGGATACCGTAGACCAGCACGCCGCCGGCAAGGTGGAGCGCTTCAAAAACGGTGACGTCGTAGCCCTTCTTGGCAAGGTCGCCCGCGCAGGTAAGGCCGGAGGGGCCGGAACCTA
>OGQY01000139.1_pt1 | contig 63301 bp, 55 predicted proteins | sample 1553361 | NCBI WGS metagenome assembly OGQY01 (sample SAMEA2579963, study PRJEB22360) | human gut metagenome | reverse complement strand
TTCCTGGAAACCAGCCAACCCCCCTCTACATGGCGACGGTCGACAGCCGCGGCGTGCAGGCGGGCGCGGACGGCACGAAGCTCCTTGTGCGCGGCAATTACAGCGTGCAGTAACGCCCTTACATAAAGAAAAGAGCTTGTGCATAGAAATGGCACAGGCTCTTTATTTTGCGCGGACAGGAGGGAAAACGCGGTGGAGGAATGGAGACCATTGCTGCGCGGTTCGTTTTTTCGCTCGGCGCGGCTCGACTGCGCGCTTTCGCGGCTGGATTGCGCGATGGTGCGCGAGACGGAAGACGGCAGACTGCTGGCGCTGCCGTACAGTGAGCGGGCGCCGTTTCCGCTGCCGGAGCTTTTCTGCCTTGCGCGGATCGGGACAGTTGGCGGGAGACGATGCGTCATCTACCGTGTAGATCGTAAAAAGTTGCCCGTTCTGTGAAAAAATGCAAATGATGGCTACCATACGGGACGAAAGTGTGCTATACTGGTTCTGACTAAAATGTGAAAAGAGGTACTGCACGATGAAATGCCCCTATTGCGGATACAAAGAGAGCAAGGTCATTGATTCCCGCCCTGCCGAAGAGGGCAGCAGCATCCGCCGCCGGCGAGAGTGCCTTTCCTGCGCCAAGCGCTTCACCACCTATGAAACGGTGGAGAGCCTGCCGATGGTCGTCATCAAAAAGGACGGCAGCCGCCAGAGCTTTGACAAGCGCAAGGTCTTGAACGGCATGATCCGCGCGTGCGAAAAGCGCCCCGTTCCGTTCGAGGTGCTTGAGCAGAAGGCAGACGAGATCGAGCAGACCCTGCAAAATTCCCTCGAGCGCGAGGTCAGCACCGAGTACATCGGCGAGCTGGTCATGGACAAGCTGCGCGCCGTGGACGAGGTGGCCTACGTGCGCTTTGCCTCGGTCTACCGCCAGTTCAAGGACATCGACACCTTTATGAAAGAGCTCAACAAGCTGCTCGAAGGCAAATGAGCTACAGGATATTCCGGATCGAAATTTCCTGCATTTCCGATAGGACGAGCATCTGAGATTTGAGCTCGGCGATACACGCGCGCAGCTCTGCTTTGTCCTGCTCGAAGGCGAAGCTGTCCGCCCTGGCAAGGAGGGATTCGACCTCGTTGAGCTCATCGTGCTGCAAAACGATGTGGAAATATGCCGTGTGCTTGTCCCAACTTTCGTGCAGCGCAGCGAGAGAATCGTGCACGGCGGGCCAGTCTTCCGCCTGTGCGGTGTCTTGCAGATCGTCGAGCTGCGCGCACCAGCCCTGCACCAGTTCGTCGGCAACGGCGGCGTTCAAGAGCGTTGCGGAAAAGAGCGCGAGCAGCAGCAAAAACGGGATCCAGAAAAATCGCTTCATTGGTTGTTGTCCTTTCCGATGCAGAGGATCTTGCCCGCGCCGTCGAGCGAGAGGAGAAAGATCTCCGACGGGGCGCGGTAGCCCTGCGCGCGCACCTGCTTTTGCAGCCATGCGCTGTCCAATCCCGCAAGCGAAAGATTTTCGTCCAGCACCCGTCCGTCGTTGATGAAGATGTGCGGGAGGAAGGTGTCGTCCTTCACAGGTTTTCCAAGCTGCTTGGGCGTTATGCTCTGCTCATCGGGATAGAGCAGGACCGAGAGGCCGCCGTCCGTTTCGAGTATAGCGTATTTGACGGTCGTGAGATCGCTGACGCCCTGCGACCGCAGCTCTTCGATGAGCTCATCGAGCGTGAAGCGATTGTGACGCATCGCGTCCTGCTGCACCTTGCCGTCTAAAATGAGCGCCGTCGGGCTGCCGCAGATGAGCCGCCGCAGCCGGATGGAGCGGACGCTGCCCCACGAGAGCAGCATCGAAAGCGACAAGAGCGTCACGATCGGGATAATGCCGTTTAAAAGCGGAATGCCGAAGTCCTGCATCGGCACGGCTGCAAGGTCTGAAATGAGCAGCGTGAGCACGAGCTCGATGGGTTCCAGCTCGCCGATCTGCCGCTTGCCGAGCAGCCGCAAACCGATCATGATGAGAAAATAGAGCACGATCGTGCGAATAAAGGCGGTAGCCATTCATTGATCACTCCCTTTTGTGGGAGTTTGCCCCGCAGGGGGATAAAATAACCGTTTTCACCCGGAAATGTCCGGCTTGAAATAGATCAAAAATCGCAGATGAGAAAGGAGTTATGGAGTTTTCTCCATCATAAGCGCCAGCGCCCGCCTTTCCGGCGGGACGACGAGGTGGGAAGAGGATCGAATCTTCGGCGGATGCTTCCCCGCGCCCGTGGGCGCGCATACAGCCGACAAACATGCGGGCGACCGCAGAACAAAGGGGCTGTGACCACGGAAAAAGCGACAAATGACTGCGCATTTGTCCTTTTGACGAACAGCGGCTTTGCGCCGCAAAGGGGTAGTTATGCCCATTTTTCAGACTCATCAAAAGGAGAATTTTTAATATGTGCGGAATCGTTGGATTCATTGGTAACGAACAGGCGGCGCCCATCCTGCTGGACGGGCTTGCGCATCTTGAGTACCGCGGGTATGACTCCGCGGGTGTGGCCGTCATTTCCTCAGAGCAGAAATTGCAGGTGCGAAAGGCTGTCGGCCGGTTGAAGGTGCTCAGTGATGAGATCCACGGCGGCGCCGACATCGAAGGCTGCATCGGCCTTGGTCACACCCGCTGGGCGACACACGGCGCGCCGAATATCGCCAACTCCCACCCCCACGTGAGCGAGAACGGAAAGTTCGCCGTCATTCACAACGGCATCATCGAAAACTATGTTGAGATCAAGGAATTCCTGATCGGGCAGGGCATCACCTTCAAGTCCGAGACCGATACCGAGGTCGTGGCGCAGCTGCTCGAATTCTACTACAACGAGTGCCACGACTTTTTGGAGGCCGTGGGCCGCGTGCTGCGCCGCATCGAGGGCGCTTACGCGCTTGGCATGCTCTGCGCCGACTGTCCTGACCGCATCATCGCCGCGCGCAAGGACGCGCCGCTGCTGCTCGGCTACGGCAAGGGCTGCAATTTCCTCGCCTCCGACGTGACGGCTATCATCAAGCACACGCGCGACGTGGCCTATATGGAGGACGGCGAGGTCGCCGTGCTGACGCGCGAGGGCATCGAGGTCTACGACGCACTCGAGCAGAAGGTCGAAAAGAAGCACTTTACCATCAACTGGGAGGTTTCCGCCGCGGAAAAGGGCGGCTATCAGCACTTCATGCTCAAGGAGATCATGGAGCAGCCCGAGGCGCTGCGCCGCGCCATCTCCCCGCGCGTGAAGGACGGCAGGATCGTCTTCGGCGATCTGAAGCTCCCTGTGGAGAAGATGCGCGAATTCACCCGTATCTTCATCGTCGCCTGCGGCTCTTCCTACCATGTCGGCATGATCGGCAAATATAACCTCGAACACCTGCTGCGCCGCAACGTTGAGGTCGTGCTCGCTTCCGAGTTCCGCTACAGCGACCCCATCGTGGACGATAAGTCGCTCGTGATCGTCATTTCCCAGTCGGGCGAGACGCTCGACACCATGGCGGCCCTGCGCGAGGCGAAAAAGCGCGGCGCCTATATCCTTTCCGTCGTCAATGTGGTCGGCTCGTCTATCGCGCGCGAGTCGGACGATGTGCTCTATACCTGGGCCGGCCCCGAGATCGCCGTTGCGACGACCAAGGCCTACTCCACGCAGCTTGCCGTGCTTGATATGATCGGCCTTGCCTTCGGCGAGGCGCTCGGCACGGTGAAGAAGGAAGAGTACGACGAAGCGGTGGCAGAGCTCCAGAGGCTGCCCGAGAAGATGGAGCAGTTCCTTGCAAGCGAGAGCTGCAAGGACATTCCGAAGTATGCCGCGCAGTATTTCAATCACAACTCGGTATTCTTCATCGGCCGCAACCTTGACTATGCGCTGGGGCTGGAAGGCTCGCTCAAGCTCAAGGAGATCAGCTACATTCATTCCGAAGCCTACGCCTCCGGCGAGCTCAAGCACGGCACGATCTCGCTCATTGAGGACGGCACGCTCGTCATCGCGCTGGGCACCTACGCCCCGCTTTTCGACAAGGCGATGAGCAACGTGGTCGAGGTCAAGGCGCGCGGCGCGGATGTGCTCGCGCTCGCGACCGAGAGCCACCGCGGCGAGATGGCGAAGACAGTCGAAAACGTCATCACCATTCCCGATACGGCGCAAATGCTGCTGCCGTCGCTCGGCGTGGTGCCGCTGCAGCTGTTTTCGTATTACGTTGCGCTTCAGCGTGGATGCGATATCGATAAGCCCAGAAATCTCGCGAAATCTGTTACGGTGGAATAACAAAAAGAGGCACCCGCAAGGGTGCTTCTTTTTCTTCTCCCCCTTGTTAAGAGGAGAAAAAATATAAAAGGGGCAATCTCTCGCGCGAGAGAACACCCCCTTTGTGCGGCCGATTCAGATAAGCATACTGACCCCGTGCGTCAGTATGGTGATGATGCAGCCCGCGATGGCGACGCCGAGGAAGATGACCGGCACGGCACGCTTCAAGCGCATATTGAGCACGGCGGCGATGAGCGCGCCCGTCCACGCGCCGGTGCCCGGCAGCGGAATGGCGACAAACAGCAGCAGCCCCCACGTCTGATAGCGGACAACATTTACGCTCTTTGCCTGCGCCCGCGCTTCAAGCGTTGAAACGAAGTGCCCGAGCTTTGGGATATGTATGCGCACCCAGCGGAAAAGGGGGCGGACGAAGAGAATGACGAACGGTACGGGGATCATATTGCCGACGAGCGAGGAGAAAAACGCCGCAGGGATCGGCAGCCCCATTGCAACACCTGCGGGCAGTCCGCCGCGCAGCTCCACAACGGGCAGCATGGAGATGAACATTGTGAGCAGCGCTTCGCCGAGCGGCGTTTCGTGCAGCCAGTATGAGAGGGAGTCCAGCATGACGCTCCTTTCTGATGATGGAAATGCGGTAGTGCGGAATTTTCGGTAAAAGCATAGCATGAAAGCAAAAGACATGCAAGGGTCGATACATTAAGGTTCGATAAAAAATACAGGACCCCGAAAGCATTCGAAGCCCTGTATCCCTGAGTACGGTCAGCGGTTGTTTCTGTTCTGGTTGCTGTTCTGGTTCTGCTCCTGGTTGGTGTTTTCCTGATTTTTGGTCTTGTTCTGGTTGCGGCTCTCCTTCACGCCCGTCGCCTCCCTTCCGTTTTTTTGCCTGCAAGCATAGTGTTGACGGCGGAAAGTAAAAATATACCGCGGATTTTCTGCTTATTTTCGCAAATTGTTGTTGACAAACCGGAAGATAGAGCATATACTATCTACGCAAAACAAAGAAGAGCGGTGCATTCGTTCTCACCCCCAGCAAAGCGAAGGGGTCAATCATGGAAAACAAAGCCTTCGGGCTTTTTGTGTCATGGTACGGGTGCAGAATGTTCTGTGCTCGTTTTTTGTTTGCAAAAATCTTTATGAAAAACGGAGGTGCTTCGGTATTAGCAGCAACGTGCATCAGATCAACGAGGAGATCCGGGACAGCGAGATCCGTCTCATCAGTGCTACCGGTGAGCAGCTCGGCATCATGTCTGCCGCGCAGGCGCAGCACATCGCCGACGAGCAGGGGCTTGACCTTGTCAAGATCTCTCCGCAGGCCACGCCGCCCGTCTGCCGTCTTATGGACTACGGCAAGTTCCGCTTCGAGCAGGGCAAGCGCGAAAAGGAAGCCAGAAAGAACCAGCATGTCGTCGAAGTCAAGGAAGTGCGCATGTCCCCCGGTATCGATGTGGGCGATTTTAACACCAAGCTCAAAAACGCCCAGAAGTTCATTGCCGACGGCAACCGTGTCAAGGTCTCTGTCCGCTTCCGCGGCCGCGAGATGGCGCACACGGACATCGGCCGCGATCTGCTTGTGCGCTTTGCAGAGTCTGTCGCCGAGGTCGCCAACCTGGATAAAGAGCCGAAAATGGAAGGCCGCAGCATGTCGATCTTCCTTTCCCCCAAGGCGGGAAAGTAACTTTGAGCGCCACTACAAATACGAAAAGGAGAAACTACTATGCCCAAGCTGAAAACCCACAGCGGTTCCAAAAAGAGATTCAACCTGACCAAGACCGGTAAGGTCAAGGCCGCCAAGGCTTTCAAGAGCCACATCCTGACCAAGAAGCCCACCAAGCGTACCCGTCGCCTGCGTCAGGGCGGCTATGCTGACAAGACCACTGCCAGCACGATCCGCAAGATGATCCCCTACAAATAATTTACAACGATACGCTTTAAGGAGGCTTATACAATATGGCACGTGTTAAAGGCGCGATGATGACGCGCAAGAGAAGAAACAAGACCCTCAAGCTTGCCAAGGGCTACTGGGGCAATAAATCCCGCCACTTCAAGATGGCCAACGAGCAGGTCATGAAGTCCCTGACCTACGCTTACGTCGGCCGCCGCCTGAAGAAGAGAGATTTCCGCTCCCTGTGGATCACTCGTATCTCCGCAGCCTGCAAGCTCAACGGCATGAACTACTCCACGTTCATGCACGGCCTGAAGACCGCCGGCATCGAGATTAACCGCAAGATGCTCAGCGAGATGGCCATCAACGATCCCGTCGCTTTCACCAAGCTCGTCGAGATCGCCAAGAAGGCCTGATTGTAACTGTAAAAAAACCACCGCTGCTTTGAGCAGCGGTGGTTTTTTGCGTTTTTATGCCACTGCGAAAGACCACAGCGGCGGAAAGAGAGGAAAAATATGAGAAAAACGCTCAAACGAAATCTGGCGTATGACGACAGAAATCACCTTTATTATGTCTCGCTCTACTACGACGGCGAAAACGGCAGGCGCGTGCGCCGCACGCGCACCTATCAAACGATGGAGCAGGCGGAGCAGGTCATTGCAGACTATCGCCGCGCGCAGATGCTCGGCGGCAAAAGCGCTCCCCGCGACGTTTCGATGGAGGACTGGCTGCGCTACTGGATGCGTGAGATCATCACGCCGAACTGCGCGGAAACAACGCGCCATGGTTATGAGAATATCCTGTACACCCACATGATTCCAACGCTTGGCAAGGTATATGCGCAGGAGCTGACGGCCATGCGTGTGCAGCAGTATTACGGGGAGCTGCGGAAAAAGGGCCTTGCCAACAACACCATTCGCAAGCATCATGTACTGCTGCATGCGGCGCTGGGGGCGGCAGTACGGCAGGGGATCGTGAGAGACAACGTGGCAGATCTGGTCACGCCGCCTGCGCATGAAGCGCCCCGGCACCGTTTTTACGATTCATCGCAGCTGCGGAAACTTTTTTGCGCGAGCGAGGGATCGCAGCTTGAGATCGCCGTTAAGCTCGCGGGCTGTCTCGGGCTGCGGCGCAGCGAAATCTGCGGGCTTAAGTGGCGCAATGTCGATCTGGAGCGGGGCGTGCTTACGATCTGCGAGGTGCGCACGGCGGTAAGCGGCAGGGCACTTGAAAAAGCGCCGAAGTCCTATGCCTCCGAGCGGCGGCTGGCCTTCCGCGGCAGCGAAGACCTTGAAGCGCTGCTGCACCGTCTGCACCGCGAATGGGAGCAGCGGCGGAAAGAAAATGCGGCATATAACCCTGAAGGTTATGTTGCCGTAAACAAGGCGGGAAAGCCCTATCAGCCGGATATCCTCTGCCGGCGCATCGCACAGTTTATCGCAGAGCAAGGGCTGCCGCCAATCTCGCTGCACGGCCTGCGCCACAGCTTTGCCAGCGTCGCCAACAGCCAGAACGTGCCGATGTTCAGTATCTCCAAGGCACTGGGGCACAGCTCTACCTCGGTGACGAGCGCAGTGTACATGCACCTTTTTGACGATGCGGTGGCAGATGTTGTGTCGCAGGTGGCGAGCGCCATCACAGGGAAGGAGTGCTGAACCGTCAGGGAAAAAGGAACGGCAGCACGGGCAGGGCGAACAGCATCGAGAGCAGCGCCTGCAAGGCTTTTCCCTTGTAATAATAGCGCGCGGTGAGGGGAGAAGCCGCCAGCGCGCTGAGCGTCTGGCAATGGACGCTCATTCCGCCCCAGCCGAGCATCGCCGCGCAGGCGAGGAAGCCTGCGCGTGAGGCGGGGAGGGACAGCGTGCCGCTTGTCAGCTCCAGAAAACCGAGCAGCAGCGAGCAGAGCAGAGAGGACGCGGACTGCGGCGGCAGAAAGTGCAGCAGCAGACGCACGAGCACCGTAAAAAACACCACAAATGCGCTCACGTTCAAGCAGCCCGACAGCGCGCTCTGCACTGCAAGTGGGAAAACGGTGGAAAAGCGCTGCCGTTTTCCCTCCTGTACCCTTGTTTTATGATACGGCACCGGCGGCAGCGCGCGGCAGATGAGAACGCCGGAGAAAATCGCCGCGGCGGCATGAATGAGATACAGCGCCGCGCCAGCATGGGCGGAAGAAAAAACACCCGCGCCGCACACGCCGAGCAGAAATCCCGGCCCTGCGTTGTTGCAGAAGGCGAGCAGCCGCTCGCCTTCCTCCCGCGGCAGCGAGCCGTTTTCCACAAGCGCGGCGGCAGTGCGCGCACCGACGGGATAGCCGCCGCAAAGCCCCAGCGCAAGCGCTGACGCGCCCGCGCCGGAAAGGGAGAACAGCGGGCGCATCAGCGGCGAGAGGAGCGAGGCAAACAGCGCCGACGCGCTGCCGGAGGTCAGCAGCGCCGAGAGCACAAAAAACGGGAACAGCGACGGAACGACCGTCTGCGCGCACAGCGCGAGCGCGTCGCGCGCGGCCTGCGCGCCCTCTTCGGGCAAAAGCAGCAGCGCCAGAAGGCAGAAAAGCGCCGCGCCCGGCAATAAAAATTCATGCAGTTTCATTTTTCTCACCTCGCCTTTTGAGACAAGTCTATGCATCGCGGCGGCGGAACTTGCCCCGTGTAGGACAGGCAAATCGCGCGGAGCGCGTGCATAAACTTTGCCCGAAAGGGAGATGAGGACAGTGGAGCGAAACGAACGGCCGCAGCGCATGATGGCGCGCATGGCGGAGCTTTTCGACCTGCCGGCGGACATTGTGGCGGGGCTGTGCCATGTGGAACTGCTGGGCGACCGGCAGCTTTTTCTGGAAGGGCACAGCGGCATTCTGTCCTACGGAACAGAACAGATCGATGTGGGCGCCGGTTCGCTCATTCTGCGCGTACGCGGGCGGGAACTGACGCTGCGCAGCATGACAGACAGCGAGCTGCGCATCTTCGGTAAGATCGACGCTGTGGAATATGTGAGATGAGGGAAGTATGCTGAAAAAAGCCGTCAAGCTGCTGCGCGGCAGCGTATGTGTGCGCGCCAAGAGCGCATATCCCGAGCGAATGCTGAATCTCTGCTCCGCGCGCGGTATTGAATTCTGGGACGTCAACTGGCTCGACGCGGCTACGCTCTCTTTCTGCGTGGCGCGCGGTGACCTGCGCGCGCTGCGCCGCGCTGCCGAGGGCTGCGGAGCGGAGGTGAGCATCGAGCGCACGGCGGGTACGCCGTTTTTCTTCGCGCGCCTGCGCCGCCGCCATGCGCTCATGGCGGGCGGGATCCTCTGCGCGGCGCTGCTCGCTGTCAATTCTCTTTTTATCTGGGATTTTGAGGTCTCGGGCAACAAGACCGTGCCGACGGAAACGATCCTGCACGCGCTGCGCGAGCACGGCGTACACCGCGGAACGCTGCGCTATTCGTTCCGTTCGCAGGATATCTGCAACCGCGTGCTGCCCGAGCTCAAGGACCTTTGCTGGCTTGCGGTGAATGTGCGCGGTTGCAGAGCCTACGTGCAGGTGCGCGAGCGCGTGCGCGCGCCGGAGCGGGTGAACGAGAGCGAGCCGACGAATGTGATCGCGGCGAAGGCGGGCCTTGTTACGAAAGTCCGCGCGCTGGACGGAGAGAAGAAAGTCCTGCCCGGCACGAGCGTGCAGCAAGGGCAGCTTTTGATCGCGGGCGTGGTGGATACCGGCGGCACGGAAAAACCGAGCGTGACGACGCGCTTTCTTGCCGGTAAGGGCGAAGTCTGGGCGCGAACGTGGTACGATCTCACTGTCCGCGTGCCGCTCACTTATGAGGAAAAGGTCTACACCGGCGCGGAAAAGCACAGCCACACGCTCATCTGGGGCGAGAAGCGGTTGAAAATTAACGCAAAAGGGAGTAGTATTTGCGATGTTGATTGTGATAAAATAAAGAATCAAACACATTGGTCGCTTTTCGGCGTTTTTTCCCTGCCTGTTACATGGGAAACGGAAACGCTGCTGCCGTATGAGCCGCAAATGGTCACGCGGCCGCGCGGCGATGCTGAGCGGCAGGGTAAGGCCGTGCTGGAAGCGTATCTCACCGCCCTCTTGGGCGAGAGCGGCAGCGTGACACAGCGGCGCTTTTCCACCTCCGTGGAAGGAGGCGCGCTCCTTATCACGCTCTCGGCTGAGTGCGAGGAGCAGATCGGCAAAGAAGTGCCGGTTGCGATCAACGAAGGATAGCATTTTTTCAGGAGGAAACACAGCATGGAACAGCGCATCAGCATCGAGCGCATGGAACAGGCGGTCAATTTGTTCGGCTCATTCGATGAGAATGTGCGGCTGATCGAATCAGAATTCAAGGTCACGGTGTCGAACCGCGAGGGCGAGCTGCGCGTGAACGGCGAGGTCGAGGACACGATGCTCGCCTGTAAGGCGCTGCAAGCACTGCTGACGATCTCGAACCGCGGCGAGCCCATCACTGAGCAGAATGTACGCTATGTGATCTCACTTGTGCGCGCGGGACAGGAGGAGCGCATCAGCGAGCTGACGCAGGACGTTATCTGCATCAGCTCCAAGGGCCGCCCCATCAAGCCCAAGACCATCGGACAGAAGCGGTATATCGAGTCCGTTTTGAAAAATACCATCACCATCGGTGTCGGCCCTGCCGGCACGGGCAAGACCTATCTTGCCGTCGCCGCGGCGGTCGCGGCCTTCCGCGAGCGCAAGGTGAACCGCATCATCTTGACGCGCCCCGCGGTCGAGGCGGGCGAGCGCCTCGGCTTTTTGCCGGGCGACTTGCAGAGCAAGGTCGACCCGTACCTGCGCCCGCTCTACGACGCGCTCTTCGATATGCTCGGCGCGGAAACGTACCAGAAGTATTTAGAGCGCGGCAACATCGAGGTTGCGCCCCTTGCCTACATGCGCGGCCGCACGCTGGACGACAGCTTCATCATTCTCGACGAGGCGCAGAATACCTCCTGCGAGCAGATGAAAATGTTCCTGACGCGCATGGGCTTCAACTCGAAAATGGTCATCACCGGCGACGTGACGCAGATCGACCTGCCGGCGGACAAGATGAGCGGACTCAAGCAGGCCGTGCGCGTGCTCAAGGACGTCGAGGGCATCGGCATCTGTGAGCTTACCGATCAGGACGTGGTGCGCCATGTGATGGTGCAGCGCATCATCAAGGCCTACGCGGACTATGAGACTGCACGAAACGAAAAGAGGAAAAAGTGATGGCAAAGAGACATTATATCCCCATTACGGCGGAAAACGTGCCCGACGTGAGCGACAGCAAGCGCGCCTTTATCCGCAAGGTCATCCGCACGGCGCTTACTGCCGAGGGCGTGGACTTTCCCTGCGAGATCGACGTGGAGCTGACGGACGATGCGACCATTCACGAGATCAACCGCGAGATGCGCGAGGTCGACCGCGCGACGGACGTTTTGAGCTTTCCGATGTTTGAGCTTTCGCCCGGAGAACTCCCGGGTACGGAGGACGCCGACCCCGGCACGGGGCTTGTACCGCTCGGCGACATGGTCATCTCGCTCGAACACGTCGCCGCGCAGGCGAAGGAGTACGGACACTCCAACCGCCGCGAGCTTGCCTACCTTGTGACGCATTCGGTGCTGCACCTGCTGGGCTACGATCATCTGGACGAAGGCCCCATGAAGGCGCAGATGCGCGAGCATGAAGAGCGCATCATGACGCTGCTCGACCTTACGCGGTAAGATTTTCCCAATACAACAAACAGAGAAGGAGCGAAGAGAAATGAAAGACGATTATATCCTGTTGAAAGTGCTGGCTGCATTTGTCGGGACGCTTGTGTTCGGCGGGATGCTGATCAGTACGCTTCCGTTTGGATATGTGGAATCGGCGGTGCTTGTCCTTGCAGCCGTCGTTGCCGCCTCTGCGGTCTGGATCGGAAGAGAAAAGTGACCTGCTTTGGCAGAAAATAATAAAATGTTCAACGAACAAAGAAAGTTGAGGATCACCTATCATGAACAAAACGAAGACTGCTATGATCACCGTCTGTGGACGGCCGAACGTCGGTAAATCCAGCCTGACCAACGCCCTTGTGGGCGAGAAGATCGCCATCGTCTCCAACAAGCCCCAGACCACACGCAACCGCATCTACGGCGTGGTGAACCGCGGCGACACGCAGTATGTGCTGCTTGATACGCCGGGCTTCCACAAGGCGCGCAACCGCCTTGGCGACTATATGGTCAAGGTCACGCGCGAGTCGATCGCGGACGTGGACGCGGTGCTGCTGCTCGTCGAGCCTGTGCCGCACGTCGGCATTCCAGAATCGGAGCTCATCGAAAAGATCAAGGCCTCGCACCTGCCGGCAATTCTTTGCATCAACAAGATCGATACCATCGAGCGCAAGGACGACCTGCTCGCCGTCATCGCGGCCTACAGCGAGGCCTATCCCTTCGATGCCATCATTCCCATCTCCGCGCGCACGCACGAGGGGCTGGAAGAGCTGATGAGCGAGCTTTCGAAGTACGCCGCCGAAGGTCCCCAGCTTTTCCCCGACGGCATGACGACCGACCAGCCCGACCGTCAGGTCGTTGCCGAGATCGTGCGCGAAAAGCTGCTGCGCAACTTGGATAAGGAAATTCCGCACGGCACGGCCGTGGAGATCACGCGCTTCATCGAGCGCGACGACGAGGTCATCGAGGTCGACGCGACCATCTACTGCGAAAAGGCGAGCCACAAGGGCATCATTATCGGCAAAAACGGTGCGATGCTCAAAAAGATCTCAACCGAGGCGCGCCAGGACATCGAGCGCTTCATGGGTACGAAGGTCTATCTTGAGACCTGGGTCAAGGTCAAGGAGAATTGGAGAGACAATATGAATTATATCCGCTCGTTCGGCTACGACGAGCAGTAAAAAATTTTCCCAGCCATATTGCTGGTTTCTTTCCTCATGCTAAGCATGAGGTGAGGGCAGTGGAAGAAGGATATCTGGCGCTTTTTATGCAGACCGGGCAGCCGCTATTTTATCTCATGGCGGTGGAAAGACGGTCCTGCAAGGAATGAACGCTGTTCCCCGCGTGAGGGGAGCAGCGCTTCGCGCCGCCGCGAGCAGAGAAAGGACGTGCTGCGCCGCCATGGAAAAAATCGTTACTAAGGGCATCGTCCTTCGCGCGACGGCGACGAAGGAGGCCGACTACATATTGAATATTTTGACCGATTCTCTCGGGCGGATCGCGGTCGTCGCGCGCGGCGCGCGGCGCAAGGGAAGCCGCATCGCGGCAAGCTGCGAGCTGCTGGCATTTTCCGAGCTGACGCTTTATCAGCGCGGCAACTGGTACTATCTTGACGAGGCGTCGACGATCTCGCTTTTCGACGGTGTGCGGCAGGATATTGAACTGCTCTCGCTTGCGTCGTATTTTGCCGAGATGACCGAGTGCGTCACGGCGGAGGACGAGCCCGCGCCGGAAATTCTGTCGCTGCTGCTCAATTCGCTCTATGCGCTCAGCGAGCTTGAAAAGCCGCAGAGCATCGTCAAGGCGGCGTTTGAACTCAAGCTCCTTGCGCTTTCCGGCTATGAGCCGCTGCTCGACGGCTGCGCCGTCTGTGGCACGCACAACCCGAAAGAGCCGGTGTTCGACGCGCAGCAGGGCGTGCTTTTGTGCAGGGAATGCGCGCCGTATCATGGAGCGGGGCTTCTGCCGCTGGACGCGGGATCGTTCGCCGCAATGCGCCATGTGCTCTTTGCAGAGCCGAAGCGCATGCTGTCATTTTCCCTCACGGGAGAGACGGAAAAGCGCTTTGCCGCCGCCTGCGAGGTTTTTGCGCAGGTACAGCTGGAACGGCGATTTAAGACGCTGGACTTCTACAAAAGCATGAAATCTGTCAACTAAACGTATTATCTGTCGAAATCATTACGAATTGGAATCGGAATTTCGGAGAAAACTATGAGTGAACTGTTTGAAAAATCCATCCGCGTGCTGGAGCTGCCGCGCCTTTTGGAAATGCTCGAGCGTCACGCTGTGAGCGCGGAAGCCAAGGCGCGGGCGCGCAGTTTGACACCGTCGGACGACTTCGGCGAGGTGAACCGCCTGCTTGACGAGACCGACGCGGCGCGCAAGATGATCCTGCTGCGCGGCAGTCCCGCCTTCGGCGGCGTGCGCGATGTGGGCGAGTCGCTCTCGCGTGCGGAACGCGGCGGCATGCTCAATACACGGGAACTTTTGGACATCGCGGGGCTGCTCGCCAATGTGCGGCGTGTGCAGGACTATTACAGAGAGGACGAGGAGGGCACGGCCATCGACAAGCTCTTCCTCTCGCTGCACGCAAACCGTTTTTTGGAGGAGAAGATCACGACCGCGATCCTCGACGAAAACGAGATCGCGGACAATGCCTCGCCCGAGCTCGCGGAGATCCGCCGCCACAAGCGCGCGGCGGCGGCCAGAGGCCGCCAGATCCTGCAGCGCATCATTTCCTCCCCGAGCTACCGCAACGTTTTGCAGGACGCGCTCATCACGCAGCGCGGCGGGCGCTTCGTCGTGCCGGTGAAGGCAGAGTGCCGCGCGGAGCTGCCGGGATTGGTGCACGACACGTCCTCGAGCGGCGCGACGATCTTCGTCGAGCCGATGGGCGTGGTGCAGGCCAACAACGAGCTCAAGGAACTCGAGGCGAAAGAAGAAAAGGAAATCGACCGCATTCTCTATGCCCTTTCCGGCGAGGCGGCAAGCTTCAGCCGCGATATTTTGTGGGATTATGATATTCTTGTCCATCTCGACCTCATCTTCGCGCGCGGCGAGCTGAGCTACCGCATGAACGCCATGCGCCCGGAGATCAAAAAGGACGGCAGCGTTTATCTGCGCCACGCGCGCCACCCGCTGCTTGATCCGGCGAAGGCGGTGCCCATCGACATTGAGCTGGGCCGAAGCTTCGATACGCTCGTCATCACCGGCCCCAACACCGGCGGTAAGACCGTCAGCCTCAAGACGCTCGGTCTCATGTGCCTGATGGCGCAGTGCGGGCTGCATATCCCCTGTGACGACCGCAGCGCCGTGAGCATTTTCTCCGCCGTCCTGGCCGACATCGGTGATGAGCAGAGCATTGAGCAGAGCCTGTCGACTTTCTCTGCGCACATGAAGAATATCGTGCAGATCCTGGACGAGGCGGATACCCACAGCCTCATTCTCTTCGATGAGCTGGGCGCGGGCACCGACCCGGTCGAGGGCGCGGCGCTTGCCATCGCCATCATTGAGCAGGCACGCTCGCAGGGGGCGAAGATCGCTGCGACGACGCACTACGCCGAGCTCAAGACCTTTGCCATGACGACTGCGGGCGTGGAGAACGCAAGCTGCGAATTTGACGTGGAGACCCTCTGCCCGACCTACAAGCTGCTCATCGGCATTCCTGGCAAGTCAAATGCCTTTGCCATTTCAAAGCGATTGGGACTTTCTGAGACCGTCATCGAAAAGGCCAAGGCGCAGATGGACAGCGAGAGCATCCATTTTGAAGATGTGCTCACGCAGCTGGAGCAGAAGCGCCAGCAGCTCGAAAAGGAGAAAGCGGAGGTCGACCGTCTCTATGCCCAGCGCGAGGAGGACGCGCGCAAGGCGCGTGAATTCCGCACGCAGATGGAAAAGGCAAAGGAGAACGCCCGCAGCCGCGGCGAGGCCGAGGCCAAGCGCCTGCTTGCCGAGGCGAAATCCGCCGCGGACGAGACCTTCCGCGAGCTGGACGCGCTGCGCAAGCAGCAGAAAAAGCTCGACGCCCAGCAGATGAACGCCCAGCGCGCCGAGATCATGCACAACATCAAGGAGGCGCGCGATGCCGTGGGTCTGCGTGATGAGCGCGCGGAGCCCATTCCCAAGCCCTCGCGCCCCATTCGGGAAGGCGACCTTGTCGAGATCCCCGGCACAAGGCGTCAGGCCGAGGTCACAGCCGTCAAGGGCGATACGCTCACGCTCAAGGCAGGGCCTTTGCAGATGAAGGTCAAAGCCGATGAGGTGCGCCTCATCGAAGAGGCAGAGCGCGCGGCAACAGCGAAGAAGCAGCCGCAGTTCGCTCCCTCGCAGCGTATCCTGCGCACGGCGAGCGCGGCGCGCGAGCTTGACATTCGCGGCATGGAAACACTGGAGGCCGAGAGCGTGCTCGACAACTATATCGACGCTGCCGTGATGGCCCATCTTGAAACGGTGACCATCATTCACGGCAAGGGAACGGGTGCGCTGCGCAAGGCGGTGCATGCGAGCCTGAAGCGCAACAAGGCAGTCAAGAGCTTCCGCCTCGGCAACTACGGCGAGGGTGAGTCCGGCGTCACTGTGGTCGAGTTGAAATAAATGCCTGCCCAGGGAAGCACTTTGTCTGTGTTTATTGCCAAATCCGAGCCGTTTCGCGCGAATTGGCATTGACGAATCTGCCCTAAATGGTATATGATACGATAAAGTCCGAAAGATTTTTTTGGAGAGGGAGAAGTAACGATGTATACTCAGAATGTTACGATCAACAATGAAGTAGGCCTGCATGCCCGTCCCGCTACGTTCTTCATTCAGAAGGCCAACGAATTCAAGAGCGGCATCTGGCTGGAGAAGGATGAGCGCCGCGTGAACGCCAAAAGCTTGCTGGGCGTGCTGTCCCTCGGGATCGTCAAGGGCACGACCATCACCCTGCTGGCCGACGGCGCTGACGAAAAGGAAGCTGTGACGGCTCTCTGCGAGCTGGTTTCCAGCAATTTCGGCGAATAAAACACGATCAGGAAAGGCGGCTTCAAAAGAAGCCGCCTTTTTCCATTTTATTTTCCGGTTTCGACCTGATATACTATTAACTATTATATATGTAGACAAGAGGAGGAAGCGGCCTATGACCAAGCAGGAGCTGCTCGACAAGGCAAACGACCTGCCGCTCGCGCCGGGCGTTTATCTGATGATGGATAAAAGCGGCGAGGTCATCTACGTCGGTAAGGCCAAAAAACTCAAAAATCGCGTCAGTCAGTATTTTCAAGAGGGTTCCTCCCACAACGAGAAAACGCGCCGCATGGTCGCGCAGGTGGATCACTTTGATACCATCTTCGTTTCAAGCGAGTTTGAGGCGCTGATCCTGGAAAACTCGCTCATCAAGCAGCACATGCCGCGCTACAACATTCTCTTGAAAGATGACAAGGGCTATCCCTTTGTGCGCCTCGGCACGGGGCATTATCCGCGCTTTACAATGGTCTCTAAACCCGCGGACGACGACGCGCTCTACTTTGGGCCGTTCGGCGGGCGGAGCGAAACACGCGCGGCGATCGACGCGATCTGCGCGGCCTTCCGGCTGCCGACGTGCAGCCGCGTGTTTCCGCGCGATATCGGCAAGGAGCGTCCCTGCCTCAACCATCACATGGGGCGCTGCGACGGGTTTTGCCGCGGTACGCCGGACGAGGAGGAATATCTGCGCCGCATCGGTCAGGCGGAAGAGCTGCTGGGCGGCCATTACCGCAGGCTCACGCGCGCGCTGCGCGAGGAGATGGAACGCGAGGCCGAGGCACTGCACTTTGAGCAGGCAGCGGCGCTGCGCGACCGCATCCGCGCCATCGAGGTGCTGGGCAAACGCCAGAAGGTCATCGCCGGCATCTGCGCCGACACCGACATCTGGGGCGTTTACCGCGGGGCGCTCAAATGCGGCAGCGCCGTGCTGCACATTGAGGACGGCAGCGTGACGGGGCGCGACCTGAACCTCTTCGCCGCACCGCAGGACGAGAGCGAGCAGATGATCCTCTCGGCGCTGCTGCCGCAGTATTACCTCAATAAGAGCGTTCTGCCGCGTGAAATCCTGCTGCCCTGCGAGATCGAGGGCGCGGACGAGCTTGCGCAGATTTTGACCGAGCGCGCGGGGCGCAAGGTGACGCTCCATGTGCCGCAGCGCGGCGAGAAAGCGGAGCTTCTTGCCATGGCGCAGCGCAACGCGCGCGAGGACGTGGAGCGCGTGACGACCGCGCAGGAGCGGGAAAACCGCACGCTTTCGCAGCTTGCGGGCATGCTGTCGCTTGCCGCGCCGCCGGAGCGCATGGAGTCCTACGATATTTCCAACACCGGCGCGAGCGACATTGTCGCCTCCATGGTCGTCTACGAGGGGGCGAAGCCCAAAAGGAGCGCCTACCGCCGCTTTAAGATCAAGAGCCTCTCGGCCCATCCCGACGACTACGCCTCGATGGAGGAGGTGCTCACGCGCCGTATTCAGCGCTATCTGGACGGGGACGAAAAGTTTACTCCCCTGCCGGACGTGATGCTCATCGATGGCGGCGTGACGCATGCGCTCGTTGCTGAGCGTGTGTGCGCCAAGATGCAGGTCCGCGTTCCCATCTTCGGCATGGTCAAGGACGACCGCCACCGCACGCGCGCGCTTGTCACGGCGGATGGGCGCGAGATCGACCTGCACGCCGCGCCGAACGTCTTTGCCCTGATCGGCCAGATCCAGGAGGAGACGCACCGTTTTGCCATCACCTTTCACCACGAGAGCCACACGCGCTCTTCCACGCGCTCGGCGCTCGACGGCATTCCCGGCATCGGCAAGGTCCGCGCACAGGCGCTGCTCAAGACGTTCAAGAGCGTCAAGGCAATTCGAGAGGCGGACATTTTCGCCCTCGAACGTGTGCTGCCAAAAGACGCTGCGGCATCTGTTTACCTTCATTTTCACGGCGAAACGAACGGAAAAAGTCAGGATCGGTAACTTCTTCCCTTGCCGTCCGTTTGGCGGAAAAAGGGAAAAAGAATGCTTGATTTTGTTGGACTTGCCAACAAAATCTGAAAATACGGGTTGACATAATTGAATTTCGATAAATGAATTTTTAAAAAGTCAAACTTGCATATTTTCCTCTGCGGCGATGCAATTTGCTGCATGCAGCGTCCCCTGTGACCTTTGCGGACACGGGAGGCGCTGTATTTCTTCTGTGCGGGGCAAAGGCGGTGCTGACGAGCAAAAAGGACAGTGTTTGCAAGGCTTTTCCGGCCTTTGACGCGCCGGGGAAAGGCGACGGGACACACCCGGACTGCCCGCAGAGATTTTTGCCCCGCTTCGAGGGAACAAATGCACCGGAAAGGAGGCTGCCGGTTCTTCCACGGCGCGGCGGCGCGGCATGGGGGAGGGGTGATAGAAGTTTACATAAACCTGAAAAATGCTGTTTTCATGAGCGCGAAATCTGATTTTTACAAACAGAAAGTTCAAATAATATCGAAATAATAGAAGAAAACAGAACTTTTGTCGAAAGAATGGCGAGAACTTGACAAATCCTTTTTCGAGCGGTATACTGCCAGCATGTTTTGGAAAAGTTACAAATTGTAATCTTTTTCCGGGCGCAGCGCATTTCCCCCGCTGCGCGAAGCTGCGGCGGCTCACGCCGCGAAAAAAGGAGTATTTCATGCAGAAGTTTTTGAAACAGTTGTTCACAGCCCCGCACAGCCGGAGAGCGATGTTCTTCGTGCTGTTCGCCGCGGTGATGCTGCTGAACAGTTCGCCCGAGCTGCGCGCGAACGCGCTGTATCTGATCGCCGACGGCGATGCGGTCAGCGTGCTCGACGGCACGACGGACATCCCGCAGGAGCGCGTTATCGTCACGGGCGCGCAGAGCGCCGACGCAGAAGTCACGCTCCCTGCCGGTGAAAAGGTAACGGTGACGCACGGCGACGATATTGAGTACGCCACCACAAGAAATGGCGAGCGCGTCAGCGAGCTGCTGCGCCGCCTGCAAATCTCGGTCAGCCCCCTTGAGATGGTGCTGGTCGATGTTTCCGGCGAGTCGGTCGAGATCACAGTCGCTTCCGACTTTACCTACTACGAAACGGATACCGAGGCTGCGGAGCATATCACGATGACCACCACCTCCTACCGCCTGCCCAAGGGCGAAACGAAGGTCGTGCAGCAGGGCATCGACGGTACGCGCGATGTTGTTTACGAGGTCGTGTACGCAGACGGCCAGTTTGTCTCCCGTCAGGCGGTAGAGGAGAAGAACAACACCTCCGTTGCCGAGATCACCTACACCGGCACGCTCGTCGACAAGGCGCAGAGCGGCGATACGGTCAAGTCCGTCGCCTATGAGGACGACGGCAGCGGCTACCTTCTGATGAAGTCCGGTGATTCCGTTCATTTCTCCGGCTCGATGAAGGTCACCTGCACGGCCTATACCGCGGGCTACGGCGGCGTGGGCACCAGAACCGCCACGGGTACGACCGTCCATGTCGGCACCGTTGCGGTGGATAAGAAGGTTATCCCCCTCGGCACCGAGATGTTCATCGTCGGCTCAACCGGCTACACCTACGGCAACGCCGTTGCCGAGGATACCGGCGTGCGCGGTGCGGCAGTCGACCTCTATATGAACACCTATCAGGAGTGCAAGCAGTTCGGTCTCCAGAGGAATTCGACCGTCTACTTCCTCGATTGATGTAAAGAGCAAGAAAAAAGACGTCTGGTTTTCCAGACGTCTTTTTTTGATCGATCGCAGGTTCAGAACAGCAGCTCATAGCCCATCTTGATGAAAAGAAGCGCCAGCACGACGAAGATCATGCCGCGCACGCGCTTGCTGCCGCCCTTCATGGCGTAGCGCGCGCCGCAGTAGGCACCGAGCATATTGCAGGCCGCCGCGGGAAGTGTCAGCATCCACCAGACCTTGCCGCTGATGATGAACAGCACCGCCGAGGCGACATTGGAGCAGAGGTTTGCGATCTTTGCGCAGCCCGACGCCGTGAGAAGGTCCATCGAGAGCGCCATTGTGAACGCCATGATCATGAACGTGCCCGTGCCCGGGCCGATGAGCCCGTCGTAGCAGCCAAGGCCCAGACCGATGAGCGCGGCGCGCGTCATCTCCTGCTGCGGCGTGTACTCGCGCGCGGGTGCGTTGCTCTCCTTGCCGAAGTCCTTTTTGAGCATCAGCAGGATTGCCGCGCAGGGCAGAGCGACGAGCATCATGATCTTCAGAATGTCCTCGTTGATGAGCAGAGCAATCTTTGTGCCGATGGCCGCGCCGAGCAGCGCACCGATACCCGAGATGATGGCGGGACGGAGCAGGACCTTGCCGCCGCGAAAGTATTTGAACGAGGCGAGCGCCGTACCGGTGCCGTTGACAACCTTGTTCGTCCCCATCGCAAGATGCGCGGGGATGCCGGCCATCAGATAGGCGGGAAGCGTGATGAGTCCGCCGCCGCCGGCGACGGAATCGACAAAGCCGCCAAGAAAGATGAGCGGCAGAACAACGATCAGAATTTGCGGTGTGAGTTCCATGAGAATATCCCTCTTTTCCTGAGATTGCTGCATTTTATCACAGGAAAAAAAGTTTTACTACTCTTTTGCGCAAAATATGATAAAATAATTTCACTGATTCTTTACGCCCAAAGCGCAGAAAGGAACAACGCTATGGAACGCAACAACAAAGCTGCCATCGAGGCACTCTTGAAGCGCCACGGTTTTCACTTTTCCAAGTCCATGGGTCAGAATTTCCTCATCGACCCCGCCATTCCCTTCAAGATCGCCGAAAGCTCGCGCGCAAGCGAGCAAAACGGCGTGCTGGAGATCGGCCCCGGCATCGGTGCTTTGAGCCATGAGCTCTGCGAGCGCGCGGGGAAGGTCGTTGCCGTGGAGCTTGACAAGACGCTGCTGCCGATCCTTGAAGAGACGATGGCGCGCTACGATAACTTCGAGGTCGTCTCCGCCGATATTCTCAAGACCGATATCCCCGCGCTGATGCGCGAAAAGTTCGGGGGCCTTACGCCCATCGTGTGCGCGAATCTGCCCTATAACATCACGACCCCCGCCATCACCGCGCTCATCGAGGCGAAGTGCTTTGAGAGCATTACGGTGCTTGTGCAGAAGGAGGTCGCCGAGCGGCTGTGTGCCGCGCCGGGCACGAGCGCCTACGGCGCGTTCTCCATCTTCATGCAGTACTATACGGAGCCGGAGTATCTTTTCGCCGTGCCGCGCGAGTGCTTTGAGCCCCAGCCCAAGGTCACCTCTGCCGTGCTGCGCGCCGTGGTGCGCAGGGAGCCTCCGGTCGAGGTCGAGGACGAGAAGTTCTTCTTCCGCGTGGTGTACGCCGCGTTTGCCCTGCGGCGTAAGACGCTCGTCAACAGCCTGATGACGGCGTTCGGCTCGCAGCTCACAAAAGAGCAGCTTGCGCAGGCGATCACCTCCTGCGGACTTGACGCAACTGTCCGCGGCGAACGACTGGGCCTTGCGGAATTTGCGGCTCTCGCCGCCGCGATCGGCGCGTTACTGCGATAACATGCTGCGATATATTCAAAAAAATAATAAGCTATATGGTTGTTATTGATGAGACATTCTGCTACAATTTGCGGTAGAAAGGAGTCAAACTCAATAGCAACCATTTTCCTGTGCATCGGTTCGCTCTCTGCCGCCTTGCGCGGCACGGCACGCCACACAAGACGCGGTGCAAAAAAATTTCCTTTGTGCCGTGAAATTGCTGCGAGGAAAAGAACAATGACGAATTTGACGAACAACAAGGCGGTATTGTCGTGGATCGACGAGATGACCGCCATCACCAAGCCGGACAAGATCGTTTGGATCACGGGAGAGGAAGACCAGATCAGCGAGCTGCGCGAGCAGGCCGTCAGAGAAGGGATCCTCATCAAGCTCAACCCGGATAAGCTGCCGGGCTGCTATCTGCACCGCACCGACCCCGACGACGTAGCGCGCGTGGAGGACCGTACCTTCATCTGCTGCGAAAAGGAAGAGGACGCAGGCCCCACGAACCACTGGATGGAGCCGAAGGAAATGTACAAGAAGATGTATGCTCTCGCTGACGGCGCTTACAAGGGCCGCACCATGTACATTATCCCGTATTCCATGTCCATCATCGGCTCGCCGTTCGCCAAGTACGGCTTTGAACTGACAGACTCCATTTATGTCGTGCTCAACATGCACATCATGACCCGCGTCGGAAAGGCCGTGTGCGACGCGCTCGGTGACGACACAGGCTTCATCAAGGGTCTGCACTGCCAGTGCAACCTTGATAAGGACAATAAGTACATCGTCCACTTCCCGCAGGACAATACCATCATTTCGATGAACTCCAACTACGGCGGCAATGTCCTTCAGGGCAAGAAGTGCTTCGCTCTGCGCATCGCCTCGAACCTCGGCCGTCAGGAGGGGTGGATGGCCGAGCACATGCTGATCCTCGGCATTCAGAACCCGCGTGGCGAGATCAAGTACATCTCGGCGGCCTTCCCGTCCGCCTGCGGCAAGACGAACCTTGCCATGCTGATCCCGCCCGAGGGCCTTCAGCGCTGGGGCTGGCGCGTTTGGTGCGTGGGCGACGATATTGCGTGGCTGCGCGTCGGCAAGGACGGCAGACTCTGGGCGGTCAATCCGGAGAACGGCTTCTTCGGTGTGGCGCCCGGTACGTCGATGAAGTCGAACCCCAACGCGCTCATTTCGACGCACAAGGATACGATCTTTACGAACGTTGCCCTCGATTTGAGCGACAACACCGTCTGGTGGGAGGGGCTCAACAAGACGCCGCCCGCCCGCGCGATCGACTGGCGCGGCCGCCCGTGGACGCCGCAGAGCCCCGAAAAGGCCGCCCACCCCAACAGCCGCTTCACCGCGCCGGCGCGCAACTGCCCGTGCCTGAGCCCGGAGTTTGACAATCCCGAGGGTGTGCCCATCAGCGCCATTATCTTCGGCGGACGCCGCGCGAAGACCGCGCCGCTCGTCTACCAGTCCTTCAGATGGCAGCACGGTGTGTTCATCGGCTCGATCATGGCTTCGGAGACCACCGCCGCGGCGACCGGTCAGGTCGGCGTGGTGCGCCGCGACCCGATGGCAATGCTGCCCTTCTGCGGCTACCACATGGGCGATTACTGGCAGCACTGGCTCGACATGGGCAAGAAGATCCCCAAGCCGCCGAAGATCTTCAACGTCAACTGGTTCCGTACCGACGAGGACGGCAACTTTGCCTGGCCCGGCTTTGGCGACAATATGCGCGTTTTGCAGTGGATCATCTCGCGTGCCGACAATGAGATCGGCGCGGCGGAGACCGCGCTCGGCTACGAGCCGAACACCCACGACATCGACATGGAGGGCCTTGATATGTCGATGTACGACATGCGCAGACTCCTCTCGGTCGACCGCGATCTCTGGCTCAAGGAGTGCGAGGACGCGCGCGCCTATTACGAAAAGATCGGCAAGGTGCCGCCGGAGCTTTACAGCGAGCTCGACGCGCTCGAAATGCGTCTGAACCGTGGCTACAAGGTAGAACACTGAATAAAATAATAAAAAAGGAACCGCTCAAAGAGCGGTTCCTTTTTTGTTGCTGCGATCATCGCACCACGCCGAACTGAAAAAGATAGTCGCGCCACATCACGTAGTAGGGAGCCTTGACGTGCACGCCGTCGCCGGAGTATTCCGCCGTCAGCGCACCGGTGTCGTCGTCAAAGACGGGGTTGCAGTCGATGTAGAAGACCGTCTCGTTGTCAGCAAATTTTTGTATCTCCGCGTTGCGCGCGTCGATGGTCGAATTTTTGAAGAATGTTGTATCCGACTTTTCCTGCGTCGTGTGGAAGATGGCTTGCAGGAAAATGATGGCGTCGGGCTGCAACTCGCGTATTTCATCGAGCAGCACTTTGTACTGCGCGGCCCAGCTCTCTGCCGTGCCGGCGCCAAGCTCATTGATGCCGAGCATCAGGTAGATCTTGCCGTAGTGCTTGCCCCTTAGCGCCTGGGCGAGCGTCTGCCTGCCGGGGAACTCCGCCTTTTCCACCGCCGACCAGACGGTCAGCCCGTTGTGGCAGAGGTAGTCGGCGTTGGGAAGACCCGCGTAGTCCTTGAAGCCGTCGGTGTGCGAGTCGCCGATGAAAAGGGCGTCGTCAAAGTAGCTCGCGTCCACCGTGGTGAAGGGGGAGGCAGGCTCGTCGGGCTCGGGTTCGGGCTCCGGCTCCGGCGCGGGAACAGGCTCGGGTGCGGGGGGCGGCTCAGGCGCTTTCGGCTCGCTCCACGGATATACCCCGTCGGCAGCTGCGAGCGCCACCGCTGCGACGGGCGGCGTTTTCTTGTCGAGCTTTGATAGATAGCCGCCGTACACGCCCGTGGGATCAAGCAGCGGGTAGACATTGAGCGTGACCGCGCTCAATAGGAACAGCGGCAGCAGAAGAGAAGGGATTCGGGAGGACATGAACGATCTCCTTAAAAACGAGAATAGAGGAAGGCATTGCCCGTCGATGTGGCGATGAAGTACACGCACACCCAGAAGAGGACAAAGAGAGGCAGATCGATGAGCGGCGTGCCGCGGTGCTTTTCAAAAAAGCGGCGGGGCTGCGGCAGACAGAAGAGAATACCGAGGAGCAGCAGCCACCAGTAAGAAGAGAGCAGCTTGAGCGCATCCTGCGCGGACACGGCGCTGTGCGTGCCGAAAAACGGAAACAGGCGGGTGAAATACGCGCCGACATCGGAGAGCTTCGTGATGCGGAAGATGACCCACGTGGGCGGAATGACAAAAAGAAGGTAGAGGTGCGAGAGCAGCGCGTGCTTTTTGAGAAAGCTGCCGATGCAGAATTTTTCAAGCAGGATGAAGAAAAGCAGCACGATGCCCCAGAGGACAAAGTTCCAGCTTGCCCCGTGCCAGAGACCGGTGAAGAACCACACGACCGTCAGCGCGAGCGCCGTGCGCGCGCTTCCGCGGCGGCTGCCGCCGGGCGGGAGGTGGGGATAGTCGCGTGCTGCCGCCGAGCGGAATGTAGAGATAGTCGCGGAACCATGTGCCGAGCGTGATGTGCCAGCGGCGGTAGAACTCGCTCACCGAGCGGGCAGTGTAGGGGAGGTCAAAGTTGCGCGGCACGGGCAGCCCCAGCATCTGCCCAAGACCCATCGCCATGAGAGAATACCCGGAAAAATCGAAGTAGAGCTGCAAGCTGTAGCTCGCCGTGCCGAGCCAGGCAAGCGGCGTAGAAAGATAGCCGTAGCCAATGCGCTCAAGCGAGGCCCACAGCGGCGCAAGCTGGTCGGCCAGCAGCACCTTGAAGCAAAGACCGACGGCAAAAAGCTCGAAGCCGAGGAAGGCGTCCTCACGCGAGAGCGTGCGCTCCTTGAGCGCGCCGCGCCACTCATCGTAGCGCAGAATGGGTCCCATCGTCAGCTGCGGAAAGGCAATCGTAAAGGCGGCATAGTCGACGAGATTTTTCTCCGCCGCCGCGCCGCGGCAGACGTCGATGAGGTATCCCGCGCTCTGGAAGAGGTAGAAGCTCACGCCCAGCGGCAGAACAAGCTTGACGAGGGGGAAGCTCTGCCCGGTCAGTTTTCCCCAGTTTTCAAGAAAAAATGCAGCGTACTTGAAATAGACGAGGCAGAACAGATCCGCCGACAGCGCGGCGGCAAGCAGCCCCTTGCGCATGCGCGGGGATCTCCCCACCATCAAGCGCGCAAGAAAATAGTGCAGAAGAAGCACCGCGGAAAGAAGCAGCGCGTCGCGCATGCCTGCGCCAAGCAGATAACATGCGGCGCTGCCCAGCACGAGCACGGCATTTTTACAGCGGAAGGGGACGAGATAATAAACCGCAAAGAAGAGCGGCAGAAAATAAAAAAGAAACGTAAGGTCGGAAAAGCTCACGGGACGGCTCCTGTCAAAAAATGTTGTGGGAGGGGCGCATCGGCTTAGCGCAGCATGCCGGGTCGAAAATTCGTCAAGAAGCCGCCGGGTAAACCGAAAACCGAGATTTTGGTTTACATGCGGCGGCAAGCGTGCTACAATCCTAAGACGGCGGCTGCGAAATGGCGCAGTGTTTGATGTATTATGTCAATCGTAAACGATAAGCCGCCAACTGTCAACTTCAAAAAGGTAACAATTTCGGTTACATTTTGTAACGGAGGACGCTATGGGAAAAGAAACCGTTTTGGCGCTGCTGCTGCGCGAAAAGGGACGCTTCGTCTCGGGCGAGGCCGTCAGCGCGGAGCTTGGCATCACGCGCGCGGCGATCTGGAAGAGCATCTCCGCGCTGCGCGCGCAGGGGTATGAGATCGAAGCCGTTCCGGGGCGCGGCTACTGCCTCAAGGCATTGCCCGATGTGCTCAGTGAGCAGACCGTGCGCAGCTTTCTGGGCGGGGTGCAGGTGGTCGGCGGGCGCATTGACTGCTTTGATACCATTGATTCGACCAACGCTTACTTAAAACGCATCGCGTTCGACGGCGCGCCGGACGGCACGGTCGCCGTTGCAGCGGAGCAGACGAGCGGGCGCGGCCGGCGCGGCCGCACTTTCCAGAGCGCAGCGGGCAAGGGCGTGTATCTTTCCGTTTTGCTGCGCCCTGAGCTCACTCCCGCGCAGCTCATGCCGCTCACGGGACTCGTTGCCGTTGCAATGAGCCGCGCGGTCGACCGCGTGGGCGGCACGAACGTGCAGATCAAGTGGACGAACGACCTTGTGCTCAACGGCAGAAAGCTTTGCGGTATCCTGACCGAGCTGAGCGTGGAGGGCGAAACGGGCGCGCTGCAATACGTTGTGCCGGGCATCGGCATCAATGTCAGCCAGTGCGAGGAGGACTTCGACGGCGACGTTGCGCAGATCGCAACGTCCATTCTGCGCGAAACGGGCAGGCGCATTTCGCGCGCGGAACTGGCCGCGGCGATGATCGAGGAACTTGACGCGCTCTACGCAGCGCTCAAGTCGGGTGATACGAGTGCGTATCTTGAAGAATACCGCCGCCGCTGCGTGACCATCGGGCGCGAGGTACAGCTTTTGTGGCAGGATACGAAGGAAAAGGTTACGGCGCTGGACGTGGACGAGGAATTCGGTCTCATCGTGCGCCGCGAGAACGGAACGGTCGAGACCGTTCGCACGGGCGAAGTGTCGGTGCGCGGCCTTTACGGATACGTGGAATAAGGGGGCTTTTCTTTGAACATGCTTTGGGAGCTGTTTCTCACCTTTGCCAAGATCGGCGTGATGACCTTCGGCGGCGGCATGGCCATGCTGCCGATCCTTGAGCGCGAGATCGTACAGAACAAAAAGTGGGCGACGGAAGAAGAACTGGTCGATTACTTTGCCATCGGTCAGTGCACGCCGGGCATCATCGCCGTCAATACGGCGACCTTTATCGGGCAGAAGAAAAAGGGCGTCCTCGGCGGCATTGCCGCAACGCTCGGCGTTGTATTCCCCTCTCTTATCATCATCACGGTTCTCGCGGGATTGATCACGAACTTTGCGCATCTTGCGTGGGTGCAGAATGCCTTTGCCGGCATTCAGGTGTGCGTGTGCGTGCTGATCCTGAACGCCGTGCTCAAGCTGCTGAAGAAATCCGTGGTCGATAAGCGCACGGCGGTCATCTTTGCCCTCGTGCTGCTTGGCAGTATGCTGCTGAGCGTTTCGCCGGTGTGGTTCGTGCTGCTTTCGGCGCTTTCCGGCATCGTGCTCAAGGCGCTTGAGGGGAGGGAAGCGAAATGACGCTCTATCTTCGCCTGTACTGGGAGTTTTTCAAAACAGGGCTCTTCGCCATCGGCGGCGGCATGGCGACGCTGCCGTTCCTCAAGGACATCGGCGCGACCACCGGCTGGTTCACGCAGACGGACCTCATGAATATGCTGGCGGTGTCGGAATCCACGCCGGGACCGGTCGGCATCAACATGGCGACCTACGTTGGCTACACGGTGGCTGGCGTGCCCGGCGCGATCATCGCCACCATCGGCGAGGTGACGCCGTCGATCGTCGTTATCCTGATCGTCGCGGCGATGCTTGCAAAGTTCCGCGACAGCAAGGCAGTCGCCGATGCGTTTTACGGGCTGCGCCCGGCCTCCACCGGTCTCATCGGCGCAGCCTGCGCGGGCGTGATGCTCCAGGTGATCGCGGGGATCACGAGCGCGTCGGCGGGCGAGTCCCTGCTGATGAAGTTTTCATGGGACGGTGCGATCAACTGGCGCGGCATCGTCCTTGCGCTGGCGCTGCTCTTCTTCACGCGCTGCGTCAAAAAGACCAAAGACCTGCACCCAATCGTTTTCATCGGCATTTCCGCCGTGATCGGCGTGGTGTTCCACTTCGCGGGCGTGTAAAATAGTCAAAAAGAGAAGATGCCAGGGCGAGCGCTCATAAAACAGTAAAACCGGCCGATGACCATCGGCCGGTTTTTTCATCTGTATACAGCTTGACGGAAAATGGAGCACCCCAGGACGCACCTTGATAGAGAGTATAGAAGTGCCCTTTTGTTCCGAAAGGATTTTTTATCAGTTCGACAAACCTGAAGCTATAAACGCCTTTGCAAATATATCATATCTATTAACTTTACACCGCCTTCATAGATTGGGGTATTATAATTGTCTGTAAAGAAATTTGAAATCTTGTGAGAACGAGCAAATCCACATTTCTCATAAAATGGTATTGTCAGTGGACTATCTCCAGTTCCAACTTGCAAAATAGAATACTCTTTTGCATATTTATTGGCAAGAAAATCAATCAGTACCTTGCCATATCCCATTCCATGATATTTCGGATCAACCGCAATATTCTTGATTTCAAGTATTCCATTACCTTCATCCGTGACAACACATTCAGCTTTTACACCATTGTCTTCAAGCACATACATCGTTCCTTTTTCAAGATAACGGTCAATCATGCTTTCCTGTTCGTCTGCTAATAACAACAATGATATAAACTGCTTTTTATTTTCGTTCACTTCTCGAATTTTCATACAACTTGTTACCCCATCAATTGCCGTCTGCTTTATTTCATCAAACTGGAAGTTGTCAAGCAATTATTTGTCCTCTTCCAAAGAGGTAATGATTACAGCCCCCATTACAACAATTGCAAGAATTGGACCGAGCTGCGGCCAATTCATTATTTCGGCTCCAAATGCACTGCCAAGGTATCCCGAGATAATAGCAATAATGGAAGAAATAGCCACTTTTCTCATATATTCGTACTCCTCTGTTAAATTTCTTCCTTGATCATAGATCAATTCTGCTTTTGCATTTTTTTAATCTTCCGAGGCAATGTGGCTGGCAATGCGCTGCATGATCATGTCGAGCGCGACTAAGTTGTGCCCGCCCTCGAGCACGATGATGTCGGCATACTTGCGGCTCGGCTCGACAAACTGCTCGTGCATGGGCTTGACCGTCGTGAGGTACTGCGTGATGACGCTTTCAAGCGTGCGGCCGCGGTCGCGCACGTCGCGCAGGGCGCGGCGCAGAATGCGCACGTCCGCGTCGGTCTCGACAAAGATCTTGATGTCAAGCATCTCACGCAGCGTGGGATCCTGAAAGATGAGAATGCCCTCGACGATGACGACCTTGCTCGGCAGAATGAGTTCGGTTTCCTCGGTGCGCTGATGGTCGGCGTAGGAGTAAACGGGGCAATGAATGGCCTTGCCGGATTTGAGCTCCTTGAGCTGTTTGACCATCAGATCCGTTTCGAAAGCGTCGGGGTGGTCGTAGTTCTGCTTGCAGCGTTCTTCGAAGGGAAGATCCTGGTGCTTATAATAGCTGTCGTGATGGACGACGCTGATATCGTCACCGAAATGCTGCTTCAAATGCTCGGTGAGAGTCGTTTTGCCGGAGCCGGTGCCGCCCGCAATGCCAATGAAGATGGTGTTCATCGCCGCTTCCTCCGTGAATTGTATTTTATAGGTCAATTATAGGGAGACTTTGGCGGAATTGCAAGGCTGCGCTGCGGAAAGCGACAATTTTTTGCGCATTGCAGTTGACGCGGAAGAAAAAAGCAAGTATTATGTAAAGGAGTACAGCGTGCTTGCGCTGTGCGGCAGATACTTGATTTTTGACAAAAAGAAAGGAGCGTCGGCATGGATCTTCTCAAATGCCCGCGCTGCGGTGAAGAATATTCTCCCAGCTATCGCAGGTGCCCGTTCTGCGAGGAGGGCGACCACCCCCGTAAGGTCAAGCACAACTCCGGCAAGCACAATTCCGGCAAACAGAACGGCGGCCGGCGTGTTTCGGATAAAAAGCAGACCCACTCCGCCCGCGGCGCGATGGCGGCGGTGCTGGTCGTGGTGCTGCTGCTTTTGAGCTGGTCGCTCTTCGGCGAAAAGATCGTCGCAAAGATCAACCCCGATGACGCTGACCCGTTACCCGGCGTGCAGGACGACAGCAACAAGCCGGTCGACGGAGATACAGACGCAGACGGCGAGGCCGATCCGAGTATCGGCGAGGAGCCGAACGTGGGCGATGTGACGGGCGGCGAAACGACCGATCCCGGCACGACGGCTCCGGTCACTCCGACGGTGGACGCCTCGGCGCTGAGCATCAAGACCAACGTCGGTACGACGCTTTCCAAGGACGCGAACGGCACCTTCGACTGTACGATCAAGCCGAGCGAATCCATTCGTCTGAGCGTTTCCGGAACGGACGCAGCCACCACCTGGGCGGTGGCGGACGCGAGCGTTCTGTCCATCTCGGCAGACGGTACGATCTCTCCCATCAAGACGGGCATCACGACCGTGACGGCCTCGGTCGGCGGCGCGGTGCTGTCGATCATCGTGCGCATCAAATAAAATACGCGGTAAAAGAGCGGCCTTTCGGCCGTTCTTTTTTTGCGCAAAAGGAGAGGCCCTCCTTGCAAGGCACTCCTGCCTGTGCTACAATTACCTTGAAGAAGTGTTTTCAGGAGCAATTGATTATGACGACCCGTGAATTTCAAAAAAAGCAGCCGCTTTCCATTCTTTTTGCCTACTTCAAGCCGCACCGCGGCCTGTTTGCCTTAGACCTTGTCTGCGCGACGATCGTCGCGCTCATTGACCTTGCCTTCCCGATGGTCACGCGCAAGTCGATGTACGATCTGCTGCCCCAGCAGCAGTACCGCGCGTTTTTTGTCGTCATGGGCGTGATGATGGCGACGTTTATCGTGCGCGCGCTTTTGTACTATGTGATCGCCTACTGGGGGCACACGTTCGGTATCCGCGTAGAGGCGGATATCCGCCGCGACCTCTTCATTCACGTGCAGGAGCTGGACGTCAGCTTTTTTGACCATAACCGCACGGGTCAGCTCATGAGCCGGCTGACGAGCGACCTCTTCGAGATCACGGAGCTTGCCCATCACGGGCCGGAGGACCTGCTCATCTCCACGCTGACGATCATCGGCGCGCTTGTTATCATGTTCTCCATCGAGTGGCGGCTTGCCCTTGTGGTGGCGTGCATTCTGCCGGTGTTTATCGCCGTTATCATGTCGCGCCGCAGCAAGATGGGCGCGGCTTCGCGCAACGAAAAGCAAAAGACCGCCGCCATCAATGTCGGCATCGAATCGTCGCTCTCCGGCATTCGTACGGCGCGTGCTTTTGCCAACGAGGACGAGGAGATCGACAAATTCAACACCGCGAACGAGGAATTCAAGGTTTCCAAGCGTGCTTTCCACCATGAAATGGGCGTATTCAACGCGACGATGGAATTTTTCATGACGCTGCTCTCCGCCGCCGTCATCACGGTGGGCGGCTACCTCATCATGCGCGGCGAGATCAACTACATTGACCTCATCACCTTTTCGCTCTACATCACCGCTTTTATCAGCCCCGTGCGCAAGCTCGCCAATTTTTCCGAGATCTTTGCGCGCGGCTTTGCCGGTCTCGAGCGCTTCACCGCGCTGATGCGCGTGGAGCCTGCGCTGAAGGACGCGCCGGACGCGAAGGAACTTACGAACTGCCGCGGCGAGATCGACGTTGACCATGTGAGCTTTTCCTATGGGGAAACAGAGGGAGAGGGTGTGCTGCATGACGTGAGCGTCCATGTTACGCCCGGCGAGATGCTTGCCATCGTGGGGCCATCCGGCGGCGGAAAATCGACGCTCTGCCAGCTCATTCCCCGCTTTTACGAGGTCAGCGACGGTGCGATCCGCATCGATGGGGAGGACGTGCGCGCCCTCACGCAGACCTCGCTCCACCGCGCCATCGGCGTTGTGCAGCAGGACGTGTTCCTCTTTGCAGACACCGTGCGCGAAAATATCCGCTACGGCCGCCCGGACGCGACGGACGAGGAGATCGTCGAGGCGGCGAAGCGCGCGGAGATCTACGACGACATCATGGCCATGCCGCACGGCTTCGACACCTACGTCGGCGAGCGAGGCACGATGCTCTCCGGCGGGCAGAAGCAGCGCGTGTCCATCGCGCGGATCTTCCTCAAAAACCCACCCATTCTCATTCTGGACGAAGCCACGAGCGCGCTCGACAGCGTGACGGAGGTGAAGATCCAGCATGCTTTTGACGAGCTTTCGCGCGGGCGCACAACGCTTGTGATCGCGCACCGGCTCTCCACCATTCGCTCGGCAGACCGTATCCTCGTTATCGAGGACGGGCGCATCGTCGAGCAGGGCAGCCACGACGCACTTTTAGCGAAAAACGGCGAGTACGCCTCCCTCTGGCGCACGCAGAACGGAGCGTGCTGATGGACAGAAGGCAGCTATTGGATCGCGCCGCGCAAAGCGGCGAGGAGCGCGTGCTGCTGGCGCATATCCTCGATAAATGCGAGCAGAGCCGGCAGCGCAATATTCCCGCGGCGACAGATTTTTTAAGCCCCGCCGAGCAGCACGCGGCGCAGGAGCTGCTGCACGCCGCCGCCATTCACGAAGGCTACGCCTTTCGCGGCGGTTATGAGCGCGCGGAGCGGAAAATGCTCTTTTTCCTGCCCGACTGGCAGGAGGAAGCGGACGAGAGCGAATCCATGACGGCGCTGCGCTGTACCTACCGCAAAGAGGACACGCTGACGCACCGGGACTTTCTCGGCTCGCTCATGGCGCAAGGCATCACGAGGGAAAAGCTTGGCGACATTCTGGTGTCGGAAGGCTCGTGCGACCTGATCGTTTCGCGCGACATTGCGCCCTATCTGCTGCAAAATGTGACGAGCGCGGGGCGGGTGAAGCTCTCGGTCACAGAGATAAAACTTTCTGAACTCAATGTCCCCGCGCTCAAGGTCAAGGAGATCCGCGACACGGTTTCGACGCTGCGGCTCGACGCGGTGGCGGCGAGCGGCTTTTCGATGAGCCGCGGCAAGGCGCAGGAGCTCATCTCCTCCGGGCGCGTACAGCTCAACCACCGCGAAACGCTCAAGGCGGACGCGCCCGTTGCGCAGGGAGATGTGGTCTCCGCGCGCGGGCTTGGAAAATTCGAGGTCGCCGAGGTCGGGGGTCTCAGCAAAAAGGGAAGAACGGCGCTGTTGCTGCGCCGATACTTGTAAGGAGAAGAATGCAATGACGATGGAAGAAAAGATCGCGCGCATCAACGCGCTGGCGCGCAAGGCCAAGGCCGAGGGACTGACCGACGATGAGCGCGAGGAGCAGGCGCAGCTGCGCCGCGACTATATCGACTCGGTGAAGGCGAACCTCAAGTCGCAGCTCGACTCGCTGTATGTGCTCGATGAAAAGAGCGGCAAAAAGACGAACATCATCGACTTTGAACGCGAGCGCGCCGCAAGAGCGGGCGAAAAAAAGGAGAAAAAATAAATGAGTAAGGAATTTGAGTACGACCCCGAGAGCGGCTCGTTTCGCTTTGACGAGGGAGACAAAACGCCAAAGAAAAAAGATGGCGGCGACATCGGCAGCTGGATCATCATTGCGGCGCTCTTTGCCTTCGGCCTGTGGCCGATCGGCCTGATCGCGCTCATTTCCAAGCTTTCCGACAAGCCGAAGAAGGCGAGCGCACCGCGCAGCGGCATGCGCACGAGCACCAGCCCGAACGCGAACGTTACGGCGCGCAGTACGAACAAGGTAGAAAAGACCGTTGTGCAGACAGCGAAGAAGATGAACCGCGCGCCGAAGACTTCCGACAAGACCGCGCGCATCCTCTTAATCATCGGCGCGGCCATCACCTGCATTTTCGGCATCAGTCTTGTGGCCATGCTGGGGGAGGTCATCGCCTACGGCTGGTATTCCTACATGATGGAAGACCTCTTCCCCATGTGCGGCTTCTTTGCCGGCGGTGTTGCCATGCTCGTCGCCGGGCAGCGGATGAAGCGCCGCAGCGCGCGTGTCGCGCGCTACCTTGCCGTGATGGGCAAGCGCAGCCACATTGCTGTGGACGAACTCTGCGCCGTGACGGGCAAGAGCCGCAAAAAGGTCGAAAGCGACCTTGACTTCATGGTGGAAAAGGGACTGCTCGGCGCGGGCGCTTATCTGGACAGCGGGCGAGGAATGTTCTTCCGCAACGCCAACGCCTTTGCCGACTATGCGAACGAAACGGCGAAGAAGGCAAACGTCACACCCAAGGAAGCGAACGAGGGCTACGCGGGCGCGCTGCGCGCCATTCGCAGCGCGAACGACCGCATCGCCGACCCCGTGCTGAGTGAAAAGATCGACCATCTTGAGACTGTCGCAGGCAAGATCTTCCGCGAGGTGGAGCAGCACCCGGAAAAGCAGCAGCAGGCCGCGACCTTCCTCAACTATTATCTGCCCACCACGCTCAAGCTGCTCGACAGCTACGCCAAATTTGAGGAGGCGGGCATCGAGGGAGAAAATCTTTCCCGTGCGCAGGAGCGCATCGAAGAGACAATGGACGCCCTCATCAAGGGCTTTGACAAGCAGCTCGACGACCTTTACCGCAGCGAGGCGATGGATATTGACAGCGACATTCGCGTGATGGAGAACATGCTCCGCCGCGATACGGCGAGCGTGGAGGAGGATTTCGGCCTCGGCGGCGCCGCTGCGCAGCGCGCGCCGGACGAGGAATAAGGCGCATGCGGTGTGATGCAGTCTCATATGCTCTATGATGAGAAAGGACAAGAGGTATGAAGCAAACCGGCAGACGATTTGACGCTGCTGCCTTTTACGGCGGCACGAACAGCGAGGCCTACCGCTATCTCGGCGCGCACCGCACGCGGCGGGCGGGAAAAGACGGCTACGTGTTCCGCGTGTGGGCGCCGAACGCTGCGTATGTGTCCGTCGTGGGAGATTTCTGCGCCTGGAACGGATACGACCACCCGATGACGCGCAACGCCGACGGCTTTTGGGAATGCTTTGTCGCGGGACTGAAGCGTTATGACACGTATAAGTTCGCCGTCACCTCGCAGAGGGGCGACACGGTGCTCAAGACCGACCCCTACGCCTTCCACGCCGAGACCCGCCCCGGCACAGCCGGCAAGCTCTACGATCTTGGCGGGTATCGTTGGGGCGATGACGAATGGCGCAAAAACCGCGCGAAAGCGCCCATCGACCGCTCTCCGCTCAATATTTACGAGGTCCATCTCGGCTCATGGCGGCGGCGCGAGAACGGTGATTTTTACGATTACCGCACGCTTGCCCATGAGCTGGCAGACTATGTTCTGGATCTTGGCTACAACTGCGTGGAGTTCATGCCCGTGACGGAGTATCCGCTCGACGATTCCTGGGGTTACCAGTGTACCGGCTATTTTGCCGCGACATCGCGCTACGGAACGCCCAAGGATTTTATGTACTTTGTCGACCACCTGCACCGCAAGGGGATCTCCGTTCTCCTTGACTGGGTGCCCGCGCACTTCTGCAAGGACGAGCACGGCCTCATCGACTTCGACGGTACGTCCTGCTACGAATACGCAGACCCCAATAAGCGTGAGCACGAGGGGTGGGGGACGCGCGTTTTCGACTATGGCCGCGGCGAGGTGAAGAGCTTTCTCCTTTCCTCTGCTGCGTTCTGGCTGCGGGAATTTCATCTCGACGGCCTGCGCGTGGACGCAGTCGCGTCCATGCTGTACCTTGACTATGGGCGCGAAAACGGCCGCTGGACGCCGAACAAAGATGGCGGACACGAGAATTTAGAAGCCATCGACTTTTTGCGCGCGCTCAATGAAACGGCGTTTTCTGTCGATCCGAATGTACTGATGGTCGCAGAGGAGTCGACCGCGTGGCCGCTCGTCACGCGCCCGGCAAAGGACGGCGGCCTCGGCTTCAACCTCAAGTGGAATATGGGCTGGATGAACGACATGTGCCACTACCTGAAGCTCGACCCGTGGTTCCGTCAGTTCCACCACAAGGACATCACCTTTTCGCTGATGTATGCCTTCTCGGAGAATTTCGTCCTGCCGATCTCGCACGACGAGGTCGTGCACATGAAGGGTTCGCTTCGCGGCAAGATGCCCGGCGACAACTGGCAGCAGCTCGCGGGCGTGCGCGCATTCACAGCGTACCTTCTTGCCCACCCGGGCAAAAAGCTTACCTTCATGGGAGCGGAGCTTGGGCAGTGGCACGAGTGGGACTTTGCTTCCCAGCTTGACTGGTATTTACTCGAAAATCAAGAAAACCAGCAGACCCAGCAGTTTTTCAAGGATATCAACCGCTTTTATCTATCGCAGAGTCCCCTCTGGTCGATCGACTTTTCGTGGGAAGGCTTTGAATGGCTCGTTGCCGACGACAACTGCAACAATGTGGTCGTCTTTGTCCGGCGCGACCGGGAGGGACGCGAGCTGATCGCCGCTGTCAACTTCTCGCCCGTCGGTCAGGCGGAGTACCGCTTTGGCGTGCCGCCGAAAAAAACCTACCGAGAGGTATTCACCACCGATCTTGCCGCCTACGGCGGCACAGGGGACTGGTGCAACGAAGAGCCGATCGAAACGGAGGGCATTCCGTCGCACGGGAAGCCCTGTTCGCTGTGCGTGAAGATCCCGCCGCTCGGCGCGGCGTTCTTCTCGGGCGAGGGCGAGTGGCATGGGGAGAAGAGCGAGGAGCCGACCGGAGAGACTCTGGCCGAGCAGTGACAAGGAGGAGAGAACAAGCGTGAAAAAAGAATGTATCGCCATGCTGCTTGCCGGCGGGCAGGGCAGCCGGCTCTATGTGCTCACGGAAAATATGGCGAAGCCCGCCGTACCGTTCGGCGGCAAGTTCCGCATCATTGATTTTCCGCTCTCGAACTGCGCCAACGCGGGCATTGACACCGTGGGCGTACTGACGCAGTACCGCCCGCTGGAGCTCAACCGCTACATCGGCTCCGGTCAGCCGTGGGATCTTGACCGCGCAGACGGCGGCGTACATATCCTGCCGCCGTATCAGAGCGCGAACGGCGCCTCGTGGTACAAGGGAACGGCCAATGCCATCTTCCAGAACATCGGCTTTGTCGATATGTACGACCCCGAGTATGTGCTTATCCTCTCGGGCGACCATATTTACAAGATGAACTATGCCAAGATGCTCGACCAGCACAAAAAGACAGGGGCGGATTGCACCATCTCCGTGATGGAGGTACCTTGGGAAGATGCACCGCGCTTCGGCATCATGAATGTGGACGGGACGGACACGGTCACGGAATTTGAAGAAAAGCCCGCACAGCCAAAGAGCAACCTTGCTTCGATGGGCATTTATATTTTCACGTGGAAAAAGCTGCGCGCCTACCTCATCGAGGACGAGGGCGACGAGACGAGCAGCAATGACTTTGGTAAGAACATCATTCCCAAAATGCTGCAAAACGGCGAAAAGATGTCCGCCTACCGCTTTTCCGGTTACTGGAAGGACGTCGGCACACTCGATTCGCTCTGGGATGCGAACATGGACATGCTCGCCACCGGCAGCGGACTTGACTTGCTCGAAAAGGACTGGCCGATCTACGGCCGCTCCACCTCCGCGCCGCCGGCGTATCTCGGCAAAAGGGCGCATGTGGAGCACAGTGTCATTGCCCGCGGCTGCACGGTGGAGGGCGAGGCGGAGAACTCCGTCCTCTCTGAGCGATGCACGGTGGAGGAGGGCGCGAGCGTGCAGTATTCTATCTTGATGCCCGGCGCGGTCGTCAGGAAGGGAGCGCGCGTCTCCTATGCCATCATCGGCGAGAACGGCGTGGTTGGCGAGCGCGCGCTGGTCGGCGAGCCGCCGGAGGCGGTCGCACCCGAAAACTGGGGCATCACAGTGCTTGGCCCCGGCGCGGCGGTGGCAGAGGACTATGTGCTGCCCGCCAACCGGATGCGCAGCGTGGACGGAAAGGAGACGGTACGATGAACGGATTACACGGTATCATCTTTGCCTATGCGAAAACACCCGGCCTTCGTGAGCTGACGGAGGAACGCATGCCCGGCTCCGTGCCGTTCGGCGGGCGCTGCCGCGCGGTGGACTTTATGCTCTCCAACATGGCGGGCGCAGGCATTACAGACGTTGGCGTCGTGCTGCACGGCAACTACCAGAGCCTGCTTGACCACATCGGCAACGGCAAGACCTGGGACATGGCGCGCAAGAACGGCGGACTCAAGCTCCTGCCGCCCTTTGCCGATGTGCGCCGCTTCGGTGGAGAGATTTTCCGCGGCAAGCTTGAGGCGCTTGCCGGCGTTCGCTCGTATCTGTGTGAGATCCGGCAGGAATATGTTGTCCTGTCCGACAGTGACCTCATCATCAACCTTCCCTTGCAGGACGTGCTGAACGCGCACATCGAGAGCGGCGCGGACATCACCTGCGTCTGCACCGGAAACGAACAGTTTGTGGAAAATGCAACGTATTTTACGCTCGATGAAGAAAAGCGCATCACGGAAACGCGCTGCGCGCCGCATCAGGCAAGCGGCTGCCGCAGCCTGGAGATCTACCTTCTGAGCCGCGATCTGCTCATTTCCCTTGTGGACGAGTGCGCTGCGCAGGATAAATACAGCTTCCGCAGAGATGTGCTCTGCGCGAAAGGGAAGGAACTCAATCTGCGCGCCTTCCTCTGGAACGGCTTTGCCGCGCAGCTGCGCACGGTGCAGGAATACTACGAGCGCAGCATGCAGCTTTTAAACCCGGCCGTGCGCGCCGAGCTTTTCTGCGCCGAGCGTCCGATCCTTGCCAAGGAGGACGATGAGGCCGCGTCCTATATTGCGCCCGATTCGCACTGTGTCGATTCTCTCATCGCCGACGGCTGCCAGATCGAGGGCAGCGTGGAGGGCAGCATTCTCTTCCCCGGCGTGAAGGTCGGCAAGGGGAGCAGCGTGAAAAACTGCATTCTTTTCAAAAACACCGTGGTGGAGGACGGCGTAACGCTCAGGTGCGTTATCGCCGACAAGGACGTGCGTGTGCGCGGCGGCGGTACGCTCATCGGACACGAAAGCTACCCGCTTGTTGTGAGCAAGGGAAGCGTCATCTGATGAGGAACAACCGGAAGAAAGGAGCTTTCGTATGAACATTCTGTATGTGACGAGCGAGGCGGTGCCGTTTTGCAAAACGGGCGGCCTTGCCGATGTGGCGGGGAGCCTTCCGCAGGCGCTCGCCGCGAACGGCGACCGCGTGAGCGTCATTCTGCCGCTTTACGAGCGCGTGAAGAACCAGTGGGGCGATCAGCTCCATTTTGAAAGGTGGACATTCGTACGCCTTGCGTGGCGCAGCGTTTACTGCGGCCTTTTTTCCCTTGAGCGTGACGGCGTCACGTGGTATTTTGTCGATAACGAGGCATATTTCCGCCGCAGCGAGCTTTACGGCTACTATGACGACGGCGAGCGCTTTGGCTTTTTCTCCCGCGCGGTGACAGAACTGCTCAAGTCCCTGCCGCAAAAGCCCAACGTTGTCCACTGCAACGACTGGCAGAGCGCGCTTGTGCCGATCTACATCAGGGACGAGGCCGTGCGCGACGACTTCTATAAAGGGATCCGCACCGTGATCACGGTGCATAATATCGAGTATCAGGGGCGCTACGGCCGCGAAACGCTTGAGGATCTGTTCGGTCTCGATCGCGGTTGGTTCGACGGCGGAACGATCGAATTCAGCGGCGATGTGAACCTTTTGAAGGGGGCAATCGTTACGGCTGACGCCGTGACCGCCGTGAGCCCGACCTACGCCCAGGAACTCAAATACGCCTACTTCGCCCACGGGCTTGAAAACGTGATGAACATGAACGCGCGCAAGCTCCACGGTGTGCTCAACGGTATCGATATGCAGCGCTACGATCCCGCACATGACAAAAATCTTGCCGCATCTTACTCGCCCGGCGACCTTGCGGGAAAGCAGGCGGACAAGGCGGCGCTGCAGCGCATGCTCGGCTTGCAGGAGAGAGCGGATACGCCGGTCCTTGCCATGGTCTCGCGCCTTGTTTCGCACAAGGGCCTTGACCTTGTGTGCGAAACGCTCGATTCTTTCATGCAAAAGGACGTGCAGCTCGTCGTGCTCGGCAAGGGCGATGCGAAGTATGAGACATTTTTCAACTATGCCTGCCGGCGCTACGGCGGGCGCATGGCCGTCCACCTTGGCTACTCCGAAGAGCTTGCCATGCAGATCTACGCGGGCGCGGATCTTTTCCTGATGCCCTCGAAGAGCGAGCCGTGCGGCCTTTCCCAGATGATTGCCATGCGCTACGGCGCAGTGCCCATCGTGCGCGAGACCGGCGGATTAAAGGATACCGTCCACGCCTATGAGGCATGGAACGGGCAGGGCAACGGCTTCACCTTTGCAAACTACAACGCGGGCGATATGTGCTATGTGATCTGCGAGGCCATTGACCTTTACCATGACAACAAGGGCGCCTACGCGATGCTCCAGCAGCGCGGCATGACCGCGGATTTCAGCTGGACGCGCTCGGCGCAGGAATACCGCAACATTTACAAATCCATCTGTCGATAAAGAAAAGGAAAACGATCTATGACCATTGACTCTGTGAAGAACATGAAAGAAGCGCTGTGCGAAAAGCTGAAGGTCAGCTTCGGCAGCACCGTGGAGGAGGCGAACGATGCGCAGATGATGCGCGCGAGCGCCCTTGTCCTGCGCGACGTGATGGCCGAGCGCAGCGTGGACAGCATGCGCGAGAATCGCGCGGAACATCGCCGGCAGGTACACTACCTGTCGATGGAATTTCTGATGGGCCGCAGCCTGATGAAAAACGCGTTCAATTTAGGCGTCGGCGAAATTCTGACCGAAGCGCTCGACGAGCTGGGCTTCCGCGCAGCGGACGTCTTTGAATGTGAGCCGGACGCGGGCCTCGGCAACGGCGGTCTCGGCCGCCTTGCCGCGTGCTATCTCGATTCCATGACGACGCTCGACATTCCTGCCGCGGGCTACTCCATCTGCTATGAGCTGGGTATTTTCCGCCAGCGCATCGTCGACGGCCAGCAGGTCGAGCTGCCGGACAACTGGAAGGATCTCGGCGGGGCGTGGCTGCTGCCGAAGCCGCAGGAGACCGAAACCGTGCGCTTTGGCGGTACGATCCGCCAGTTCTGGGACGGCGGGCGGCTGCACGTCGTGCCAGAGGGTGCGACTGAGGTGCTGGCTATCCCCTGTGACATGGAGATCGCGGGCTATGGAACGAATCACGTGAATACGCTGCGCCTTTGGGACGCAAAGTCTCCCGTGCCGCTCGATATGTCGCTCTTTTCCAGGGGCGAGTACCTGCGCGCGCAGGAGCAGCACGCCATGGCGGAGACCATCGCCAAGGTGCTCTACCCCGAGGATAACCACCCAGAGGGCAAGAGCCTGCGCTTAAAGCAGCAGTACTTCTTCGTTTCGGCCACGGTGCAGTCCATCGTGCGCAAGCACATCGAGGTCTACGGTACGGCGGAGAACTTCCACGAAAAGAATGTGATCCAGATCAACGACACGCACCCTGCGCTTGTGATTCCCGAGCTGATGCGCATTCTGATGGACGATGCGGGCCTCGACTGGGATACGGCGTGGCACATCACCACCCATTCCGTCGCCTATACGAACCACACGGTGCTTGCCGAAGCGCTTGAGCGCTGGCCGCAGGAGCTGATGCAGTCGCTGCTGCCGCGCATCTGGCTGATTCTCACGGAGATCGCGCGCCGCTATCAGGAAAAGATCGAAAACTACTACCACGACCCCGCCAAAACGAGCGAGCTTGCCATCATCTGGGACGGTCAGGTGCGTATGGCGAACCTCTGCATCGCCGGCGGCATGGCCGTGAACGGTGTGAGCGCCCTGCATTCCGACATTCTGCGCAACGATGTTTTCAAATATCAGTGCGCCATGGAGCCGGAAAAGTTCAAGAACGTGACAAACGGCATCGACCACCGCCGCTGGCTCGCGCAAATCAATCCGCGGCTCGATGAGCTGGTGCGCGCGCTTGCGGGCGGAGATGAGTATCTGCTGCACCCCGAGGCGCTCAAAAAGCTCGAGGCGCACGTGAATGATACCACGGTGCTGGAGCGTCTCGGCGAGATCAAGCGTGCCAACAAGTTGGACTTTGCCGCCTACGTCAAAAAGACGCAGGGCGTTGTGCTCAATACCGATGCGATCTTTGATGTGCAGGTCAAGCGCCTGCACGAGTATAAGCGTCAGCTTTTGAACGCGATGCATATTCTCTACCTCTATCAGCAGCTGCAAAACGACCCCGGCCGCGCCATGCAGCCGCGCGTGTTCCTCTTCGGCGCGAAGGCCGCGCCCGGCTACGCCGTCGCCAAGCGCATCATTCGCCTCATCAACTCTATGGCGGCCGAGATCAATGCGGACCCCATCTGCCGCGACAAGCTACAAGTGGTATTCCTTGAAAACTACCGCGTGTCGCTCGCCGAGCATCTGATGCCCGCGAGCGAGGTGAGCCAGCAGATCTCCACCGCTGGCAAGGAAGCCAGCGGCACAGGCAACATGAAGTTCATGATGAACGGCGCGCTGACCGTCGGCACGCTTGACGGCGCAAATGTCGAGATGCACGAGGTGCTCGGCGATGAGAACATGTTCCTCTTCGGCCTGCACGCCGACGAGGTCGTGCGCTTGAAGCGCGAGGGCTACACCCCGCAGAAGCTCTATGCACGCGACGAAAACCTGCGCTGCGTGATCGACAAGCTCAAGCAGGGCTTTTCCGATGGCAACACCTACGAGGATCTTGCCTCGCGCCTGCTGCTGAACGACGAGTATATGCTCTTGCAGGACTTCGCGTCCTACTGCGCCGCCGAGCAGCGCATGGTGGAGACCTATGCAAGGAGCGAGGACTGGAACCGCAAGTCGCTTCTCAACATCGCGCGCAGCGGCATCTTTGCTGCCGACCGCGCCGTCGCGCAGTACGCCGATACAATCTGGCACGTAGAACACAAGTGAAATATTTCAAGAAAGGGACAGCGAAGCTGTCCCTTTCTTGCGTCGGGTGATGTTTTCCCCAGTATTGACAGCTATGATATAATCGTGCATGACTGAAAATATGAGAAAACAGAGGAAAACGCTATGGAATTCACACAGGGCGTGCGCTTTGATTCGCTCGGCCTCACGGAAGAGGTACAGCGCGCGCTGAAAAAGAAGAATATCGAGGAGAGCACCCCCGTGCAGGCGGGCTGCATTCCGCCGATGCGCGAATGGAAGGACGTCATTGCCAAGGCGCCCACCGGAACGGGCAAGACCTTCGCCTTCGGCATTCCTATCATTGAGCATATCGAACCGGGCAGCGAGGAGACCGAAGCGGTCATTTTAGCGCCCACGCGCGAGCTTGCCATGCAGATCACAAACGAGCTGCGCGACCTGTGCGTATATCTTCCGGGCGTGCGCATTGTGTGTCTCTACGGCGGCGCGCCCATCGGCAAACAGATCGACGCGCTCAAAAAGCGTCCGCAGATCGTTGTCGCCACCCCCGGCCGCCTGAGCGACCACATGAAGCGCCGCACCGTCAAGCTCGACAATGTCAAGACCGTTGTGCTCGACGAGGCCGACCGCATGCTCGACATGGGCTTTATCCACGATGTGACGCGCATTCTCGACAAGCTCAAGAGCCGCCGCAACCTCGGCATGTTCTCCGCGACCATCTCGCGCGAGGTCATGGACATCAGCTGGATGTATCAGCGCGACCCCGAGGAGATCACCGTGCAGGCGAAGGAAGAGAACAAGCCCGACATTGCGCAGTATCGCATCGACGTGGACCAGAACGACAAGGCGCACGTCATGGCGCAGATCATTCGCGCCGAGGGGCACGAGCGCGTGATGGCCTTTTGCAACACAAAGGGCATGGCGGAGCGGCTCAAGGCCTTTTTGATGATGGAAGGACTCGATGTCGACTGCATTCACGGTGATATTCCGCAGAAAAAGCGCGAGGCCGTCATGGCGCGCTTCCGCCGCGGCGAGCTGCCGGTCTTTGTTGCGACCGATGTGGCCGCGCGCGGCATCGACGTGGACGATGTGGACGCGGTATTCAACTATGATGTGCCGCTCGAAAACGAATATTACGTGCACCGTATCGGCCGCACGGGGCGCGCCAAGCGGCGCGGCGTCGCCTATACGCTTGTATCGGACTATCCTTCCGGCATGCGTCTGGACGCGATCGCCAAATACACCGGCGGCGAGGTGAAAAAGGCGCATCTGGACGAGAACGGAAAGCTGGTCGAAGGCTGACGGAGGATCTTTTCACTGCATGGGAGCAGAACAAAAGGGAGCATTTCTTTTTTAAGAGATGCTCCTTTTTGCATAGGCCAGCGGCGATAATTTGGTAACAAATTGTAACTTTTCACGCTCCTGCCTTTACAAGAGCAGAAAATTTCGCTATAATGAAGCGCATGTTACGATACTGGAGCGGCGGCTTACCGCGCTTTTTAATAGGAGAGACTATGAAAACGATAAAACGGATCGCAGCGCTGTTGCTTGGCACAACGCTGCTGCTTGGGCTGTTGTCCGGCTGCGGCAATAAAAAACAGGGGAATGAAAAGCTCGTTCTCAACGTGGGCGTCTGCGGCGCGATCGACTCGCTCGATCCCGCGATGAACACCGATACGGACGCCGACAGCATTTTTCATGCCCTGTACGAAAACCTGATGCGCGAGAGCGACGACGGCAGCGGCGAGGTGATGCTCACCAACGGCATGGCGAAGGAATATACCGAGGAAACGAACTATGACGGCACCGTGACCTACCGCTTCACGCTGCGCTCTACCGCGCGCTGGTCGGACGGGGAGAAGGTGACGGCGGACGATTTTGTCTATGCCTGGCAGCGCCTGGCCGACCCTGCGACCAATTCTCCGAACCATTCGCTGATGAGCGTGGTGGCAGGCTACGATGAGGTGCGCGAAACCGGCAACAAGGCAAAGCTTCAGGTCTCTGCCAAGGATAAATCCACCTTTGTCGTTACACTGAGCGCGCCTTGCGCGTACTTTATCGAGGGCATCTGCACGGCGGTCGCCACGATGCCGCTGCGCCGCGATTTGACGGAAGACGGCGCCGGCTTTGATATGCCGAATGTTGTGAGCAACGGCGCATATCATGTGAGCGCGTGGTCCAAGAGCAGCAAGCTGACGGCGGTGCGCAACGAGGAGTATTACGAAGCGCGTCTGGTTGGCCCAGATGAGCTTGGCTTTGTTTTTGCTTCCGGCTCGGAAGAGGCGTGGAAGCTTTACGAGGCGGGTGACATTGACTATATCGCCCACCTGCCCGACAGTGTGATCGCCGAACTTTCACAAGATGAAAACTGGAAGCCGACGGCGGTGTATGCAACGGCGTGCGTGCTTTATAACCACGAGAGCGACCTCTTCTCAAACGAACATATCCGCGAGGCATTCGATCTTGCCATCGACCGTGCGGCCGCTGCGGCAGCAGGCGGCGCGGAAAATACGCCTGCCACGGGGCTTGTTCCCTCCGGCATTCCGGATTCCGGTGAAACGGACGATGACTTCCGCACGACCGGCGGCGTGCTTCGCAGCATTGACGAGGAAGACGTGAACGCGCGGCAGGCGGAAGCGCGTGAGGAGCTGAGCTACGCGGGCTATTACAGCACGAGCATGTTCCCGCCGATCGAGCTTTTGTATGTCACCGGTACGGAAAATGACGCCGTGGCTGCGGCGCTGCAGAACATGTGGAGTACGACGCTCGGCGTGACGGTGATGCTGCGCGGCGTGACGCAGGCGGAATACAATGCGCGCATGGAAGCGAAAAATTATGAGCTTGCGCTGCAAAAGATCACCGCACTCTATGATGATGCGATGGGCTTTCTTGACCGCTGGTGCAGCGAGAGCGAGCAGAACCTGATCAACTATGAAAACGGCACTTACGATGTGCTGATCGGTGTAGCAGCGGCATCGGAAAACCTTGTGGCGCGCACAGCGTTTCTTCACGATGCAGAGATGATGCTCTTCGACGATATGGCGCTCTCGCCGGTGTATTTTGACGGCACGGCGCACCTGCTGCGCGATACGCTGCGCGGCGTATACACCGATGGATTTGGCAACAGCTATTTCACCGGTGTGCGCGTGAATACGGACTGAACTGGAGCAAACGAAACCAAACGACAGCATTTTCTCAAAAAGCTGTCGTTTTTTCTGTATTTGACAGAAAACTTGCAGAAAGTGCTTGCATTTCGTGCACGAACATACTACAATACAAGCCTTGGGCCGATTGATCGCCCACCATTATTTGTTATGAAGGTGTAACTATGACTGCCATCTTGAATCTGGCTTTTGCGCTGCTCGCAGGGCTTTTGATGACGCGTATTTTCAGCCGCTGGCACCTGCCTGATGTTACGGCATTTCTTGTGACGGGTGTTCTGATCGGGCCGTTCGTGCTCGGCCGCCTCGGCATCCCCGGCCTCGGCTTTGCAGGTTACGATCAGGTCGAGGCGCTGAGCATGATCTCCGATGTGGCGATGGGCTTTATCGCGTTTTCCATCGGCAATGAGTTCCGCCTCAGTCAGCTTAAAAAGACCGGCAAGCAGGCAATGGTCATCGGCGTTCTGCAGGCACTTGCCGCGCTGGCCTTTGTCGATGTCGCGCTTGTCGTGTTCCACTTTATGCGTCCTGACGTGCTCTCCGTTCCTGCGGCGATCACCCTCGGCGCCATCGCCACGGCTACCGCACCGGCGACCACGCTGATGGTCGTGCGCCAGTACAAGGCCAAGGGTGAGCTCACTGACCTGCTGCTGCCGATCGTCGCGCTCGACGATGCGGTGGGTCTCATTGCGTTCGCCGTTTCCTTCGGCATCGCCCGCGCGATGGACAGCGCGCAGTTCAGCGTTGCAAGCATCCTGCTCTCTCCACTCATCGAGATCGTCGGCTCGCTGCTGCTCGGCGCGATCGCGGGCTTTGTCCTCACGAAGCTTGAGACGATGTTCCGCTCGAACTCCAACCGTCTCTCGCTGAGCATTGCATTCATTTTCCTGATGGTCGGCCTCTCCGCGGTAGAGTTTACCGTTGCAGGCGTGGAGTGCGGCTTCTCTCCGCTGCTCGTGTGCATGATGCTCGGCACGGTGTTCTGCAACATCTGCCCGCTGTCCGATGATCTCATGGAGCGTGCGGACAGATGGAGCACGCCGATGCTCGCGGTGTTCTTTGTCATCAGCGGCGCAAACCTGCGCCTGAGCGTCTTTTCTCAAGGCGTGCTCGTGCTCATCGGCGTTGTGTACATCATCGCACGCTCGGCCGGCAAGTATTGCGGCGCGCGCTGGTCGGCCAAGGCGGTGGGCTGTGACCACACGGTGCAGAAGTACCTTGGCATCATGCTGCTGCCGCAGGAGGGTGTGGCGCTCGGTATGTGCGTGAGCGCGCAGGCGCTCGGCGCGGACGGCGAGCTGATCCGCAACATCATTCTCTTCTCCGTGCTCATCTACGAGCTGGTCGGTCCGGTGGCAACGAAGGAATCCCTCAAGGCGGCTGGCGCGATCACCGAAAAGCCCAAGGAGGTGCTCGAGCGCCGCGAGCGCAAGCTTGCCGAGGCGGAGCCCAAGGAGCTTCTCGAGCGGCACAAGGAGCGCGCGAACAAAAAGTGAATCCACTGAAAGGAGGTGGCCTTGGCCATCTCCTTTTTTTACGCCGGGCGGGAACTTTTTATGAATTTCTGCGTCTAAACGGGAAAGCCACTTGACATAACTTGTGAAAATTATGTACAATAAAAAGGAACAAACCGATAAGGGGGTATCATTTATGGAAGGACATCGGGTCAGCCGCCGCAAGCCGCGGCGCAATCCGCTTTACACGCTTTTTATGGGGCTTCTGGCGCTTTCGCTGGTGCTCTTCATCACGGTGATCGTTCTGTCCTTCAAGCTCAAGGGCGCGCGCCGCGACCTTGCCGATGCACAGACAAAGATCGAGCAGCTGCGCGGCGGCTCGCAGACGGGCGAGGACAATCAGCTTACCAACGGTGAGGACGGCCTGCTGGACGGCGATGCCGGTGAAACCGGCGGCACGCAGGGCAATGACAGCACGAACAGCGAAAAGATCGATTGGCTCGACCTCACGGGTCACACGGAAGTTGCGGTCAAGCCGAATTCGGTTTACGATAAGTATTACATCTACTACACCACAGGCGGCGTGAATCTGCGCAGCGGCCCCGGTACGAGCTATGACAAGATCACGACCGTTTCCCTCGGCACCGAGGTGCAGGCGGCTGCCAAGCAGGACGGCTGGACGTTCGTCTCCGTAGGCGGACAGTTCGGTTGGATCAACTCGGATTACCTTGTCACCACGCGCCCCGCATCATAACAGCATTCGTAAAAAAGGAGCAAGCCTTTTGGCTTGCTCCTTTTTCTGCTTTATTTGCCGCAGCCGCCCTTGTCCTTCAGCGAGCATGCGCCCTTGAAGCCGCAGGCGTTGCAGTGGTTATTCGGGTCGGAAACGATGCTGCCGCTCAAAAAACGCAGCGCGGCTTCGTCCGCTTCGCCGACATAGCCGGGAAAAAGCATCAGACCCGCCGTGCCAACGGCGATGCGCTCATTTTCGTCGATCGTGCCGCAGAGCAGCGCGTCGATGCCATAGCGCTCCAAAAGGTCGATGGCGGCCTTCGTGCTGCGCTCTTCCATCGGCACGAGAAACTGCCGCACGATGCGGCCGTGGTCGTCCTCATAGAAGCGGAAGCCCTCTGCATCGCCCAGCGGCGACGCGACGGTTTCTCCCGCAACGGGAATTGCAATGCGCATAACGATCTCCTCTCTTACGACTCGATGCCCTTGCCGTCGTTCCACTTCCACGCGCGCACTTCGGGCAGGTCGATGCCGTTGTCCTTGATATACTGGCGGTGCTCGACAAGCTTGTCGTTCATCTTCTGGACGAGGTAGGCGCCGCGGTTGCCGAGCTGCGGCAGACGGCGCACCGTGTCGATGACAAGATCGAAGCGGTCGATGTCATTGAGCACGCGCATGTCAAACGGGGTCGTGATCGTACCCTCTTCCTTGTAGCCGCGTACATGCAGGTTGCGGTTGTGGCGGCGGTAGGTCAGCTCGTGGATCAGCGTAGGATAGCCGTGATAAGCGAAGATGATGGGCTTATCCCTGGTGAAGAGTGTGTCGTATTCCTCGTCCGTCAGACCGTGCGGGTGCTCGGTGTGGGGCTGGAGTTTCATGAGGTCGACCACGTTCACCACGCGGATCTTGAGCTCCGGCAGCTCGCGGCGCAGGATCGTTACGGCGGCGAGCGTTTCAAGCGTCGGCGTGTCACCGCAGCAGGCCATCACGATGTCCGGCTCCTGCCCCTGGTCGTTCGACGCCCATTCCCAGATGCCGATGCCCTGCGTGCAGTGCTTCACGGCCTGTTCCATCGTGAGCCACTGCGGGCGCGGGTGCTTGCTCGCCACGATGACATTTACATAGTTGCGGCTCTTGATGCAGTGGTCGAAGCAGGAGAGCAGGCAGTTGGCGTCGGGCGGCAGATACATGCGCACCACATCGGCCTTCTTGTTCGCCACGTGGTCGAGAAAGCCCGGATCCTGGTGCGTGAAGCCGTTGTGATCCTGCTGCCAGACATTCGAGGCAAGGATATAGTTGAGCGATGCAATATCCTGCCGCCAAGGCAGCTCATTGCACATCTTGAGCCACTTGGCATGCTGGGAGAACATTGAGTCCACAATGCGGATAAACGCCTCGTAGCTGTCGAAAAAGCCATGGCGGCCGGTGAGCAGATATCCTTCGAGGAAACCTTCGCAGAAATGCTCGGAGAGCATGGAGTCCATCACGCGGCCGTCGGGGTCGAGGTGGTCGTCGATGCCCTCGATCTGCTCGTCGAGGAAGCGGCGGCCGGTGACCTCAAAGACGGCCTGCAAGCGGTTGGAAGCCGTTTCGTCGGGCGCAAAAATGCGGAAGTTGCGCGCGTCCATGTTCAGCTTCATCACATCGCGGACATAGGTGCCGAGGACGTACATATCCTGCGCCTCTACCGCGCCGGGAGAGGGAATATCGACCGCGTAATCGCGGAAGTCCGGCGTGCGCAGGTCGCGCAGCAGGAGACCGCCGTTCGCGTGCGGGTTCGCACCCATGCGGCGCGCGCCTGTGGGCGGGAAGGACGCAACCAGCTCCACCGGCGTGCCGTCCTGATGGAAGAGCTCTTCGGGCTTGTACGAGTGCAGCCAGCTCTCGAGCAGCGGCAGATGCGCCTTTTCCTCCGCCCCCATGGAAATGGGCACCTGATGGGCGCGCCAGCAGCCTTCGACCGGCAGACCGTCGACTTCCTTCGGCCCCGTCCAGCCCTTGGGGGTGCGCAGTACGAGCATTGGCCAGTGCGGGCGGCTTGCCTTGCCGCTCTTGCGCGCGGTGCGCTGAATGCGGTGGATCTCACGGATCGCCCAGTCGAGCGCAGCGGCCATCTGCTGGTGCATCAGCTCAGGCTCGCTGCCTTCCACAAAGCGCGGTTCCCAGCCGCAGCCGCGGAAGAAGCATTCAATCTCTTCGTGGCTCATGCGGGAGAAGATGGTGGGGTTGGCGATTTTAAAACCGTTCAGATGCAAGATCGGCAGCACCGCACCGTCGGTGATCGGGTTCATGAATTTGTTGCCGTGCCACGAGGTCGCCAGCGGTCCGGTCTCGGCCTCGCCGTCGCCGACGACGCAGGCTGCAATGAGATCGGGGTTATCCGCCACGGCGCCGAAGGCGTGGGCAAGGGAATAGCCCAATTCGCCGCCCTCGTGGATGGAGCCGGGAGTCTCAGGCGCCACATGGCTGGGAATGCCGCCGGGGAAAGAGAAGCGCTTGAAGAGCCTCTGCATGCCATCCTTGTCGCGTGTGATGTTGGGGTAGACTTCCGTGTAGCTGCCGTCCAGCCAGTCCTGCGCAACCATAGCGTTGCCGCCGTGGCCGGGGCCGGAGAGATAGATCATGTCAAGGTCGTCGCGCTTGATGACCCGGTCGAGGTGCGTGTAGATGAAGTTCTGCCCCGGGCAGGTGCCCCAGTGGCCGACGATGGTCTGCTTCAGGTCGCTTTCACGCAGCGGGCGCTCCAAAAGCGGGTTGTCGAGAAGATAGAGCTGGCAGGCGGTCAGATAATTTGCTGCGCGCCAGAAAGCGTCGATCTGCTTGAGTTCCTGCGGTGACAGCGGCGGCTTTTTGGAAAGCCGTGCAGTATTTTTACGTGCGGGCATGAAAAAGTTCCTCCTTTTTCTGTAGTTGGTTTTAGTATAGCGCTTGAATGCCGAAAATCAATAGAGTGAGGAAAAAATTCACAATTTGCGGAAGAAAAATAAAATAAATGCGGCGTTATTTTGCACAATTGAGATGTTTTGCGCAAAATGCAGGGGAGCCTGCGCAGCATATTGCCGCGCTTTGCGCTGCGCATAGGGACTTCCCGTCTGCCCATAAAATGAAGAAAAGAGGAGGAGTTTTTATGCTTTCGATCGCACTTTATCTGCTGTCGCACGCCATGCTGCTCTCGCTTCACCTGTCGGGCGGCTCGTTCCCGCGTCCGCTTTCCGCGCAGGAGGAGAAGAAATATGTTGAGCAGATGCTTGCGGGCGATCTGGAGGCGCGCAATATGCTCGTTGAGCACAACCTGCGCCTCGTCGCCCACATTGCCAAGAAGATGTGTTCCAAAATGCAAATCGCTCTCGTGAAAAAGTGACTGAAGCGGTCTGCCCCAGCCTTAAATAGAGTTCCAGATCAATTCGCTGTTTCGTGCTGCCCTCGCAAACAACCACATGGTCGAGGATTGACGCAACAACCTCCGTCGAGATGGTATCCTGAAAGGAAAGCTCCTGCCAAAGCGCCTGTTCAATTGCGGACAAGTCAATACCCGCAGCTGAGCCATTTTCCTCCAGCTTTTGTAAAGAAATCATCTGCTCCTGCATATCCGCAATCTGTTCATTGAAGCGGTTATTGCGCTTCTTGAATTCCTGAATTGTGATTGCGTTGGCGATACTGAGTTCCAGCAGCTTATCCTTTTTTCCCTCCAGTTGGCTGATCTGGGTGTTCAACTGGGTGATTTGTCCGGAGTAATCATGCTTCTGCTGAACGCCGGAAACACTGTCCATCACAAGTCGGACGATCTGCTTTTGATTTTTCACCAGCTTTTGGAATTGGTCTGCCAGAATTGCGTCCAGCTCCTTCGTTTGGAGCGTCGGCAAATCGCATCCAGCTTTTCCGCGCTCACGGTACATCCTGCACTGCCAGTATTCTGTGTGTCCCTCCACAGTTTTGAAGCTCTGCCGATGAAAGGTGGTTCCATGCTTTCCGCAAATGATTTTCCCGCTGTATGGATACTTGCTTTGGTAACCAACGCCGTAGGCTTTCGTTCTGGCACTGCGTTTCTTGAATATCTCATTTGCCTGATTCCAAAGTTCTTCCGATACAATCGCCGGGATATTAGGATCTGGGTATGTTACCCACTCGCTTTCATCAAGAAATACCGTTTTTTTCTTCCGATAGTCTAAGGATTGTGTCTTATTGCCGCAGTACCACCCCTTGTACTTGGGGTTTTGGAGAATATGGCCGATGGTGACGGAATTGAACTCGTTTCCCAAAAGACTTGTGTATCCACGGCGAGTCAGCTCCTGTGATAACTTGCGCAGGCCATAGTTTCCGGTGGCATAGAGCTGAAAAATCAGCTTGACTGCTTCTGCCTGCTCCGGGATGATTGTCAGCTTGCAGTCCTTCTTATCGTAACCCCATAAGCGATTATTTCCCAAAACATGGCCGTTCTTGATGGACTGCCGAAAGCCAAATTTTAACCGCTCGGATAGTTTTCGAACTTCGTCCTGTGCCACGCCGGCCATGACGATCAGCCGAAACTCACTATCGCTGTCCAGTGTGTTGATATTATCATTTTGGAACAGTACACCCACATTGTTGTCCAGCAGCTCCTGTGTATATTGGATACTGTCCAGTGTGTTGCGGGAAAAACGGGATATTTCTTTTGTGATAATGAAGTCAAACATCTCTCGTTTGGCATCCTCGATCATGCGCAGAAAACTGTCACGCTTATAAGTGCTCGTTCCAGAAATACCTTCATCAATGTAGCCGGGAACATAGGTCCAATTCAGGTTCTCTTGAATGAACTCTGTGTAGTATTGAATCTGGTTTTCCAAACTACCCTGCTGCTCCACCTTTTCCGTAGAAACACGCGCGTAGAACGTAACCCGGAGCGGCAGATCGTAAATGGTTTTTCCCTGCCGAATCTGCTCTCGAAGCCATCTAATTGTTACCATCCGTACTGACCTCCTCAGTTATTTTGTTGACGGTTTCAGTATCAGATGTAAATTGCCGTTTGTCAAAAAAACGGGAGCTGCTGGCAGAAACATACGTTTCTTCCGAAATCAACTCCCGCTTCCATAGTCGTTTTAATAAAGCCAAAGCAATCTCGCGATCAACCTCCGTCACTGTCTTAGCCCCCTTCCTTATATGCTTATGGGATATGAGCCGAAAATATGATAGACGGTCACCGCAGATATTCTTCCTCGTGTTTCATTTTCAACAGAAATTCTCCAATCTACACGGCAATATAGCGCCGCCCTGATACTCATGATAGTTTTCGCCTCATTTGTAAATTGTTATTGGCAAAACCGGACGGCCGCTGGCAGCAGCCCACGGGAATCTCACCCCGGCCCATGCTGATGGGTGCGCCGCGCAATGCTTTGAGGGCGTTCAACGCGGGAGTATCGTTAGCTGAACGGAGGTCATGGCCATCTGTGATGCCACACACAGATGCAAACTGGCTGAATCGCTCGCCCAAATTCTCCTTTCCGTGCGGATCATGGCGCGCCATTTGCTGGGCTTTGCTCCGTTCAGGTTCGTTATCCGGTTGCCTATGAAATTTTCAAGGTACAGCAGATCCGCGCTTTCAGGCGCGTGTGATATTTGGCTGTGGATCAGCCGGGAAAGGCTCCTATCGGGCGATAAGATCCTTTCCTCGCGGATGCACGAATAGCCCGTTGCAGAAGCGTGGAAAGGGGGACACGCTCCTGCACGGGCTGCTATGGGTTTTTAGGCTGTTTTGTTTACCTTGAAGTCAAGAATCTTGGTAATCAGCTTGGTTCGCATCCTGCATACCTTTTCTTCATCGAGGCAAAGGTGCGGAACACCATTTTCGTCATACAGGGTTCTGGTTGCCAGAGCCGCAATATAACGCTCATAGTGCTTCAGCACAGCATTGATCGCGTCCACATTGCCGGACGCTGCCGCTTCGATGGTTGAGTAAGGCAGCAGAGATGCAGCGGCATTACTCAGATTGCGCGCCATCTTCCGTAACCTCCATTTCTTTTTTCAATTCCTTGAGGGACTGAGCGCGCTTGTATTGCACGGTACGGCGTACCATGTCCAGCTTGTCCGCAATTTCCTGATCGGTCATATCAAGGAAATAGGCAAGCAGAACAATGTCACGCTTATCATCCGGCAGCACCGTCAGGGCATTGGCGAGAACTTCGTTTTCGATTGCCACATCATAGCCCTGCACACGAAAATGCGTCTGCTCGGACGGATACTTGTCCAGCACATACATTTGGCGCTCCTGCTCCTCTGACAGCTCCGAAAGGGATACCTCATGGTCGGAACGCCACGCGATATGACGCTCATAATCGCGGGCTTCTTCACGCAGAACCTTCCTGCAAAAGCTGTCGAACTGATGTCTAACGGTTTTCTTTTGGGATGGTGTCAGCTCCAAGAGTTGTTCACCTCCTCTCATGCACCGAGAGGCCGGCTTTCTTCCCCTTTCGCTTCTATCCCGAATGGAAGGTGCGGTTTTGGCAAAGTTTTCGGAAATATTTTTGAAATTTTCCAAAAATATTTCCTCGATGGGGGATTCTGGCGGATTTTCCGCCCCGGAAGAGTTTGTTTCAATGCCTGAACGATGATCTTTGAAACAAGACATTTTTCCACTTCCTCCATTTCTGAAAGAATTGAAAACCCGGTTTCAGAAGCTGGAGGAGGACCCCGAGAGCGAGGATAGAACCCCCTCAAAAGGCAAAAAGGCAGCGCCTTACACGAACAAACTGTGTAAAGGCGCTGCTTTTTTAGTGGGAGCTTTGCGCAAAGAGAAACCGCAAGGCAGCTCAAAGGCAGAGCCGCCTTGCGGTTTTGTAGGTTTAGCTATTCAGAGATGTGGTCAGCGTTTCTCTCCGCATTTTTGCGGTGCTCGCGCTCGATGCGCAGATCGATCTGCACTCGCAGGAAGCCCGTAAACATCGCTGAGAGGAACGGTAGGAGCAGGACAGCTCCAAACAACGCCTCTATCTCCGTTTCGTCGAGAAAAGATAGCTTGCTGTCAACGGAGAGCTGATAGAACCAGCCGATGTCCCACAGGTAATAGATCAGTACGCTGCCAAGCAGCGTCCCGACAAGGCCAACGACCATCAAAGCGATGTCCTTTCGCTTGCCTCTCTGCCATTCCTTCTCGTTCATGGTTACTTCATCGCGCGGTACAGGAACGTCACGATCTGGGCTCTCGTGCAGGTGGCGTTCGGCATCAGTTTCACGCCGTCACCCTGCAAGATCCCCGCAGCAAGCGCCCAGTTCATCGCGGACACAGCGTAGCTGGGAACAGACGCGGCATCTGCATAGCCGGAGAGCAGCTCCTGCATCGTCACAGCCTCCATGCCGTTCGCCGCCGCATAGCGGAAGAGGAACGTCACAGCCTGCGTTCTCGTGCAGGGATCGTTCGGGCTGAACTTGCTTGCGCTCGTGCCGGTGGTGATGCCGTTTTCAACGGCCCACGCCACGGCCTTGGCGTAGTAAGCGTTGGACGCCACATCGTCAAAGCCCTTCATGGTCTTCGGCTCGGGAGAACCGGCTGCACGCCAAAGGAACGTGACGATCTGCGCGCGGGTGCAGCTGCCGTTCGGGTCGAAGGCCGCAGCGCTCATGCCGGTGGTGATGTTCTTCCCGACCGCCCAGACAACGGCGTCCTCATAGTAAGCGCCCGCGGGAACATCGGTGAAGGGGTTGTTTCCGGCCGTCTTGAACGTGGCCTCCACGGTGACCTTGCTGTCGGGCATCGTGAAGGTGAACTTGCCGTCGCCCTTGTCGGTGAGCTTGCGTTCCTTGTCCTTGCCGTCCAGAACGGTGAGGGTATCGAGCAGATAGCCCTTGTCGGGATCGACCGTCAGGGTGACGGTGGTGCCCTTGGATGCAGTCTTGTGGCTCGCGGTCACGTCGCCGTTCTTGGCGCTCTTCACGGTGATGGGATAGGTGGTCGCGCCGGTGCCGGTGCCGGTGGAGGCGTTCTTCTCAAAGTTCGCCTCGATCTCGACATCCGTGGCAGGCATGATGAAGGTGGTGGTGGCGCTGGTCTCGTTAGCCAGCGTTACGCCGCCTGCCTTAACGACCCACTTGACGAAGTGCTTTCCGGCAGGAGCCTGTGCCGTAACGGTGACCTCAACGCCCTCCATGGCGCGGGTGATGGGGGTGCCTGCGGCAGGGGTTGCCGTGCCGCCGGTGACGGTAACGGCATAATCCCGCAGGGCGGGGATCTCGGTGTTCTCGTTGCGCTTAGCATGGCAGCCGGTGCATTCCTCGTGCTGCAAGCCGGGCTGATTCAGCGCCGCTTCCTGATCCACGACCCATACCCAGGTATGCTCGGCGGTTTCGGTGTAGGTGGAACCGTTCGTCATCTTGCAGACGTTGCAGTGACGGCTGTGTGTGCCGTTTTCGTTATCCGCCCAGTTCGTGAACGTATGAGCCTGAATGTTGTAGTCGTCGCCTGCCGTGCACTCCTGATAGTGATTGCCGGGATCCAGATACAGGTACGGCTGATCCTCGTAGCTGTGCTTGTGATCGACCAGCACGGTGCAGGTGGCTTTCATCTCTTCGCCGCAGGAGACCGTAATGGTGGCCTTGCCCTTGGCAACAGCGGTCACCATGCCGGTGCTGCTAACTGTTGCAATTTCCGGCTTGTCGCTCGACCAAGTCAGGCTGCCCGGTGCGTTGGCGGGCTGCTTCACGGCGGAGAGCTGGAAGGTGTCGTCGACATTCGCCAGATTTACCTGCTTCGGGGCAACGGTGAGGCCGGTAAGCGCAATGACGGGAGCCTCGGTCACGGTGACATTGAAGCGGGAGGTCTGAGAAAAGTGTTTGATGGGTTGGCCTTCCTTGACGGCAACCAACTCCAGTCTGGTTTTCTCCGATGTGGCATGAGCCGCTTTCGGCTTAATGATCTTGCCGTCCACCAGCTCAATGTTGTCGTCACTCGTCTTATACGAAGCACCGTAGGTTCCGACCTCGACAATGCGCCATTCCAGATGATAGCCGCTGTTCGCGGGCAGCAGAGTCGGAAGATCGGTGGGAAGCTTCGCCTCGTCTTTTTCGCTCAGGGTAATATCCTCGTATGTGTAAACATTCTCAAGCCTCAAAGCATCTTCCACATTGGTCTCATCGTATACAACCACATCCCACCGACCATATTTGGAATCCCCGGGTCCAGAGTAACTGGCGTCCAGCGTTGCGCTGCCCTTAGAAACGCCGTTAATCGTGATGGAATGTTTGGGGAACGCTGCGGCATTCTCGCCACTTTCGTCAATTTTGTCATCGGTGACAGTAATGCAACCTGTTTCCGTGCCGCTCCTCTCCTTAAAGGTGATCTCCTTCCAAGAATTGGCGTTGCTGGGGTCTGCGCTGACCTCCAGCGTAACGCTCTCGCCATTCTTGATGTAGATCTTTCCGTAGCTGCCGTAGCCTTCCAGCAACACGCGATCCAAAGGAACATAGCCAAACAGCTTGATGCTGTTTTTGCTCACAATAGAGCCTGCCGTATGGGTCTTGGTCTCCTCGAAACGGGCGAAAACATAATAGGTTTTATCGCTCGTCAAGCCGGTTACGGTATCAGAACCGATCTGATTTTCGTTCCACTTCGGCGTATCAGTCTCGCTGTAAACATACTCGCAGTTGGGGTCGTAGTTATTGATTTTGAAGCCGGTGTAAGCGCCAGCTTCATCCTGTACGGCCTCAAGCTCAATAACCTTGGGATAATCGTTGTTGGCGGCCTTGTTGACCGTCAGCGGCGCGCCGACGATCTCGCCGAGATAGTTCTCCGCCGTGACTACCACGCGGATGCGGACATTCGCGCCCATGTCAGCCGCCACGGGAGTATACTTGCCATTGGTCGCGCCGTCAATATTCGTCCATGTGCTGCCGCCGTCCGTGCTGCGCTGCCACTGGTACGACTTGGTGGCTTCTGCGGGGGTCACGCTGGGAGCGGTGGAGATGGGGCTGCCGAAGACGATGCCGCTGGTGTAGTACACCGTGCCATCGATGGTGGGATCGGGTGTAGGCACCTCTGCGGGCTTCACCACCAGCTTAACGATATGCTGGTTGCTCATGATGCCGACATTGTAGTCGCTGTCGTTCTTTTTCAGATTCAGCTGCAAATCAAAGGAATAGACCTTCGGGTCTGCACCTTTCTTAATGGTGATCGTATGCGTGGTTTTATCGGCAGCGATGTTCTCCGTTTCCTGTACTGCGGTAGAACCGGAGACATAATGCTCGCACTCTGCGTTATAGCTGTAGTGTGCGTCAATCAGCTCCTGCGCCAGAGGATACCACTCGAACTTGAGGGTATGCGCCGTGTCGTTGGTAATCTCCACAGCCGCGCCATTCCAGTCCTTGGCGTAGTCGATGGGGTCGCCGTCCAGCGTGACGGACTTCATGCCCCATGCGTTGGGGATGATTTGGACGGGGTTGGAAGCACTGCCATTCAGCAGCATTTCATAATCCCATTCAGTAGTCTTTTTCAAAACAACAGTTTTTGCATTAGGACCGGCAAAGGTGCCGTCAGGCGCAACAACTGCGCTGTAGCCAAAGCATTGATCCAATCCCAGCGCAATATTGGGGTTGCCTTCCGGTTTATCGTAAGCAGTTATTTTGTAATCTGCATGAAGGTTTAATTTGCCCTTAAAGGTGCCGCCATTCAAACGATACGGCATATAAAGGCTCGTTTTCCAATCCCAGCCCTGCAAATAAACATTGCCCTCAAAGGTGCCGCCGTTCACTGTGACAGCAGGATTAGAATTATTCTTCTCTGCTTTATACAGCACCTGCACATCCTTCTTGAAGGTGCCTCCGTTGATTTGAACAGAGCCGTTTTCGGCCTGACTTCCGGTCAGCTTTACACAGCCGTCAAACTCGCCGCCCTCGATGATGACCTTACCGGTGCTGCCTTTATCAAGTTCTGCACACAGAGCGTAGCCATTGCCATCCAGATCAAAGGCATAACCACTATCAGAAAACTCCGGCTGGCTGAGTTTCACGCCGTCTTTGATCGTAACATTGCCGTTTTTACAATAGACGGCATTAAGCACATCACTGAAAGGAATACCTTGTACGCTAAAAGTACCGCCCTCCAATGTCAGACTGCCGTTTCCTCCGACAAAAATCAAGTGGTCTATCCAACCGCCTTTTACGGCACCGAAAAGGCCGGTGATCGCACCGGTTTTGGCGGTGCTGCTGTCCTTGATGGTCAGGCTTCCGCTTACTACCTGTATGAAGTAGGGGTTAGCTATCTTCATTTCCAGATGCAAGGTTTTGCCATTCAGGTCAAGAACAAAATCTTGATCCTTAAAGTCCAAAAGATCGCTTGTATTCATGGCGAGACCGTCGTGCAAAGAACTGGTGTCAATGTCCCGTCCCAGCTTGATGTTTTTCTGCTTGTTGTTGACTGCCGTATGCAATTCCTCAAAGGTATTGACGGTCATCCATTCCGCCGCGCTCGCCGTCACGCCCATGGCGGGTACGAGGGAGAGCAGCATCACCAGCGTCAGAAGCAGACTGGTCATTCGTTTTCTCATGTTTTTTCTTCCTCCTTCATCGAAAGAATTTGTTGTGCGCCGCGTTTTTGTCCCCGGCCCGCGGCCGCCGGGTAAACCGCCTAAGGCGGAGCCACGGCGAAGGCCGTGCCCTTCTCGCCGTGGACGCCGGGCGGCGCTCTATTGGCCGCCGCCCGAGGCATGGACGGCTTTCCCTCGCCGTCGCTCTCCCGGTCCCGCGCCTGTGTGCGGGGGCGTGGGAAGCACAAAAACCCCCGTATATGATCTTGTGCCATCTCCATCACCCCCTTTGCCGCACAGAATGTTGATTCTGTGACAGGCGGAGCAGGAATCACCACAGCTTTCCCAGATATTCCACCCCGATATAGCAAAAAAGGGCATCAGAATAAGACCGGGAGAAAGTTGCGTTGAAATCTTCCGGCCAATTCTGTATGTTCGGGTTCGCTTTTTCTCGGTTTTTGACGGGCTTTTTGGCAAAATCCGATTGTAAATCTCCAAACTGTATGATATTATGTAAGCGGTAATATGGACTTTTTATAGTCAGCTGCGCACAGAATCAACATTCCGTGAGCAGTTGTCGGCAGACCCGTTCCACGGCCTGCGCATGGCGTCTGCCGCCGTCCAGCGTGTAAATGCGGGTGGTATTGATGGAGCTGTGCCCCAAAAGGTCGGCAAGGCGCAGGAGATCCTTTTCCATGGCGTAAAAAACACGGGCAAACAGGTGCCGCAGCGCGTGGGGAAAGACCTTGCCCGCATCCACTCCCGCCCGCCTGCACAGGCGCTTCATCTGCCGCCAGACGGCGAAGCGATCCAGCGGCCCCCCGTGGGCATTGAGAAAGAGACATCCGGTGGAAACGCCGGATGTTTTCATATATTGCCGCAGGAGCTTTCGCAGCGCATCCGACAAAAGGATCACACGGGTCTTGCCCTTGCTGCGCACCGTCGCCCGTCCCGTGTTCACCGCTTCGGCGGTGATGTGCCGCAGCTCGCTCACGCGGATGCCGGTGCCGCAGATGGTTTGCAGCACATAGAAAAGCTGCGTCCCCCTGGCCGCTGCCACAAGGCGGGCATATTCCTCACGGGAAAGCTCCCGTCCCTCGTCGGCAAAGAAGCTGCGCTGCACGGGCAGGGGCTTCACGCGGCAGTCGGCATGGCCAAGGAAGCTGAGATAGCTGTTGACCCCAGAAAGCATGGCGTTGACGCTGGCGGCCTTGTATCTCTCGCTCAGTGCTTCCTTGTAGCATACCGTCCGCTCCTTGGTGATCCCGCGCCCGTCCAGCCAGCGCAGGAAGGCGCGGACATCCCGCAGATACTTTTCTATCGTGGCGGGGCTTTTCTCGTTTTGGCGCAGGTGGGCTTCAAAGGCTTGCAGTTCGTTCATGGCGTTGCTCCTCCGTATCGTTTTTCTTAGCTTGCTCGCAAACGTATTGTACGATACGGGGCAGATGCGCCCGCGCAGCGAAAAATGCGTCATAGGATTAGCCTTTTTTAATCCACGGGCATAGCCCGTGGCTGCCTGTTTTCAACAAAGGAAAAAGAGAGAACGGAAAACCCGTTCTCTCTTTTTTTCAATAGGGCAGTGGTTGCTTACCTGGCGCTCGCTGCGCGGTAGAGGAAGGTGACGATCTGACCGCGGGTACAATCGTTGTTGGAGCCGAACAGGCCGCCGCCGATACCGCCGGTGATATCGTTCTTCTCTGCCCAGATGACCGCGGCCGCGTAGTAAGCGTCAGAGGCCACGTCGGTGAAGGCGGAATTGCCGCTGGCAGCGGGGCTGCCGCCTGCGCGCCACAAGAAGGTCACGATCTGCGCGCGGGAGCAGGTGGCATCCGGGCTGAACATGGTGTCTCTGGTGCCTTCGGTGATGCCGTTTTCTATCGCCCACAGCACAGCGTTGTAATAATAGCTGCCCACGGGGACGTCGGTAAACGGCATGACGCGGGTTTCAGGCTCGGGACTGCCGGCTGCACGCCACAGGAAGGTCACAGCCTGCGCGCGGGTGCAGGGCAGGTTGGGGCCGAATGTATCGTTGCCGATGCCGCCGGTGATATCCCTCCCGACTGCCCACATCACGGCATCGTAGCAGAAGTCGTTGGGGGCCAGATCGGAAAAGGAATTGGGGAGGTCAGGAAACTCTTCCTTAAAGCTGGCCTCCACGGTGACCTTGTCGGCGGGCATGGTGAAGGTATACTTGCCGTCGCCCTTGTCGGTCAGCTTGCGTTCCTTGTCCTTGCCGTCCAGAACGGTGAGGGTATCCAGCACATAGCCCTTGTCGGGATCGACCGTCAGAATGACGGTGGTGCCCTTGGCAGCGGACTTGTGGCTGGCGGTCACATCGCCGTTCTTGCTGTTCATCACGGTGATGGGATAGGTAGTCGTGCCGGTGCCGATGGGGCCGGTGGGGGTGTTCTTCTTGAAGATAGCCTTGATCTCCACATCTTCATTCGGCATGATGAACTTGTTGTTGGTGATTACAAGTCCTGCCGGAGATTCGACCTGCCATTCCTTGAAGTGGTAGCCCCTGTTGGGCGTAGCGGTCAGGGTAATTTCCG